>Ga0310695_10000522_pt1 | contig 99575 bp, 82 predicted proteins | sample RumenRJG_04DNA_FD_203882 | JGI IMG/M metagenome (GOLD analysis project Ga0310695, IMG submission 203882) | Bovine rumen microbial communities from Lethbridge, Alberta, Canada - RJG_04 (v2) (version 2) | ecosystem: Host-associated > Mammals > Digestive system > Stomach > Rumen | place: Canada...
AGGATGGCCAGCATGGCGGCCAGGGGAAGGAGAAGGGTATCAAGTCTTTTCATATACTTCGTATCTACTTAATAAACAAGACAAAGTTAAAAATATTTTTCGTTTTTAGCTACTTGCGAAACTTAAAAAATTATATAGAAATAACGTTTATTTCAAATCAGCCATGGCCTCCTCAAACATATCGATCAGAGCCTTGGCCGAATTCTTTATGTCGTACTGCTCCATAGACTTGATATAGCGTTTGCCTTCTTCCCAGCGCTCCTGGGGATGGGAGAGCCACCAGTCCATCTTTCGGGCCAGCTCTTTATCGTCCTTCTCCTGGAAGATGCTGCGGTCGTCCAATGCAAACTGGGATGTGCCGGTGTGCCGCCCTTTCGCGATGACGGGCACGGCGCCCTGCTGCAAAGCCTCCATAATGGAAAGGCCCTCCACCTCGGTGGTGGCGCAGTGGATGCAAAGATCGGCCCCGGCGGCAAGGGCCCTGAGTTCATCCCTTGTGCAGAACACAAACTCCGGCTTGTACTTCACGACACCGTCTTCGTATAGTTTCATCGCCATACGCTTGTACTGCTTAGCCTTGGGGCCCTGGCCGGCAAACTGGAGCTGAATACGGTGGGCAAAGGCCGAATGGCGGATGGCGCGGATCAGCGTGGGCTGATCCTTCTCCTCTGAAAGCCGGCCGATATAAACCACCTTGAGGGGTCTTTGTGGATCCAGATAGTTTTCAGGGGGGACGTCCGGACGGATGGAGGCATCCGGGACAAGCCCGTTGGAGATCACGTGAAGTTTGGACTTGAAGTGGTGACGGACCAGCCTGTCACATACATTCTGCGTAGGGCACTGAATGTGAGACCAATTGTTGAAAGCCAAATCCCTCCAGGCATTGAGAAGGAGGAAATTGGCCGTCTTGCACCAACCCAGCCAAAGGGAACAGAAAACGTTCTCCGGATGCATATGGTAGGTTCCGGTGACGGGTTTACCCAGCTTCTTTGCAATCTTGCAGGCATTGCCCTCCAGGACAAAAGGCTCTTCCATATGGACGACATCGGCCCAGCGGATGGCTTCTTCCAGAATCTGTTTGTCCGTAGAGGCAAAGTGGTAGCCGTGGGCATCTATGATGGGCTGGACAAGAGGGAAATGGAACCACTTGAGTCGATAATAGGGCTGCGGGCCGTCAGGGTCGTCGTTGGGGCCGGCAACAATACGGACGTCCTGTCCGGCGGCCTTCAGAGCCTCTACAGTGCGTCTAGCCGATGCCGACAACCCATTGCCGGTAGCATAATAATTATTCAGGATAAAAAGAATTTTCACGTCATTGTAAATTGGGGCGGCAAAAATACGCTAATTACCCGCAATTATATTCTCATTTATTCTGCAATGTTGTTCAATTTTTCCTATTACCTATCCGAAAGTGGAAAAATTGCTTACTTTTGCCGAATAATCGTTTAAGCCGATGAACCAGAACGAAAAGCTCAACCAAAAGCAGCTGGACAGCCGTCAGATGTCCAGAATCGACCTGTCCCGTACAGAATGGTGGGGAAGCTTTCAGGAAGATATCTTTATTCTTCATAACCCCAGCTTCAAAAGCGGCTGGGAGCCGTATAAGCTAAAACAAGTTCTGGCGGTCCTCTGTCATCAGGGAAACGGTTATGGAGCCGTCAACTTGCGCCCCATCCATCTTCAGAAGAATTCTCTCCTGATAGCGCTTCCCTCGCAGATTGTTGAATCCAAAAAGGTCGATGAAGACTTCAAGGGGACCTTTCTGGTCTTGTCGGAGCGCTTCCTGTCCCGTACCAACATCGGAGACGCCTATCTTTTCCTCAGGAATGTGCAAACAAACCCCGTTTACCAGTTGGATGATAATACTGCAAGCGTATTCAGTTCGCTGACAGACCTGTCGTGCAAGCTGATACTAAGCAGCAACAACAAACCCGGGATGGAGGAAATCTTCGGCCTTATAGCACGGCTTTTCTATCTTTTGTCGTGCCAGATCATCGACCCGTCTTCTCCGGAAAAAGAAACGGGCCAGCGCCAGGGGGAGGTAATGATGCAGTTTCTGCAACTTCTGAATCTCCATTACAAGGAGCACCGAGAGGTAGGTTTTTATGCCGACAAAATGAGTATTACGGCAAAATATATGACTACGCTTGTCAAGAAAGCAAGCGGGAAATCGGCCCTGGAGTGGATAGAAGATTACGTAATCCTGGAGGCAAAGGCGCAATTGTCTTCAACCGTCAACACCATTCAACAAATCGCATTCGACCTGAATTTCCCCAGCCAGTCTCTGTTTGGCCGATACTTCAAGCGGGCAGTGGGAATGTCTCCTTCCGACTATCGAGCCTCACTCAGGATATTTCAATCCAAATCATAGGCATTATGAAGAAAGCATCCATTATATTCGTGATTCTGTGTCTGTGCCAGGCCCTTCATGCGCAGCAGTTATACAATATGGGGTTTGACACCTGGTCCAGGCAGGGGCTTTCCTGGAATCCTTTCCCGAAAGGAGCCGGCGAGGAGCAGCGCGTGTGGGACAGCGTCAACCGGGGTATGAAGGTCCTGGGAATCAATACCACTACGCCCGAATACGAACACGTGGCCGTGCCCGGACCGGGAAAGGCTGCGGCCAAGATCGTGAGCCGGAAAATAACCTGGGCCTTTGCGGCCGGCAGCCTGTTCACGGGGCATTTTATCCGCGTGGTGAACTTCTCCGGGATTGAAATGGACAGCGGAACGCCCTTTACCGGAAGGCCCAAAAGCCTGTCGGGGTATGTTCACTACCTGCCCGGTACCATCAACCACGCCAGGGAGCCCTACCTTTCCAGGAAGGGGAAAACGGACAACGGCCAAATTGAAGTGGCCCTGTACGACTGGCCCAGGGCGCTGCGCTTTGTTACGAACGACGGGCACTTTGACCCGGAATCCGATCCGCATCTGATAGGACGGGGCGTACTCCTCCTTACTAAGGCCACGGACGGTTACGTCCACTTTGAAATCCCCATCGAATACAAGAGGGACGCCACCCCCACTTATGTGGGCATCAACATCCTCTCCAGCGCCCTGGGAGAGTATTTCACCGGCAGCAGTGGCAGCGTCCTGTACATCGACGAACTACAATTCAACTACTGATATGAAGAAAATGAACATTCCCCTGATGGGCACGCTTCTGATCCTGTCCATCGTCGTATGTCCCATCCTATATTTCACCGTGGGCCCTGCCCTGGATGCAACCCAGCTGGAAACGCTGAAAGTCCTGGGCTTCATCGCCGCCGGCAGCGCCGCCTTCTGCTTCATCGTGGGAGAGCTCACGGGAAACAATTCCCAGATGGACAAACTCTGGAGCCTGCTCCCCATCGCCTACACCTGGGTAATCGCCGCCAAGGGCGGAATGAGCGCCCGGCTGGTAGTGATGGCCGTCCTGGCAACGCTGTGGGGAATCCGGCTCACCTTCAACTTCGCCCGGAAGGGAGCCTACAGGCTCAAATTCTGGGAAGGGGTGGAAGACTATCGCTGGGCCATCGTCCGTTCCGGCCCCGCCTTCCGCAATCGCTGGGCCTGGGCGGCCTTCGACCTGGGCTTCATCTCCATCTACCAGAATGCCCTGGTCCTGATGACCACGTTCCCCGCGCTGGTTGCGATGTCGTCCCCTGCGCCTTTCGGCTGGGTAGACGGGATCGCCGCCGTCCTGATGCTGGGGTTCATCGTCTGGGAAACCATTGCCGATGAACAGCAGTGGGCGTTCCAGACCAGGAAATGGGAGATGCTGGGCGAAGGCAAGAAACTGGAAGAACTTCCGGCACCATACAACAAAGGCTTCAACACCACGGGCCTGTGGGGCCGCAGCCGCCATCCCAACTATTTTGCCGAACAAGGCACGTGGGCGGCGCTCTACGTCTTCTCCATCGGCGCCGGAGCGGGAATCCTTAACTGGAGCGTGATAGGCGCCCTGCTCCTGATCGTTCTCTTCCAGGGCAGTTCCTCCCTGGCCGAAGAAATCAGCGGCGGCAAGTACCCCGAGTACGAGAAGTATTGCCAGAGCGTTCCCCGCTTCTTCCCGGGGAAAAGATACACGGACTAGGATCTGACATCCCCTGATTATCGTGCGTACCGGTCCAAAAATTTGCAGGGTACGCACGAAAATGGCCTTATTTGTACGTACCGGTCCAAATTTTAGAAGGGTACGCACGAATCCGGAAGTGTATGTACCCGGCGGGGTGGTGCAGGTTCCCCCTCTGGGTGGCGCAGGCTTCATTTTAAGGCCGGGGCCTGCGCCACTGGAACGCACTGGGAGGCCGAAATGCGGCGCAGGCTCCGACAACATTTTGGAACCCGCGCCGTTTGTGCCTGGAACCTGCGCCACCGGGATGCCTCCGGAAGCCATTTCCGCGAAAAACCCTACACAATCAACTTCACCCGGAACCCACGTTCAGTGGGTTCTTCCACAACCTGCTTGCATAGCGTGGCCAGTTCGCTGCGCTGTGCTTCGCTTAGCGGCGTTGCCTCCATCTTCTCTACCATGAAGTCCAGAGCGGTTACGCCGGACTGTTCGCTGTGGGTGACGCGCACGGTGATGGGACGGTAGGCGGCCATGGTATCGTTCAGCATCTTTTCCGTGAGCTGGCGCACCGTCTGCCTTTTCTCCATAATGCCATATTTATAGCAGAAGGCATTGATGGAACTGCGCATGCCCAGGAAGTCGAAATCGGGGCCGTCTATCTCGAACACTTCCTTGCGGATGCGCTGGATAAAGGCCTTGGTAGCGCTGTGGACGGGATTCTCGAAGATCTGCTGAGGCGTACCGTCCTCGTGGATGACGCCGCCGTACATGAAGAAGATGCGCGTGCTCACGTCAAAGGCGAACTTCATCTCGTGGGTGACGATGAGCATGGTCATGCCTTCGTCGGCCAGCTGCCGGATGACGCTGAGTACTTCACCCACCATGGTGGGATCCAGGGCCGATGTAGGCTCGTCGAAGAGAATCACTTCGGGCTTCATGGCCAGGGCGCGGGCAATGGCCACACGCTGCTTCTGTCCGCCGGAAAGGCTATCCGGGTAGACATCGGCCTTTTCGGCCAGCCCTACCTTGCGCAGGAGCGCCAGGCCTTCCTCCTTCGCTTTCTCGGGATCTTCGTGGAGCAGCTGGATGGGAGCCATAATCACGTTCTCCAGCACGGTCTTGTGGGCAAAGAGGTTGAAGCTCTGGAACACCATGCCCATCTTCTGGCGCATCAGGTGCACGGGATACCCCTTGGCCCGGATGTTCTTGCCGTCCACGAGAATGCTTCCGCCGGTGGGGGGATCCAGCAGGTTCAACGCCCGCAGGAGGGTGCTCTTTCCGGTTCCCGAAGGGCCGATGATGGAGACGACCTCGCCGCAGTGGATGTCGGCATTGATGTCTTTCAGCACCTGAAGGTCTCCGTAGCTCTTCTGCATATGGGAAAAGCGGATGATGGGCTCGTCTGAACTGCCCGGCGCAGAAGCCGCATTGGGGAGGCCGGACCTGCGGCGGAAGTACAGCCACAGGCCGATGCCCACCACAAGAAGAAGAAGGACGGCCATGCCCCAGGGAGCGAATTTCCTTTGCGTCTGATTGTCGGAAAAGGAATCCCCGGAGCCAGTGAGCCGTCCTATTTCCCCTTTACGCGTCATAAAGACCATGTAGGACTCCAGGTAGCCGTCGGAGAAGAGGACCTGTTTCTTACGTTCCTCGGTGGCCGTGATGACGCCGATGGCGACATCGGCCTTCCCGGTCTGAATGGAGGGAAGGAGGGCTGCGAAATCCATCGAAAGGAACTCCAGTTTCCAACCCCGCCGGTTGGCCCACTCCGTAAGAAGATCGATTTCCAGTCCCGAGGGCACTCCGGAACTGATGAAATCGAACGGGGCCGTCTCCGGAGCCACGGCAACCCTCAGGGTTTTTCCCGTACCGCGCTGAGTGGGCAAAGGGACGGCGGAAGCATCGTCGGCCTCCCGCCAGCGGTTGCAGATATCCTGATAGGTGCCGTCTTTGCGTGCATCGGCAAGGAAGCTGTTGAAATCCTGCTGCAGTTCCGTATTTCCCAAGCGGAAACAGGCACCCAGAAAAATGGGCGAATACCCTGCTCCCACTGTGTCTACCTTGGCTGCAAGGTGCTTGTCGAAAGACACGGCCAGGCTTCCGTATCCGATGACATCCACTTTCCTGCTCTCCAGCGCCATGAGCATATTGGCTACACCGGATATACGCTGGATGTCTGCACCGGGAGCCAGCTTGGTGACGGCGATATCCTGGATGCTGCCCAGCGCAACGCCAACCCGCTTCCCATTCAGTGCCCGGAACACGGCGGGAACATCCTCCTGGACTTCCTCATTGCTGTGGGAAGCAAGCCTAGGGATATAACAAAGGGTTCCTCCGACAATGAGCAGTGCAGCCGCAGCAACCGCTTTCCGGTATTCCTTGTTCTGAAGGGCGGTAAGAAGCCGGCCGAAGAGCCAGGCCATGAAAAAGTAGATGAGGGCCGTCACGATGAGCGGGAAGAAGGCGTCGAAGGTGCGCGAGCGGATGAGGTCCGAAGCCCGCGTCATGTCCGTCACGGCGATGTAGCCAACGATGCTGGTCCCTTTCAGAAGGCTCACAACCTCGCCTTGATAAACGGGGAGGACGGAACGTACCACTTGCGGCAGGACAATCCTTACAAAGGCTTGCGTGGGCGTGTAACCCAGGGCCAGGCCGGCCTCCGTCTGGCCGCGGTCGATGCCCTGGATGGCCGTGCGCAGCATCTCGCTGATATAAGCGGCCGCATTCATGCCGAAGGTGATGACGGCCACCACGATGCCCGTAGCTTCCAGTGGTGCCATCACCACGTAGTACATGAGCATGAGTATTACCAGGACAGGCGTACCACGCATGATGTCGATATACACCTTGGCCGTTTTCTGCAGCCAGGCGTGACGGCTCATGCGCATCCAGCAGATGAGACCGCCCAGGATGGTACCCAGGATAACGGCGCAGACCGTGATGATGAGTGTCACCTGAAGGCCGTCCAGGATCATTCTGTAGCGATCTTCGGCAATGAGGTTGTTGTAAAAGCTTTCGAAAAAACTGTTCATTTTATATATCGGGTTCTATTATATAGTCTTATCGCGCCACTTCCCCCGGTGGATGTAGATGACGCACTGAATCCAGATGCAAAGCGCATAGACGCCGTCGGCCGTCCAGCAAACGGCTATGTCGGACTGGCGGATGCCGATGACGATGGTGCAATACACGGCATAGATGCAAAGGGCCACCACGTCGCAGCGAAGGCACACGCGCGTGTCTCCCGTCCCCGCCACGGACTGCAGATACACGTTCCATGGCAAGGTTAGAGCGGCGACCACGCACATCACCCGCAGCGTCGCAACGGAACTTTGGACCAGGTTGGGAATGTCTGTAAACAGGCCGATAATCTGGTTCGGGAACAGGAAGAAGAAGGCCAGGACCGGCAACATGGTTAGGGCACAGAGCAGGATCAATCGCCGGATAACCGGGATGACGCCTTCGGGATGGCCTTCCCCGATGATGTTACTTACCAGCGTGGCCGCCGTAGAGGCAAAGGCCGCCGAGAAAACGAACGGGACCTCGGAGATGCTTCTCACGATGTTGGCAATGGCCAACTGCTCCTCTCCCAAATGTTCGATGAAGAGGAAGAAAAGCAGCCAGATGGAGATATTCAGCACATACTCCACCATGACCCAAGAGGCTGTAGAGAACGTGTGCTTGAGTTCTTTCCATTCGGGTTTAACCGTCTTCTGCAGGCCGTATTTCTTGTCTGTAGTAAAGAAGGCCCAGACAACGAAGAAGACGAGGGAAATGCCTTCGGAGATGGTCGATGCCAGGGCGGCACCCTTGATTCCCATCTCCGGCGCGCCCAGTTTACCAAAGATGAGCACCCAGTCCAAAAGGATGTTACTGCCCACCAGCACGATGGAATTCCAGGTGAGACTGGCGGTTTGCCGCGTTCCTACGTAGAAAGCGCGGAACAGTGCGGTCATAAAGGCAAAAAGCAGCCCTGGAATTCTCCAGTTCACATAAACCAGGGCAGCCTTAAAAATATTGTCCGACTGCAGCACCCCGCTGAGGATGGGCGGAGACAGGAAATATGACAGGACCATGGTCAGGACCGCCAGGCCCGCGAGGAACCAGACTCCCTGCCAGAACACGCGCCCGATGGAGCTATACCCTTCCCCACTCTCACTGGCCTCCCCATTGCGCCGGCCGATGATAATCTGGACGCCGATGGAAAAGCCAAATCCCAGCATGTACAGGATGGTGAAGTACACGCCTGCAATGGCCGATGCACCCAGTTCGATTTCACCGACACGGCCCAGGAAGGCCGTATCGGTTATACCTAGCAGCTCTTCCATCAAAAGAGCTACCAGGATGGGTAACGTAATCCTCCAGATGGTCCTGTAGGAATACCTTTTCGGGAGTTTGTATGCCATATACTGTTACTTGCGCGCGGCGCATCGTCCCCTATTATGCCGTAAAGCTGCCTTATGTCTACGACAAATCACGTATCAGTTCACCTTCTTTCCTGCGAAATACACAAGCGAAGGCAGATTATGGCTGAAGCCCTCGTGCGGTTCCGCAAGCAGGTCTTTGTCGAATACCAGGAAGTCGGCATCCTTGCCGGGGGTGATGGAGCCCTTTTTGTTCTCCACGCCCAGCTGCCTGGCACCGTTGATGGTGTAGCCCAACAGCATTTGCTCAACGGTCATTTTCTGGTCCTCAGGAGGAAGCACTTCCCCTCTGGTAAAGGCGGGAGCATTAGTTTTTTCCGTAATATGGCGCGTCATGCCCACTTCCATGCCCAGATAGGGGTTCCAGACCTCGAAACTGAAAACGACGTTGTCGCTGGACCAGGTAACCAGGGCGCCGCTGTCCCACAGCGTCTTGCAGCGGAACATTTTGCGGGCCCGCTCCTCACCCAGCCAGGTGCCCCATACCTTGTAGTCGCCGGCATGCCACCAGGGCGTATAGTTGGCAATCACGCCCAACTTGGCGAAACGGTCCAGGTCGGCGTCATCCTGCACCTCCAGGTGGGCGCATGTGACCTTCAAGGTAAACTTGTCTCCCACTTCCTTTCTGGCCAGTTCCACAGCGTCCAGCGCCACGCGGGAGGCTGCGGAGCCTACGGTGTGCATATGAAGGTCCAGGCCTTCCGCGTTCAGTTTGACCATCAGGGCGGCCAGGTCCTCCTTGTTGAAGGCGGTGGCACCCTTCTCGGGGACGTCCACATAGGGCGTGAGCATCGCGGCGGTATGGATTTTCTGCGTGCCGTCCATGAAAATCTTCATGGTGTGAATCTTGAGGTGCTCCGTATTGTATTCCTTCCGGAAACGCTTGAGTTCCTTCAAGCCTTCCTCCGCCTGCCAGTTGGCGGCAATCACATAGCATCCATCTACATAGACGGGGAGTTTTCCCTGCTCATCCATAACCTTCAGGCGCTGGTACACCCGCTCATGGAACTCAGGGAAGCCCGGAATACCGGCGTCAAAGACCGCCGATACACCATGACTCACGGAGAAATCAATCCACGCCTGGAGCGCGGCGTCAATCTGCTCGTCACTGAGGTCCATGGAACCGTCCAGGACGATGCGCACCTCCGCAGAGCCTTCAATGATATAGCCGGTCAACTTGCCGTCCTTGCGCTCATAAACGCTGAGTCCGGGTACGGGATCCGGCGTTTCGTCGGTAATGCCATGGCGCCGGAGCACGCGGGAGTTCACCCACACGCTATGGAATTCCGCCTCCTGAATCTGGAGCTCGGCATCCGGGCAGATGGCGTCAAGGTCTTCTTTGGTGAGCATCTCACCATTCAGGCACTTTTTCTCCAGGATGAACCGGTAGCACTTCCGGCCGGGATGCTTGCCGATAAAGTCGGCCATAAAGTCCAGGGCCTCCTTTTTGCCGTTGCAGGCAAAGCGCTCGCTCTCTTCCGCATAGGCAAATCCCACAGGCAGGGTCACATGCACATGGCTGTCAAAGATACCGGGCATGATGAACTTGCCCCCCAGGTCGGTCACTTCGCCTTCATAGGCCGAAAGGCCTGCCTCGTCGCCCACATAGACGAATTTTCCATCCTTCACCACCAGGGCCGAGGCCTTAGGATTCTTGCAGTCCGACGTGAAGATTTTCGCGTTCTTGATGATTCCATCTGCTTTCATGGTATATTCTTTTTAGTGTTGGATTTACTATTGATTGGCTTTATTCATTTACGACATAGTAGGCCTTCCCGGCCGGGAGGGTGCTGCCGGTGTACTTGTAGAAGCCGGGGGTATCTCCGACAATGCCCAGCACATATACACTTCCTGCGGGACAGGGAATCTCCGTGTCTGAGCCCTGCAGAATGTTGCCCGCCCTCACTGTCACGTCAGTTGAATCCAAGGCAACCAGGTCGAAGGAAGCGGTGTCGGACAAAATGACCACGGCCGTGCCGGCGGGAATCACATCGCTTTCGTCCCCAATCCGGTGGAAGATGCCTTCTTTATCTACCGTATAGGCCAGTGCGCCGCCGGTAAGCCGGTAACTCTGCGTGCCGTCATAGAAGGAGGTCACATACTTGGGCTCTCCGAGAATGGTGACGCCGGCCAGCTTCATCCACACCGCATCAACAGTGACATCGGCATCGGCCATCGTGAGGGTGGTGCCGCTCAGCGTGCCGCCCGAGGAGGTGTACTTTCTGAAGACAAAGCCATCCCTTTCGTCGTGACCGAGTTTGAGGCTGACGGACTCTCCGCTCGCGGCATAAAGCACATCGCCCACTTTGAGGCCCGTCTCATAGAAGGTGAGAACGCCCGCATCATATTCCTGTTTGACAGCCCCGGCATTGGCCACGGTGACGCCTTCTCCGCCGGTGATGCTGGAAATCTTCACGCCCTGGGCTTTCACTTTCGGCTCCGTATAGTAGCAATCGGTAATGGTAGTATGGGATAGAGAACCTCCTGCTATTGAGTTGAATGTCTCCATTTTGGCCATGTTAATGGCCGAAGGAGCGAAGACGCATTGGCTGATAGTCACCAGACCCTCGTCAGATACATTGCCAACGATGCCCCCACCGCCGGATGCCTCAGCACGGGTGTAAGTGATGCTGCCGGTGAAGGAGCAGCCCGTTATTTTGGCTGAATACTTGCTGGTAGCACTCACGGACGAAACAATGCCGCCTGTCTTTGCTTCAATGCCGCTACTGGAATCAATGGGAATGCTCATAGCAACAGAACTGCTGCAGTTCTCAATTGTAGTGTTCCCACTAGCCATGCCAACGATGCCTCCCAGGACGTGTGTGAATTCGCTATTTAAGCTGCCTGCCGTCTTGAGATTCTTGATAGTAGCGTTATCAATCATAACGAATGGGGCGAATATCATAGGCCATTTGCCTTGAAGCGTGATCGTCAGCGTATGACCGTCTCCGTCGAAGATGCCATCAAAAAACGAAGCCGGCGTCGTCACGCTGATGTCCTTTGTCAACTTTACAAAATTGCCGGTGTAATAATGGTAACGGTCAATGTTGCCGACGAAAATGTTCCAATCTTCCTCACTGCCGATGGTGTAGGGGTTCTCCTCCGTACCTTCACCCGGCAGCATCACCCTGGAGTCCATATAATACTTGCCTTCGAACAGGAAGCCATTTTGGTGAGCCTTTATCACCCCATAGTCTTTTTCAAGATTGCCAAGATTGTTGGGAGCGGTAGCGTAAGCAAGGGCCGGGGCGCCCTGGTCGGCGGGCAGATTGTCGGTGGCCACGAAGAGGCTCTTGGTAATGTTGGGACTGTAGGTAGTATGCCAGCGGGCGAAGGTATTGTTGAGCATTCCTGCCGCAACACTCTTGGGCACCATAAGAGAATGGGTGATGGAGGGCTTATTATACACGGGCCATCCGATGAAGCCTCCGCAGTTGGTAGTTCCTCCGGTGGTGGCAAAGGAGCCGTCGAAGACACAGCCTGCGATAACGATGTTGTTGTCTTGTCCGCTCAGCCTGCTCACCAGTCCCCCATGGGTACCGTCGCCCTGGACGCTGCTGTTGATGGTGACCGAACTGCGGCAGCCCTCGAGACGCAGCGAGCCGTAAGACTCCGATACGATGCCGGCGGCAAACTGGGCGCTGGTAGTGATGGTGCCGGTCACGGTGAGGTTCTTGATGGTAGCATTCAAGACGTGGCGGAACGGCGCGGTACTGGGTTCTGACGTATTAAAATCAACCGTCAGCGTATGTCCGGCGCCGTCGAAGGTGCCCTGGAAAGAGTGGACGTCACTTTCCCCCATCATCCGGCTTACGCTGATGTCGCTTGTGAGCTTCACATATTCGCCACGGAAACTGTCCTCGCCGGAATTGACCATATTGACGAATCTGTCCCATTCGTCAGCGCTGTCGATGATGAAGGGGTTTTTCTCCGTGCCTTTGCCATAGGCGATTGTGATGAATACGTCTTTCCTCGGCATGGTGAAGGTAACCGCATCGTTGATGTCACCGTTATAGTTGACAACTTTTCCTTCGGCATCCTTGATGGAAAGACTTTGGATACTACCCAAAATTTTGGTCAGTTTAACCGCCGCGCCGGGATACCAGCGCGTAATGTCTTTCTCATCGCCGACGCTCACCTGGTATGCACCTTCGCCCTCTGTGGTAACATTGATGGCAAAGGGATACTTGAGGCCATAGTTATACATTTCCGCGTCGGTAGTCAACTCGCTGCTCTGGAAAATGTCGTAGCAACTGTCTATCGTGCCATCCTGGTCGCCGATGATGGTGTATTCCTGGCTGTGGGTACTGTAACGCGTGCCGTGGAAGGTGCTGTGCCGGACTTTGCCATCGCGGCTGTTGTAACCCACCAGGCCGCCCACGTCGGCGTCGTTGTTGGTCACGTTGCCACTCACGCAGCAGTATTCAATAGTGCCATTGTTTTCGCCGGCGATGCCGCCCACTTTGGCGGTATAGGCCGAGCCTGGCTCATTCCAGTCTGAGCGGACATTGGCGCTCACCCAGCAGTTTGCTATCTTACCATTGTTCTCGCCGGCGATGCCGCCCACCAGCCGGGACCGGCTGCACGAAATGTCTCCCTCCACGTGGAGGTTATATACTCGCGCGCCCTTATGTATTTGTGCAAACAGGCCCTGATAGTTTTTTGTGGCATCTTTGATTTTAAAGCGGATGGTGTGGCCATTACCGTGGAACTCTCCCCATCGAAAATCAACAATTTCTCCATCCCTCCAGCCAATAGGAGTCCACGACGTATCCCCCATATCAATATTTACATCCAGATAATAGTATTGATCACGGAACGGATAGTTCACGTTTCCATACATCACGTCATCGAAGTGATCAGAGATGTAGGCCAATTCGGCTGCCGAGCGGATATGGACGTGATACACCATTGGCTCATACGTGTGTTCCACTTTCTCAGGGAAAGATTTCGTCTTTCCGTCCCAGACGCTCCATTCGTCGCCGTCGGCCCACGCCACCGGAACCGCTGCAAAAAGCAGCAGGAGAATGGAAAGAATTCTTGTTACAACTATGTTTTTCATTATGGCTTGAGTCTATAAAACACCGTAATTGTAGTCATTCAGGATATCGCCTTCGTAACTGGCAACAGGGCGGATGGCGCATCCAGAGTAGCGCTGCAAGGACTTCAGGGACGCTTCGCCGGACTGGAGATGCGCACATCCTGCATTCTCATTGGAGGCCGCTGACAGGGAGGAACTCCAGTAATTTGCCGCCGGGAGGAAGATGCTTCTGTCGGTGAAACCCTCCAGCTTGCCGCTCACCTCAAAGCCATTGCCCTTCCATTCCCAGTTGCACTGGTTTATCAGCTCTTCCCATTCCTTCTCCGTAGGCATCCGGAACTGCCCGCCCAGGCTGGCATAAGCGGCATCATCTTCCGCTTGGAGCACCGTGAAGTCTCCGCCGGTGTATTTGGTAACCTTGCCCTCGGAATAATACAGATAGTCGCTCCAGGAAGCGTTGCTGTTTCCGCCGTTGATGGCGCCCCAGGAGAAGGAGTTGCCGACTTCCGTCTCCGTGCCGGCGCCCAGATTGCACCCGGCCCAATTCACGCTCAAGCCCAAGTCCACGAAAAGGCCGGAGACATTTGTCGAAGACCAGTCGCCGCCAGATGCCCCGGACAGTGACGGATATTCATAGATGCGCTTTGCCTCAAGCGTTTGGCTTTCCTCAACAAGCGTGTAAACCTTGTAGTCGGCAGACAGCGTGAAGACGTAGTCCGCGCTGACGCCGGGACGGACAAGACCGCCGGCGAAAAGAACACCGTCGCCACTGACGATGCCGCTGATGCGCGCTCCGGCCTGGCGGGCGTCTTCCGTGACTACTCCGTCTTTCCCCACACTCTCACAGGCCACCGGACGGATGAGAGGGCAGCTGAGCGTGTACTTGTCCACATCGGCCTGGAGACCTTCCATAAATATTCCCACGAAGTCTGCCGTCTTGCCCATTTCCAACGTAGCCGTCACCTCGGTCCCGTCCACACTATAAGCCGTTCCCGTGGCCAGAAGATAGTAGCTGTACACTTTTTCACCGCCGCTGGTGAAAGAGAACTTGTCATCGGCATAGGTGACATCTACCGGAACCGGGAAATACACCGCGGTAAGGGTGGCCTTTTCGGGGTCGGAAAAATCCCCTTTCACGAACTCCGCGCTGGTTGTCGTGGTCCAGTCACGGCCGTCGTACGCCATTGACACATATTTGCCGCCGATTCCGTTCACAAACACATATACCTTGTCTCCGTTCACCCAGTCGTCATCTGCGGCCTTGGTCTGAAGGATTTCCAGTTTGAAGGTCATCGGCGTATCGGCAGGAATCCGGTCCTCCGGCTTGATGCAGGACGCCAGAGAGCAGAAAAGGCACGCTGTAAGTATAAATAATCTTCTATTCATAGCCTGATTCTTCTTTGAAGAGTTTGCACTACAACACTTCTTTCACTTCCGCAGCGCTGCGGTCCAGCCCCAGACGGCCGGTCAAGGTAGCGTTCTTGACGTTCAGGAAAGTGCCATTGGGCTTGTACTGGGCCGGGATGGTCTTGCTTCCCTTGTAGGTGACGCCGTCGTCGTCAATCACCGTGAAGCCGAGGGCCTCTTCATTCGTTTCATCGCCGTTCCGAAGGGCAACGAAGAAAGGTTCGGACGATGCGGTGCCCAGCGTAACGGTAACGGGGCCTTCCTCCAGCGAGGAGCCGTCCGCCGACTGGCTCTGTACCAGGTGGCCGTTCTCCGAGGAGATGATGACGGACTTGGCCAAGACAGGAGTCTTGTCTCCCGCGCCGCCCGCCTGGAAGAGGAAATTGAGCCGGTAGATGCTCTGCTCATTGGCGAAGAAGGCGCTCTTCGTGCGGACGGAACCGCCGGAAACTTCGGTTACCAGCACCGTGGCACGGGTGTAATGATACTTCTTCTCGATGGAGTTCTCGGCATCGTCCTTCAGCAGCAGTTTTCCCACCTGGCCGATGTAGTCCCAGCTCTCTCTTGGAGTCAGGAGGGTAAGGGTCGTGGTTCCGGCTACAAGGCCCGATGTGGTAACGGTTCCCGAAAGGGTGGCCTTGTGGGCATCCTCCGGGTCGGGCACGGCCGTCAACGTGCCGATGCAGCTGGTCCCCAAAAAGACCTTCACGGGTTCATCGGCCTTCCAAATGGATTGCAGGACGGTGGTGGTGGACTCGTCGCCTTCAATGGCGAGGCCTTTCGTGCCGGTGGCTTCGCCCTTCACGGCCTGCACGGTCAGGCGCCATTCGCGCTCCGTCACCACCACGGGCTTTTTTTCTTCGACGAGGGCTTCTTCCACCTTCTGGCAGCCGAAGAAGGCCATAGCCGCCGGAAGGGCCATAATAGCTGTTCTAAATCTGTGAAATCTGTTCATATTCATAGATTTATTCATTTTATTTGCGGGCGGCAACGATATCAAGAAGGTAACCGGGCGTGAAGAACTTGTCCATGAACTGGTAGTAGCCCAGCAGCGGAAGCACGGCCTTGTACTGCTCGGCCAGCAGGCCCTTTTCCACATGGAGGTTCCCCGGTCCGGCGATGTCCAGGACGTTCTGGTCATCGGCCGAATACGCCTTCCATTCAATCTGGTCTGTGGACGGGTTACCGCAGCGTGCGAAATTGGTCCACGTCTGCATAACGGCCGTGAAGATTTCATCCGAGTTGTTGGTACCGTTGAAGGCGCTGCTTGTCCCGAAGCCGCGCATATTGAACACGAACATGAGCTCCACGGAATGTGCTGCTCCAATCTCTGCATTGCTGCTCGGGTAAGACCAGTAGTAGCAGAACGTCTTGTTAAACGCACTCTGCACGTCCAGCTGCTGGAGCATGGGGACCCTGAACATGAGTTCATTGATGAACTCCGTCTCCACAAGTCCCGGCTCCTGGAACCTGCATACCCGCTTAAATTCCTCGTAATACTTCTTGTCATCTTCTTTCAGGTAAGGGAGTGCATCGCCTGCGGCGCGCTGGGCGTATAGCTTTTGCTCTTCCATGCTCAGCATCGGGCCCTCACCCATGAACAGCCTCATCTCGTCGGCCGTGCTGCCCGCCATAATGGAGATGTGCTTTGCGTAGCCTTTCTTGTACATCTCGATGGGGGCCTCAGGAAGCACCTCCGTACCGTAGTAAGGGCAAGATGTGAACTTGCCCACCGCCTCGACATACGCCTCCTGGAGTTTCTCTTCGCTCAGTGCCATGATTTCGTCCATGGTCTTGCAGCCGGTGTACTCGAGCAGCGCCTTGGTTTTGCCCTGCGCAGCTTCGCAGCCCACCGGGAAGGCCAGGGTGGTGGAGCCGCTTTGGGCGATAACTTTCTGGAAATACCGGTTCGCCTCCTTCATAACCGGCAAAATGGAGACCGAGCCACCGCCGGCGCTTTGCCCAAAGATGGTCACGTTGTCCGGGTCGCCGCCGAAAGCGGCGATGTTCTCGTGCACCCACCGGAGCGCCATGGCCTGGTCCAGCAGGCCGTTGCAGGGCGCCGTCTTGAAGTTTTCGCCCCCGGGCACCGACGAGAAATCCATGAAGCCGTACATGTTCAGGCGGTAGTTAATAGTCACCATAATAATGTCACTATGCGCCTGGACCAGGTTGGCTCCGCCGTAGGAAGCCTGCGAACCCGAGCCGACGACGTAAGCCCCGCCGTGAATCCACACCATCACCGGCTTTTTCTTGGTTTTGTCGTCGGCATTGAGCCAGATATTCAGATAGAGGCAGTCCTCGGACATCAGCGTCTGAACGCAATCCGGGTAACCCAATGAGCCAAAAGCACCCTTTCCGAAGTATTTGGCCTCAAAGACCTTGTCACTTGCGTCCACGTATTCCGGCGCCTTGAAGCGGCGCCCGCCCACGGGCGGCTTCGCGTAAGGGATGCCCAGCCATGAGGCGACCCCGTATTCCTCGGTTCCGACGAAAGTGCCGTTCACGCACTTCACGGCATGAGCCTTGTCGTAGCCCCCCTTGATTTCACTGTTCAAGTTATCGTACTGCTCGAAACGGATTAAATCTTTGAATTCCCTTTTCATGTCACTCATTGTTCTATTCTCCTTTTGTTTTTGTTACAAAAAAGCTATTGAACCTTGCTCAACTCCAGGGTCTCGGTGTGGGTAGTGAGGTCCCCGTCAATACGCAGGGCCGTCCACTTCATCTTGCCGCCTTGGATGCTCTCGATTTCCCACCAGTCACGCTGTTCATCACTGGAGGCGGTATTTTGCCAGCGGGTGCAAAGGAGCGGTCCGTCAACGAAGTATTCAGATACATAGTCTTCAAAGACCTGCCAGGCAGCGTCACCTTCCTTCAGGGAAAAGACATAGGTTCCATTGGCTTTGAACTCCCAGCGCCAAGTTTGCTGTTTATTACCGTCCTGGACCTGTGCCTCCCAGGTGCCAAGGACTGACTGCTCAAAATTGTCTGTCACCCGCACCCAGCGTTCGTCATAAACCTCGTGCAGAAGAACGAGGGAGCCCCCGGTAAGGGTCCAGTCGGTTTTCAACAGCATTTCTTTATTGGTAATGGAGTTAACGGTAACCGTCAGCACACTTTTGTAGGTTCCGTCTTCCTCAATGGCGGTAAAACCATCTTTGGAGAATGTAACTTGGGCTGGCGACTTGTTTTCCCACGTCATCGTGGTGATTTCGGAAAGGCTGTAATATCCCTTTTTAGCCGACTCAAAGGTAACGACCGACTTCCATGAGGTGGGGCATGCCGCACCGTCCAGATCGGCCACAATCCACTTGCCCAGGATCTTGTCGGAAAGGACAGTGTCTGACTTTTCACATGAAGTGAATACACTTGCGCCGCAAATAAGGGTGGCGGCGAGCACCCAATTGAGAATCTTTTCCATTTTTATCATATCACTTTAGTTCTTCTTTTATATAATAGGCCCTGACCTTGCTCTCTGTTATCAGGACAGATTCCTGATGGAAAAAGGCGCAGAGATCTCTGGCGATGCCATCCACGACACCCTTCTGGGGATCAAGCAAACACAGGACAAGGGTCTTTTCCTGTGTATAATCACCATTTTCGTGGAAATACCCACCGTCTGAAACGATAAACGAGAAAGGGACATGGTAACTCTGGCATACGTTCTTCATTATATCAACGTACACCTTCGTCGGGTGCTCCTGCTGCTTAGTAACAGCATCGTTCAAGCCCACGCTGATGGTTATCTCTGTCATATTTCCATGAGTTTATAAATCTCGCTGACATGGACAAAGCCTCGTTTTTCAAAGTAACAGTGGGCGGCGTGGTTGTCCTTTCCGGACTCCAGAAAAATGTCCCGGATTCCTTTTGAGTGCAACCAGTCAATGGCGGTCTGCAGCAGAGTATTGCCTACACCGCCGCCCCGGCACTGAAGATTCACCAGGATGTCGCCTACCATGCCGAAGCGGGCGTCCGCGTCCCCCTCGATATAGGCAGCACAGAATCCCATAAGCGTCCCATTATCATCGACGGCCTTCCAAACGTGCGAGACAGAATCATCGTTCATCTGGGACAACAATGACCTTATCCATTTTTCCCGGGCGTCCGGGGCTGGGCGGGTAATGAAACAGCCGTCCCGGACGAATCCTTCACCCACACCCATCTGGAGTTCCCCGTGGGAGATGTACTCAGGATGGGCGGTAATATGGCCGATGAACAGGTTGGCAAGAGCTTGGGTGTCGGCTGTAGATGCCGGTTTTATTTTAATATGCCGCTCTTGATTTTCCATCTCAACTAATTAATATAGACCCATTCGCCGCAAACCATGGTACGTAATACCTTGGTATCGGCAATTTGCTCGGGATCGCAGGCGGTGATATCCTCTGCCAACACCACCAAATCGGCTTCCTTCCCTACGGTGATGCTGCCCAGACGGTCATCACACAGCAGCTGATAGGCCTCGTTCAGGGTGGTGGCTTCAATCATCTGCTCCACCGTAACCCGTTCGGCAGGCCAGTGCAGGGTATCCGGCTGGCCGGGCACATGGCGGGTAACGCCTTTCTGGATGCCCGTGAGCGGATAGGCCGGATTCTCCACGGGATAGTCGCTGGCCGATGTGACCACGACGCCGGTGTCGAAGAAGGATTTCAAGGGAAGCTGGGCTTCGGTACGTTCCTTTCCCAGAACCTCCACCATCATATCCAAGTAGCCTTTATCCATACCAAACCAGTGCGGATCGGTGACGGCAATTACTCCCAGCTTGGCCATACGGGGAATGTCGACAGGATCCACCAGTTGCAGATGGGTGACGGCATCCCTGTAACGGTGCGGTCCGGTTTGCTTCAGCGCTTTCTCCATAGCATCCAGGGTGAAGGCCAGCGCTCCGTCGGCCATAGTATGGGCGTGCACCGTGAAGCCCAGCTCGTGGGATCTTCTGTAAACGGCCGTGAGAGTTTCCAGATCGAAACGAAGCTGGCCGCGGTGCTGATGTTCCTGGGACCAGGGGTCGCTGTAAGGCTCCTTCGCATAGGCGGTTGCGGGCGGCATACCGATGGTCCCATCCACCTGAACTTTGATATTGGTAAGCTGGAACATGGGTCCCATTGTGCGCTCCCGAAGCTGCGCCGCATGTTCAATCTCGGCCATGGTATCGTGCCCCTGTGCCTGGAATACCTGGTAGGCAGCAAAGATATGCATACGCAGCTTCCCCTCTACGTCCAGTTGGTGGCAGGCCTCGGCCGCATTGTCAGTGGAATCCCAGTTGATAATAGGATCCAAGATCAGGGTCTCTCCGTGGGCCAGGTATTCTTCCTGGAAATACAGGACAGCTTCCTTGTACTGCTCTACGGAAAAAACGGTGAGCGGTTTCAGAAGGTCCATGGCGCCTTCGCGGAAACAGCCCGTGGGATTGCCTTCTTTGTCCCGGACAATAATGCCATCGCTCACATCCGGCGTTTTCTTATCGATACCCAGCCGATCCATGGCGACATGGTTCACCCAGTAGGAGTGGTGGCCGATGTCGGCGAGGACGATGGGCCTGTCCGTGAGGCCCTCCAGCATATCGGCGGTCAAGTCATCTGAAGGCATAAAACCTGCTCCCTGAATAACCTCCAACTCCGGATGCTGGTGGGCAAACTGACTGATGGTTTTCAGATGCTCTTCCAGGCTCCCATAAAGGTTCAGGTGCACCGTAAACAGCGTCTCTGTGGCTCCGGGAGCAATGTGGCCGTGTCCTTCTCCAAAGCCCGGCAGGATGATACCGTCCTCCTGTCGAAGCACTTCCGTGCCCGGGCCGATATATTCCTTTACGCCGGCTTCATCGCCCACATAGATGAATTTGCCGCCGTCAATGGCTGCCGCTCCGGCCTTGGGCTGTTTCCTATCAACGGTGTAAATGTTACCAAAGATGACTTTGTCTGCTTTCATGGCTATTGGGCATTTTTAGGTTATCTTCCCCAGGTGTTGCCGGGGGTGTCTTTGATACGGATGTTATCTTCAGAAGAGAGGTTAGTGGCAATGGCAGAGAACAGCGCGGAGAACTGCTCATTGATTTCTCCCTCTTTCCCGGTGTCGGCCTTGGTGAGTGTGCCGGAATAGTTGCCGTTGGTCACCGTCACGCTGCCATTTGTGTACGTCATGTTCGTTCCATTGACATTGGTCATATCGTTGCCATAGCTGCTGCCTCCGTCGGCGCGAGTGAGCACCGTGCTCTCGCCGGTGGCGGGATCGCTGAGCACTATATCGCCTTTGCCGGTCAGCTCCCATTTGAAGCCGGCATCCTCCGGGCCGCCATAGACGGCAACCAGGGCGTCGCTTTTGGAGTCGTATGCGCCCAGGTAGAGGCAGCCGCTGTGGTTGGCATCGGCCTTTACGGCCAAAAGCACCTTGTCAAAGGCCACGCCGGTCTCCGTGATGTCCGAATACTCATACGCGTCCCACCAGATGCCCACAAGGCTCTGTTCCAGTTCCTTAATGTCTACTTCTTTATCGCAGCCCGTCAGGCCCAACAGGAGTGCCGAGGCGGCAAACAATGCTATAATTATCTTTTTCATAACTTTTTCTTACTTAACTGTTAACACTGAACCCTTCACCGAGATGGTAGCCTTGGTTGCGCTGTCGCCTATCTTGAAGTAAGCGTGAAGGGCGCCGACACCGGCTCCGTTGACTGGATGGTAGAGCGTATTACCGCCACCCAGGAGCAGGACGCTCTTGTCCTCTCCGTCAAACGCGATGCTCTTGTACACGCCGATGAAGCGGACGCGCTTGTCGCCATTGGCGCCGTTGTCAAAGCTCCGGTCCGTGGCGTCAATGGTTACGCCGATGAACTGGGGATTGACAATGTTGTCTCCGCTGGCCCACTTGATAATATAAGGCGTGCCGGCCTTGAGTTCCGTGACAGCGTCTCCGAATGCAAGGTTAAGCGTCAAGCCGCTGATGCTGGCGCTGCTGAGCGGCCGGGCCACTGCGCCGTCAAGAGGCGAACCCGCAAGCGTCAGGTTGAACGGCAGGCAGATGGTGTTCCACGCTCCGTCTTTATAGAGCGTGCAGCCCGTAAGGGCAATATCTACGGTGATGCCGTCCAGTTCGCTGATGACCGATCCGTTATCGGCCTTGTCGTCCAGGCCGATCTTGCTGTCATCCACGTAGTACTTACCGTCGAAGAAGATGCCGCCCTCATATGCCTTCAGCATGCCATAGTCCTTCACCTGTTCACCGAGGCTGGCGGGGGCGGAGGCTAGTGCGATGGCCTTCGTTCCCTGCACCGTGCCATAGTCCTGGGTATAGTAGCAACCCGTGACGGAAAACTTGTCTACTTCGTCAGTAACAAACGTATAGAATTTATTCCACTGAGTTGCCAGTTCTGATGGAGCGAACAGGCAATCACGGATACTGATATTGGTTCGTTGATTCGAAATGCCGACAATGCCCCCACCTAATAATTTGTAAGAACCGCCTATGGTGAGACTGCCTGTGAAGGCGCAACCGCTTATATTGAGGGTTACGTCGCTGTTTACGTACGCTAACAGGCCGCCGATAATCGTAATATCGCCAGAATGAAGGGCGATAGAACTGCTGCAGTTCTCAATGGTCGTGTTTCCCTTGACGTTGCCGACAATGCCTGCCATATATAAATAATTGCTTGTTATGGTACCTGCCGTCTTAAGGTTTTTGATGGTGGCATTACGGGTATTGCGGATGGGGGCCGCCTGTAAACCCCAATCTTTAAGATCGATATTGACAGTGAGTGTATGCCCATTGCCGTCAAAGGTACCTTCAAATGTGTCGGCCATAGCTGTCACGCTGATATCGCTTGTCAGCTTTATATATTGATTGGTATAGTGACAGCCGCTGCCGGTTTGCTTGGCAAAGTTGTCCCAATCTGCGGTGCTGCCGATAGTATAGGGGTCTGATTCCGTGCCTGATCCAGGCAGAATCAAAGCACTCTCCAGATAGTACATGCCGTCATACTGAATGCCGTTCGTGTAAACCTTCACCAAGCCATAGTCTTTCTCAAGTTTGCCGAACTGGTCCGGAATGGTGGAAACGCCCTGACCCGCCGATCCCTGGTCTTCAGGCAGATTCTCAGTGGCGATGAAGAAGCACTTTTCGATGGTTGGCATGTAGGTGGTGTGCCAGCGGGAGAAGGTGTTCTTCAGCATACCCGCCGCAACGCTGCCGGGCATCATGAGCGAGTGGCGGATAGTGGGCCTGTTATAAACCGGCCATCCGATGAATCCGCCACAGTTGGAGGTGCCGTTTGTCGTGGCAAAGGAACCGTCGAAGACACAGCCTTCGATGGTGATGGCATTGTCTTTTCCGCTCAGTGTGCTCACCAGGCCGCCGTGGGTGCCGTCGCCCTGGACGCTGCTGTTGATGGCAACCGAACTGCGGCAACCCGTAAGAGTCAGTGAGCCGTGCGACTCGCCCACGATGCCGGCGGCAAACTGTGCGCTGGTGGTGATGGTACCGGCCACGGTAAGGTTCCTGATGACGGCATTCTTGACGTGACGGAACGGAGCGGTCCGGGGTTCTGAGGTATTATAGTTAACCGTCAGTGTGTGTCCGTCGCCATCGAAGGTGCCCTGGAAAGAGTTAGCATTGTCGGTGCCTGCCATCGTCGAGATACTGATGTTGCCGGCCAGCTTCACGAACTCGCCGCTGAAGGTATATCCGTTTGCGATGTAACCTGTGAAGTCATTCCACTGGTCTGCGGTGCCGATTAAACAAGGGTTGGCCTCTGTGCCAGAGCCGGGGATGGAAATAGCCGTGTAGTACTTGCCGTCGTAGAGCAAACCGTTCTCGTAGGCCTTTACCATACCATAGTCCTGTACCTGACTGCCCAGGTTGGCGGGGGCTTTATTAATGGCGATGGCCTTCGTACCCTGGGCTTCGCCAAATGCACTGGTAAAGTAGCTTTGTGTAATGTTGTTCCTGCCGTTGCGGTTGAAGGTGCAGCTGTTCGACGCGCCCATAGTCAGCTCTGCGGGTGCAAAGATGCAGTGGGTGTAATGGATTGTCGAACCCGCATTCCAGCCCACGAATCCGCCGTTGTAGTCTGCGCTGCCTGTCATGCCGCCTGTGAATGTGCAGCCTGCAAAGACAAGCGTGGCATCGCCTTCATTCATTGCCACAAAACCGCCGTGGGTGCCGTCACCGCTGATGGTGCCGCCAATGGTCACCGAGCTGTGGCAGTTGGTGATGGTGCTGGTGCCGCTGTTATGGGCGGCAATGCTGGCGCCGAACTTTGCCGATGTGTTGACGGTCCCCGCAATCTTCAAGTCACGGATGGTTGCACCGTCGATGTATCTGAACGGAGCACAGTCGTTGCCGGTGGCACTCAGATTAAGCGTCAGTGTTTTGTTGTTGCCGAGGAATGTGCCCTGGAACTTATGGTCGCTGCTGCCTGCCATGGTGGAGGCGCTGATGTCGGCGTTCAGCTTCACATACTTGCCACTGAAGCTGGTAACGTTGCTGACGTAATTGGCGAAGCCGTCCCAGTCGGCCGAGCTGCCGATACTGATAGGGTCGGCCTCCGTGCCGGCATGGTTGAGCCAGCCCGGCGTGACGAATACAAGCTTGATTTTGACACCGCCCTTCGGCATGACAAACCAATACATTGTTCCATCATGAGACTGACCTTGCAACGAGACTGTGTCGTCGCCTGAGTCCTTGATTTCGATGCTTTTCACCATACCTGTCTTACAGGTCAGCGTAATGGTTTCACCCTTGCGCCAGCCAGGAATATTGTTCTCACCACCAGCACTGACCTCAACGGTGCCATAGCCCTCGGTGGAGACATTGATGGCGTAGGGGTACTTGAGGGCATAGCGGTACAAGGCTCTGGCGCCGGCAGCATCGTACTCGCCCTGGTTGAACGAGTCGTACATATTTTCCATGGTTGCATCCTGGTCCCCCACGTATTTATTGTCCTGCGAGTGCGTACTGTTGCGCGTGCCGTAGAAAGTACAGTGCCTGATGATGCCGCCACCATTATCACTGCAGTTGTAACCTGCAATTCCGCCCACATCGGCATCGTTGTTGGTCACGTCGCCCGTCACGCAGCAGTACTCTATCGTGCCTGCGTGGTTCTCGCCGACAATGCCGCCCACCTTGGCCGTGTATGCCGACGCGGATTCTTTCCAGTCAGAACTTACGTCAGCGCTCACCCAGCAGTTGCTGATGCTGCCGCGGTCGTTCTCGCCGGCAATACCGCCCACCAGGCGGGAACGGCTGCATGATATCTTACCAATCACGTGGAGGTTATCAACCGACCCCTCGTATCCGATCTTCGCAAACAGTCCCTGATAGTTTTCGGTGACGCCACTGATGTTTATACGGACGGTGTGCCCCTGACCAAGCAGGTGCGAATAGAAGCCTACGACTTCCCCGTTTATATAACCAATAGGTGTCCACGTTTGGTCGCCCATGTCCAGGTCGGTGTCCAAACGGTAATAAATCTTACCACTCATATAATCCCTCGGGCTGTCAATAAGCCAGGCAAATTGAGCTGCATTCTTAATGGCATAAACAGGCCACTCTACCATAACGGGAGGTTCTTTTGACTTGCCGTCCCACACGCTGACTTGGGCCAACGCCCCCTGCGCGACTGCACACAGCAGCGCGAGGAAAAGGAGTTTCAGTTTCAAAGTGCGTTTCATATACTTCGTGTTTTAGTTTCTGTATTTACTAGGGCAGTCCACTTCATCTTGCCGTTCCGGATCAGCACACCCTCTTGGAAGACCCGTTTCCCAGGCGCTCCGCCCAGGACATCATCAGGTCTTCCCGTCTTCCGAAAATATCCTTCTGCATGCCGATGGTGTCGCCAAAGACCATCGTCTGGCGGTCATCACCGGAGAACTTCTTCCACACGTATTTGCCGGTGGAGGGGTTGCCCGTCCGGGCGAAGTTAGTCCACATCTCCTTGGCGACGTGGCGGAATTCGCAGTCTTCGGTCGAAACAATCTCTCCGCTTCCCATCGGGTCCGGTAAGCACGTGTCGAACAAGTACGGAATCTCACACGCGTGTATTGCGCCAAGCTGGGGAGTTGTCACCGGCTGAGTTGCATAGGGGATTCCCTTCCATATAATCAGCTCGTCAGTCTGCTTACCGACGAAGGTGCCGTTAATGCATTTAACGGCTAATGACTTGTCGTAATTCATGCCTTTCAGTTACTTTGTTATGTATTAAATCCTTACACCAAGGATAAAATCCAAACTGGCAGCACGGGAAAAATGATGGGCCCTGCAGCTGAACCCCAAATACGTATTGGCCAGTTTGGGAAATACGATTTTCCCGCCAATGCGCTGGTACAGGATTCCGTCCTGCTCACACACGCCCAGGTGCTTGTACAGATAGACTCCCACCTGGGCCCAGGCAGTAAAATTACCGTAATGAAGCTGCTGGACGGCCGATATGCCCAGGCTCAGGGGCCGGTAATCATACTTCTCCGGATGCAGCTGGGGATGGAGGACACGCTCATATTCGGCCACGCGCTGCTGGAAACTCGTCGGGAAATAGAAGAAATCCAGGCCCAGTCCCGAAGAAAGGGTGGGCTTGTACTGATAGCAGGCAATGGCGCCAAAGGCGAACGTTGGCCAGGGCGTTGTTTTTCCCGTAGCCTCAAACTCCTGGGCGCAGCGGTGCGCCCCGTAGCCTGCATAGACCTCATAAAGCATGTGCCTCTCAAATACCGGCTTTTCAGACTCCCTGTACTCCGGGATCCTGGGCTCTGCCATGGCATACCGGGCCGACGCCACCACATCCACACCGTTGAATCCGGCGTTGGGATACGCCAGACGTCCGGTTGACATGTGTGTCAGAACGCCCGAGAGGCCCAGTTGCAGATGACGGGTGGGCCGGTACGACAAGTGCAGGGCAGGTGCCACATAAACCAGGACGGCCGAGCTGAAGATGATGTTCTCGGGATTGTCATCCTTATCATGGACGGCGCTGTTGAAGGCCATTCCCAGGGACAAATCGTAGCCGAAGGAGAACTTCCGGGTACGGATGAAGTCCCTTTCAAAAAAGCCATAGAGAGAGACAAGGTCGTTCAGGTGCGACTTCCCCACCCAGTCAAAGTGGCTGGTCCCTTTCCAGTTAACGCCCAGGCCGATACTGGGAAAGCCGAACAGCGCGGCATAGGACGAAGGGTCTTCGGAAGTGGTATAGTATCCGATGCGCACATCGGCCGTCGGGTAAGAGAAAGAACGCGCCAGCTCATCGAAGAGCCCGGGCTCGTGCAACATATAGCCCGCGCCCCCCGAAACCGTCACATTCCAGCGCCGAGGCTCCTCCTGGCCCTTCAGCGGCGTGCATAAAAGCAGCAGCTGTGCGGCCAGGAGAAAGGCGATGGAAGATTTATTCATTCTTTTCATTTTGAATTCACCAGCTTGCCACCTAAATACACTTCGGCGGGCTGATTGTAGCTGAAGCCCTCTTTTTCTGCGGCCAGGAGGTCCTTGTCAAACACCAGGAAATCGGCATCCTTGCCCGCTTCGATGGAACCTTTCTTATCCTCGATACCCAGCTGTTTAGCGCCATTGATGGTGTAGCCGATGAGCATTTCTTCTGCACTCATCCGCTCTTCATACGGAGGATTGGTCTTGGGGCTGATGCAGTAGGCGGGAACCCGGGTCTTCTCCGAGATGGTGCGGGTCATGCCGATCTCCATTCCCAGATAGGGATTCCAGGTAGTGAAGTCACCGTAAGCCACATTGTCGCTGGACCAGGCAACCAGGGCACCGGTGTTCCAGACACTCTTGCAGCGGTACATATGCGTAGCACGCTTCTCGCCCAGCATGGGAGTGAGAATGCCCGGGCCGCCTCCATTGTGCCACCAGGGGGTATAATTTGCGAATACGCCCAGTTTGGCAAAACGCTCCAGGTCTGCATCGTCCTGAACCTCCAGGTGGGCGCAGGTAACCTTTACATGGTACTTGTCTCCCAGCTGTTTTCTGGCCAGTTCCACGCCGTCCAGGATGACACGGGATGCAGCGGCACCCACGGTGTGGACGTGAAGATCCAGACCGGCCTCGTTCAGGAGGCAGAGAATCTCGGCCATCTGAGCGGGGGTAAAGGCGGTCGTTCCCGTAACACCGGTGTCCACATAAGGCTCGACCTGGGCCGCGGTTTCAATCTTGAGGGTACCGTCCATGAAGATCTTCAGGGTATGGACTTTCAGGTGTTCCGTATTGAACTTGCGGCCAAAGCGTTTCACCTCTTCAATGGCCTCATGCATCTTGCTGGGGCGGGTAAGAACGTAGCAGCCGTCAATGTAGATGGGCAGTTTGCCCTGCTTATCCAGTTCGCACAGACATTCATACATCCGCTCGTGGACGGGGTTGTGCTCCGGGAAACCTGCGTCGAAGACCGCGCTTACGCCGGCCTCCTTGGAAAAGTCTATCCAGCGCTGGACAGAGGCAAGAATCTGCTCGTTCGTCAGCTCGTTCGTGCCGTCAAAGAGAATGGGCCAGCTGGCGGTTTCGTATGAATTGCCGGTCACATGGCCGTCCTTGCGGACGTAGTAGGCCAGTCCGGGAACGGGATCCGGGGTGTCATCGTGGATTCCCATCCTTTCAAGGACCTTGGAGTTTACCCAGTTGCTGTGGCACTCGCCTTCCAGCAGGATGAGCTCGCTGTCGGGGCACACGGCATCCAGGTCCTCCTTGGTAATCTCCTCCCCTTTCAGATAGTGCCTCTCCACGAGGAACCGGTAGCACTTCTGCCCGGGGTGTTCCTTGATGTAGGCCGACATGAACTCCATGGCGCCCTTCTTTCCATCGGGCTCGAAACGGACGCCCAGGTCTACATAATCAAAGGCGACGCCGATGGTGACGTGCACATGGCTGTCGATGATACCGGGCATGATGAACTTTCCGCCCAGGTCCTCGACCTTTCCTTCGTACTGGGACAGGCCGGCTTCATCGCCGACGTAGATAAATTTTCCGTCCTTCACCGCAAGCGCAGTTGCCTTCGGGTTATTCTTGTCAGAAGTGAAGATTTTTGCGTTTTTAATGATGTAGTCAGCTTTCATAGTTGTCGGTATTAGTATGTTTAACTTTAATTTTCTTTTTCCTTAACGAAACACGCTACCAGCCCGTACGTGATGGTGGGACGGATCCAGATCTCCACCATCAGATAGGTGGAATACTCATCGGGCGTCTCCAGGAAGATATCGATGTTGTAGAGAGTGGCGATGAGAACATCAATGATGCAAATGGCCCAGAGGTTACTCTTGGAGTAGGTCTTCCAGTCCTTGCGGGCATAGAAGAAGGTGAGCATCAGAAGCAGCACCACCGAAAGGGTGAGGCAGATGAGGTGGAGCGGGTAATTGACAAGCGGAGGGGCGAAGAGGACGTCCCTGAGGAGCACCGTCATGCCCACATTCAAGGTGCACCAGTAGTTGAACTGCTTTGTGGTGATGGGGCCATTGAAAAAGTACATCCATATCATCACGATGCAGGCGATGTAGAATAGGTTGAGTACCAGTTCGGGCCATGTTTTTTCCAGGCCGAAATGCCATACTCCGAAGAGCATGACGCCCACGGAGAGAACAGCGGCGATGGCGGTAACGAGGACATTGAAGACGTCCGATTTGTTTTTAAATCTTATTCCCATGATTATTCTGTTTTATTGTCTTGAATCAAATGCACATCTCTCTGCGGGAACGGGATGGTAATGCCGTTCTCCTTCAGAATCTTGTAAATAAGTTCCTTGCACTGATACCGGTACTCGATCTGCTCCGACACCAGCACGTACTGTCTCACCGCCACATTCACGGAACTGTCCCCGAAGTCGTCGAAACGGATATAATGGCCATACGTAGGCTCCACGATATCCCGGCCGTACTTGTCCTTGGTCTTGAGCACTTCCAGTCCCTTCTCCAGCGCTTCCCGTACCTTCTGGAAGTCGGTTCCGTAGGCAACGCCCACCTTGATAATGGTGAGCTCGTAAGCGTTGTTGCGGGTGAGGTTGGTGAAACTCTTGCTGAACAGCGAGGCGTTCAGGAAAGCCACCTGCGTGCCGAAGAGCGTCTCTACCAGGGTGGTCTGGTAGTTGATGTCCACAACCTTGCCCCGGACGCCGTCGCAGTCGATCCAGTCCCCCACCCTGAGGCGGCCGCCCATGAGCTGGATGCCGTAAATGAAGTTGTTGATGATATCCTTGAGGGCCAGACCGATACCGGCCGACAGACCTCCGGCAATGAGCCCCAGCGACCCGGTAGGGATATTGAGCGTAACAATGACAAGGTCTACATACACGAACCAGATAAACACACTGATGAGGCTGTTGCCCAGCGCCAGGTTGATTTCGTTGTTATGGACGGTCTTGCGGTTGTACTTACGCAGGAACTGGCGGTATCTGAATGACTGCCAGAGGACATGGATGGCCTTGTTCGCATAACGGAATACGGCAAACAGTCCGGTGAGTAGCAGAAGACTGTATGCGCTGATGTTGATGTCACCCTGGCGGATGAAGGGTTTTTCGAAGATGGTATAATATAAGTCATTGAACTCAAATATGTTCAGCGCAAGATAAAGGCAGATGGGAAGGGAGAACAGGCCCATGACTGGAATCATGACCTCCCGGATCAGGTCATAGAACCAGGTAGCCCGGAACTGCATCTCTTCCTTGGCCGAACCTGCTACATAGTTTGTATTGGCTTTGAAGGCCGCTATCCGTTTGTTGAGCCGCTTGCTCTTGTACTGGAGCATCAGGCTCCACACAGAAGCAATGGTGAGGTTGAGCGCCAGCTGGAAATACCACCAGACCAGCAGGATGAGGGCCAGGAAAATGTAGCCGGACCAGCTGATTATCAAGGCGGCGGCCGTGACAAAGAGCGAGACCCATCCAATCACCATGTCGGTCCTGTCTGCCCTGCGGCTGCGGCGGAGATTGGCCAGCAGCTGCCACAGCGTCATCGCCAGCAGCAGCGGCGGAAAGACCATGTTCAGAACGGCATTGGGGACAAACAGCACCCGCAGGCCAATCACGAAAAGGGCCGTGAAAATGGTGGGGACATAGATGAGGATGCTGTTTTTCAGTTTCCGGGGCTCCAGCCTCAGGAGAAGGGCCGTATTGATGGCCATGAGCAGCCAGATGAAGGTGCGCATGATGCTCATTCCCTTGCGCGCAATGTCGTCGGCTACGCTTTCATAGCTCAGGACGAGGAACAGGACGCAGGCCACAAGGAAAGCCAGATAAAGCTTCTGCTCCGGAGCTACCCGCTCCCGTACCGGCTTTACAAAGCGGTGGAGAAGGTTCAGGATAAGGACCGATACCATCCACAGGATAATGAACGCCAGGAAATAAAAAAGCAGCCAGTAAAACTTGGCCTGGTTGGACTGCTGATAGTTGCTGGAAACAATACTCTGCAGACTGCTGATTGAGGAGTCACCGAATTTGTCGGACAGCGTCCCGCGGGCTTCCTGCCAGTACGCGCCGGGATCTTTCAGAATGGTAAACCAGGGCGTCTGCCCTTCCACGAACACTTTCTTCTCCAGAATGGAATAATAAGATCTGGCATACTCATACGATTCCTGCATGCGCAGTTCGGCTTCCCGGTAATGCGTGCTGTCGGCCATCACCAGCTCCCGTCTTTCGGCATACAGCTTGAGCAGTTCGGAGGCATAGAGCAGGCAGGAATCGCGGTCGGCCTGGCCGGATTCGCTCAGGATAAACGCCTCCTTCGAGGCCAGGATCACCTTTACCTGTTCTTCCAGTTCCTGCTGAAGGAGGCTCTCGTTCTGCATAAGGTGTACATCCAGCGAATCATTGTGGTAGGCCAGGCTGTCCGGCACCACTTCCACTTCCCGGAGCTCCGGCGGCAGACGGCGGAGCGACTCAATCAGGCGCGCATACCGGTTTATTTCCACGTCAATGGAAGACACAATGCGGTCGTAGGGCGTTCGGTTCTTGTTGAAGTCGTTGAATTCCTCGCACACCTTCTCCAGGGCATAGCTGATATCGAAGGTGTAGTCCTGCTTCTGGGAATACAGCATCAGGGACAGGTCGTTGCATTTCTTGACGATGTCCACCATTTTCTGGTGCTGCACATCGTACCTGGCAGCCATCTGCTCCCGCGTGCTGCTGATATGCAGGTAATCGTAATTGAGCTCCCGGCGCAGGTTGGAAAGCGTGGCGTCCAGCCCCATTCCCGTAAAGACTGCCGTAGCGGGCACAGCAACGACGAGCAGCGCCACCAGGATGGTTATAAGTTTGCGCGATTTCATAGCTTAGTTTCAGTTCATTGTGCTAATATAGGAATAAAAAAGCAAAAAAAAGAGAGTCTTTCAAAAAAGACTCTCTAAAAGTGGTCGGGATGACTCGACTCGAACGAGCGACCCCTACGTCCCGAACGTAGTGCGCTACCAACTGCGCTACATCCCGCTCCTTGAAAAAAACAAGCTCTTAGGCGAGCTTGTTAATGTAAACCTGAAGGCCGCTCTTGAGGTTGGCCGCTTTGTTCTTGTGAATTACACCGATCTTGGCGAGTTTGTCAATCATTGCGTAAACCTTGGGAGCATTCTCCTGGGCAGCAGCCTTGTCGGTGGTGTTACGCAGGTCGCGGATGGCGTTCCTGGTAGTTTTTGCATAATACTTGTTATGCAGGCGATGACGCTCGCTCTGACGGGCGGCACGCGCGGCGGATTTTGTGTTTGCCATTATTTTACTTTTTTATATTTGGTAGTGGGTAGGAGAATCGAACTCCTATTGCGGGAATGAAAATCCCGAGTACTAACCGTTATACGAACCCACCAAACTTGGGAATGCAAAGGTAGCAATATTTTTTTACCCTGCAAAATTATTTTGCATCTTTTTTCCACTCAAACGAGTAGAGCAAAGATTCCACCTGGCGGAGATACTGACGCTTGTCATAGCGGGGGGCAAAGACAAAGGCTTCGAGGACGATGATGTCTTTTCCGTCGGGGCTGTAGAAGGAATGCGAGACAAAGGGACCGCCCATGAAATCTCCGTGCACCTCCCAGAAACCGCGGGTTTCCATAAAGTCCCGGCCATGGTAACGGAGGCTGCGGGCCGTGGGCTCCTGCGCCGTGGAGGTGGTCATATATGATCCTTCGAACATGCCCGGCACATTCGCCTGCATCACGGCATTGCGATGTCGGATGATATTCTCCAGCGAGAAGACATCGGGGCCGTCCACCGGGTACTTGTACACCAGGACCGTCTGGTTGGTGTACTGCTTTTCGTCGGCAATCCAGACAAAATCGTCGGTATACTTGCGGCAGCGGTATCCGGAAGGAAAATGAAGGATGCCTCCCGTAACTTTCTCCACGGGATCCTGGAGCGCGCGTTCCTCATAGAGCTTCGCATTGGCAATGATGCGGTCGCGCTCGCTCTGCTCATAAAACTCCGCAATCATGACCGCGGCTTCCCGGTAGAGCTCCAGCGCCTGGGCGGCATCGGCGGCATTCACCTGCACCAGCGCCTGCGGCTGAGCCCAGACGTTGTTCTTATACACGACGCCAAAGGAGGCATTCTGCGGATTGATATTCATAAGAAGGAGGTTGCGGTGTACCTTGAACAGGCTGGTAAAGCTGCCCGGGGGAACGTTGGACAGGGCAAACAGGGGCTCCCGCTGCGCCAGGTAGGGCGTATCTCCCGCCAGCGTCTCACGGATGGCCACACCGAGGTCTGCCTCCCAGTCGGCCCTTTCAATGACAACAAGCACCTCGCCTGCCTTTCCGCTCACGTTGGGGAGGACGTTGCGCTTCACTTTACTCTTGCAGCCGGTGGTGAGCAGAACGCCGGCTGCCAGAAGAATCCAAAGAATACGTTTCATGTTCTTTTTAATGAATAAGTCTGGAAATATCGTTTCCAAAAGCCAGGAACATAAGGCCGAGAAGAAGGAACATCCCAATCATCTGGGCCACCATCAGGAACCGGTCCGAAGGCTTGCGGCCGGTAAGCATCTCATACAGACAGAAGACAATGTGTCCGCCGTCCAGGGCAGGTACAGGCAGCAGGTTCATCACGCCCAGCATAATGGAAAGAAGTGCCAGGATATAGAGGAACTGCAGCCAATTCCACGATGTGGGGAAAACCTGTCCGATGGCGACGAAACTGCCCACCGATTTGTAAGCGCCGGTGGAAGGCGTGGCCACCAGGCGTAAATCACGCAAATATCCTGCCACACTTTCCCATGCCCAGCTGCACCCTGCCGGAATGGCCTCCCAGACCGTATAATCGCGATGTTTCAGGGAAGGATTGCGGAAGTACACGCCCAGCATTCCCAGGGAGTCTACCTGCAGAGACAGGCCGATGGTATCGGCTCCCCGCTCCACCGCTACACCCACCGTCTCCCCGGGATACTGGCGCAGGACCTTCTGCGCGTCCTGCAGGTAGGGCGTATCCACGCCCATCACCCCCACGATGCGGTCTCCCCGGCGAAGGGCCGATGCCGCGTTGGGGCTTCCCGCCATCACGCTGTCCACCACAAAAGGAAGGGCGACGTCAAACAGGCCCGGGCTGCTCAGGACTTCCCCGATCATCGACTGGTCGATATAGATATCCAGGGTATCGGTGCCGCGGAGGACCGTAGCCCGGCGAACCTGACGACGGGCCAGGTCGGCCTGCAAATCCATGAAATCCTCGGGAGCGTAGTCGTCGAACAGGAGAATGCGGTCTCCGGTGCGGAAGCCCATCTCTTCCCCCAGCGCGCTCACGTACACGGGGCTTTCGTTGGGCATGTAGTTGCGTCCCCAGCCCGCCAGGATGGAGATGAAAAGGACCAGCGCCAGGATAAAGTTATTGAGTACGCCGCCCGACATCACGAGGAGGCGCTGCCAGGCCGGATGCGAACGGAACTCCCAGGGCTGCGGCTCCTGCCTGAGGGACTCGGTATCCATGGATTCGTCCACCATGCCGGCAATCTTGCAGTAACCGCCGAGGGGCAGCCAGCCCATGCCATACTCCGTCTCCCCTATCTTGAAGGAAAACAGCTTGAACCCGCCTACATCGAAGAACAGGAAGAACTTATCCACGCGGATTTTGAAGATACGCGCCCAGAGGAAGTGGCCCGCCTCGTGGATCAGGATCAGCACGGACAAGGCCAGGATCACTTGTAAAACTCTCATACTTTAAAACAGGGATTCTGCCATGTGGAAAGCCTCTTCATGAGTGGCAAAGATGTCATCCAGAGCAGGATTTTCCACATAGCCGATGCGCTCCATCACGCGGGAGATGGTGCGCGGGATATCGTAAAAGCCGATGCGGTCCTTCAGGAAGGCGGCGACAGCCGCTTCGTTGGCTGCATTCATGGCACAGGGAATGTTTCCCCCCTTTTCAATCGCATCAAAAGCAAGCTGCAGGCACGGGAACTTCTCCTTGTCGGGCTCGAAGAAGGTAAGCGCGTGAAGCTCACTGAAATGAAGGCGCTTCCCTTCCAGCGGGAGCCTTCTGGGATAGGCCATGGCCAGTGCAATGGGAAGGCGCATGTCCGGGCAGCCCAGCTGGGCGATGACGGCGCCGTCCTCGAACTCCACCATGGAATGGATGACGGACTCCGGGTGTACCACCACATGGATTTGCGAGGCCGGAAGCCCGAACAGCCACCGCGCTTCAATCACTTCGAAGCCCTTGTTCATCATGCTGGCCGAGTCGATGGTGATCTTGGCGCCCATATCCCAGTTAGGATGTTTCAGGGCCTGTTCCTTGCGGGCACGGGCAATCTCTTCCCGGGGCCAGGTGCGGAACGGGCCGCCCGAGGCCGTAAGATGGATGAGCCGGACCGGATTGTCCCCCGCCCCCTGGAGACACTGGAAAATGGCCGAATGCTCCGAATCGACGGGATAGATGGGCGCATGGCAGCGGGCGGCCTCGGACATGACCAGCGCACCGGCCGCCACGAGGGTCTCCTTATTGGCCAGCGCGATGATCTTCCCGGCGCGGATGGCCGACAGCGTGGGCCGAAGGCCGCTGAACCCTACCATGGCCGCCACCACGACATCCACTTCCGGGGCCTGGACCAGGCTGCAGGCAGCGTCGATGCCAAGGTGTACCTCAACGCCGGCAGGAAGGGCATCCCTTACCTCCTGATACTTGGCCGGATTGCAGATGACCACGTGCGGCACATGGAAGGCGAGCGCCTGCTCTACCAGGAGGGCGGCGCTGCTGTTGGCCGATATCATGAAAACGGAAAAGAGCTCCGGGTTCTGGCGTACCACGTCCAGGGTCTGGGTGCCGATGGAGCCCGTCGAGCCTAAAATAGCAATGGTTTTTGCAGACATCAGAACTTAATGTATTGCACAGGGTCGATGGCCGATCCCTCGAACCAGAGTTCAAAATGCAGGTGATCTCCCTTGGTAAGGGAGTTGGAGGAAGCCAGGACGCCCACGGGGGTTCCGGCCTTTACGGCATCGCCGGCTTTGCGGAGCAGCTTCTCATTGTGCTTGTAGATGGAGATGAGGTCTCCGCTGTGCTGGATGGCCAGCGTGTAGCCTTCTTCCTCTTCCCAGCCGGTGTAGACCACGGTTCCGTCCAGGACGGCCATTACCATGGAACCGGCCGGGGCGGTGACGTCAATCCAGGGATGCAGGGCCCGCTCAAAGGCATCGGACACCACTCCCTTCACGGGCGGATAGAAGTACAGCGCCTCGATGGGAAGGTTGCGGCGTACGGTAGTGGCATCCACTCCGAACTGTTCTTCGGCCTCCACATCGGCCCGGAGAAGGGAATCCTTCAGGTACAGGTAACGGGCATCCACCTCCGCGAGGGGCTCGCCCTTCGTGTGGAGGATGAGGCTGTCCATCCGGATGGGCTCGGCCCCCGACACCACGCGGCGCAGGTTCTCCGCGTAGAGCTCCCACTGCAGGATGCGGGTTTCCAGGGAGTCGATGCGCATGGCATTCTGCACGGCCTGACGACGGGAAACGGCATCCGGGTAACCGGGGATGAAGGACCGGAAAGGCGTATAGGCGATGAGGCAGAAAAAGCCCACCAGGACAATGATGACAAAGGATACAATGGCAATGATCATGGCTGTGCTCGTATAGCGGAAACTCCAGATCCTCTCATGCGATACGGCATCTACGAGGGCCAGCCGGAACGACCTGCTCTTTTTCTTCTTATCGGGTTTCTCCATAATTATTCGTATCTTTGCAGACTGTATGGACAGAATCATCGGCATAGATTACGGACGAAGACGCACGGGGCTCGCCGCCAGCGACCCGCTGGGCATCTTTGCTTCTGCACTGGATACAGTCGATTCTACAAAGTTAATAGATTATCTCAAAAATTACGCCGAAAAAGAGAGAATCGTTCACTTTGTGGTGGGCTATCCCGTCAATTTGAACGGAAGGCCCGCCGAGGCCCAGGCCGATGTCGACGCCTTCCTCAAAACGCTGGGCAAAGCCTTTCCGGGCATTCCCGTCACCCTGGAAGACGAGCGCTTCACTTCCGTCCTGGCCCACCGCGCGATGATTGACGGGGGCATGAAATACAAGGACCGCCGGAACAAGGAGTCCGTAGACAAGATCGCGGCCGCCATTATCCTGCAGGGATACCTGGACCGTCAAAACAGAAATTAGAGAACTATGATAAGACCCATTTATTTATACGGCGCGGAAGTTCTGCGCAAAAAAGCCGCCGAGGTAAACCTGGAAGACCGCGAAGCGATTGCCGCCCTGGTCCAGGACCTCAAGGATACACTGGTTGTTGCCGACGGCTGCGGCCTGGCCGCTCCCCAGATTGGTGTGAGCCAGCGGGTGGTCATTGTGGACGGAGACGTGGTCTCAGACACCTACGACTACCTCAAGGGGTTCCGCCGCACCCTCATCAACCCCGAGATTCTTCAGGAGAGCGAAGAGCAGACCACCTACTCCGAGGGCTGCCTTTCCATTCCCGGCATCTACTGCGACATTGTCCGTCCCAAGTCCATCACGGTGCGCTACTACGACGAAAACCTGGAGCAGCACACCGAGACCTTCGACAATTTCGCTTCCCGCATGATCCAGCACGAGCTTTCCCACCTGGAGGGAGACCTGTTCACGGACCACGCCGCCCCTATCAGAAAAAAGATGCTCTCCAGCAAGCTGCAGAACATCTCTAAAGGGAAAGTGCATCCGCACTACAACAGTAAACTCCGCTAACGGACTCTCAGCCGTCTTCCCACCTGGAGGACGGTTGTTTCTTTTATACCGTTGAGACGGCAGATTTCGCGAACAGACGTCTTGTACTTACGGGCAATGGCCGACAACGTGTCTCCGGAGCGTACGGTATGGTAACGCATAGCGGCAGCCTCTGCAGCAGCACGGGCGGCCGCTTCTTTTTTGGCCTGTTCCTCGGCCAGGAGACGATCCTCCTCGTCGGTGCGGAAAATCTCGTCTTCGTCGTCTATGTTCTGCACATAGCGCTGGTTGGGATTGAAGTACCAGCTGCGGATTTTAAGGAGCCGGTGCCGAAGGGTTCCCGTCTCAAAGTCGATGAGCCAGGAAGGATCGAAGGCGGCACCCTTGTAACGGGTTTCAAAGTGCAGGTGCGGGCCGGTAGAGCGGCCGGTACTGCCGCCCAGGCCGATGATTTCGCCCGCGCTTACCCAGTCACCGGACTGAACATTCCTCTTGGACAGATGGCCGTAGAAGGTCTCCAGGCCATTGGCATGGCGGATGACCACCAGGTTGCCATACCCTCCTACATAATCCGAGATACGCACCTTGCCGTCAAAGGCGGCCGGAACGGGCGTACCGGTGGGATACGGCAGGTCAATACCCTGGTGACGACGGCCGTGCCGGTAGCCGAACAGCGACCGGGGGTGCACCACATAGGGGCAGGCATAGGAATCCAGGGAGTCTACCACCCACAGTGAGAAGCGATCCGGGACAGGGTCTGGCTGCTCGCGGTACGGATTCACGGCGCGGGTATCCCAGCATTCCGTAAACACGCTGTCCACAGCCACCATGGACGGATCCTTCACATAACGGTACGTGCCATTGTTATACAAGACAACCTTGACACCGGGGTTGCCGGTATCAAGGGTATCTGCATAGGGCGTTGTACTTTTTGTCAGATTCCTGACCTGCTGACGCCCGAAGGCGTGACGGAGGGAATCGGCCTCACGGCCGGCCTCCTGTCCCTTAAGGGTGATCCCTGCGAGGAGGGAGAGTAAAATCAGTACGGTTTTCTTCATTCGTTAACGTTTACCGCCAAACTGGCCGACGATGATGTTGTCGGCCTGGGCAATTTTTTCCTTGAGGACATCCTGGGAGGTAGCTTCGCAGATAAAGCGGAGATAAGGCTCCGTGTTCGAAGGCCGGATGTTGAACCACCAGCCGGGGAACTCCAGACGATATCCGTCAAAGTCCATTACCTTGGTGGGCGTTTCCTGGCTCTCGAAGAAGGCCTTGACTGCGTCCATGGCGCCCTTCTTGTCCTCTACCTTATAGTTGATCTCGCCGGAATTCTCATAGCCGGTGAGACGGTCCATTTCCTCGCTCAGCCTGATGCCCTGTTTCTTGAGGGCGCTCACAATACGTAGCACAATGATGCTGGAGAGCATGCCGCTGTCGCTGTAGAAAAAGTCCTTGAAATAATAGTGGCCGGCCAGTTCCCCGCCCCACAGACCGTCAATCTCACGGAGTTTGGGAGCGGCGAAGGCGCGGCCCACACGCCAGGTGTGAACCTCTGCGTTGTAGTTTTTGGTCAGTTCCTCGGCTACGGCCAGGCTGGAGCGGATTTCCTGCAGTACGCGGGGATTCTTTTCACCCCTTTCATCGCAGAAATAGCGGGCCATGAGGGCCACCACCAGGTCCGGAGCCACAAATCGGCCTTTGTCATCCACGAACATCACGCGGTCTGCGTCTCCGTCGTAGATGACACCCACATCGGCCTTGATCTCGGAGACCAGCTTTTTGAGGGGCTCCACGTTCTTCGGGACCAGCGGATTGGGCTCGTGGTTGGGGAAGCTGCCGTCCATCTCGTCGAACAGATACGTGGCATCTTCTCCCTTATAGATTTCCTTGGCAAAGAGGCAGGCCATGCCGTTGGAAAGGTCGAAGGCAATCTTGAGGTTGGAGTAGTCTCCCTTGTATTTGAGGAGGAACTTGATGTAGTCCGGCTTGATGTCAATTTCCTTCACCTTGCCGGGAACGGCGGCCTTGGGCGTGGGCTTTCCTTCGTCAATCCACTGTTTAATCTGGCCAAGACCCGTATCGAGACCCACGGGAAGGGCATTCTCACGGCTCACCTTCATGCCGTTATACTCGCGCGGGTTGTGGCTGGCCGTAATCTGGACAGAGGCCTTGTAGCCATAGTTGGCCGTACCGAAGTACACCAGCGGCGTGCTGGACAGGCCGATGTCGTCCACATCTGCGCCGGCATCGGTGATACCCTTGATGAGGTAGTCGTGAATCTCCTTTCCGGAGAGACGGCAGTCGCGGCCCACAAGGACCTTGCGGGCGCTGAGAAGGGCGGGAAGGAAGTAGCCTACCTTGTAAGCGGTTTCCTTGTCGAAGTCTACATTGTAGATACCCCGGATGTCATAGGCATGGAATGCTCCCATAGTATTTTGCTTTAGTTAGGTTATTGCGTAGCTACAAATATACGAAAAAAGCCCGGAATAATTGCTTACCTTTGCACACATGAATGACATCTTCAACAGAGCCCGCCTGCTGGTGGGTGAAAAAGGGATGGAGCGCATCGCCCAGTCCCGTGTGCTGCTGTTTGGCGTAGGCGGCGTTGGTTCCTGGTGTGCAGAAAGCCTGGTTCGCAGCGGCATTGCGCACCTCACCATTGTCGATGCAGACACCGTAAACATCACCAATGTGAACCGCCAGCTCATGGCCACCACCCGCACCGTGGGGCGTTCCAAAGTAGAAGCCCTGAAGGAGCGCCTCCTGGAAATCAATCCATCGGCCCAAATTACTCCCATCCATGCACTCTTCACCCCCGAGAGCGCAGCGGAGTTTCATCTGGAAGACTACGACTACATCATCGACTGTATCGACTCCCTGAAGGACAAGACCGCCCTCATTGAGCTGGCCTCCCACTCCCCGGCCACTCTCTTCTCATCCATGGGGGCCGCCCTCAAAATAGACCCTACCCGCATTCGTGTGGCCGACTTCTGGGACGTACACGGAGACCCGCTGGCCCGCGCCATCCGTAAGAAAATGCGAAAGGAAGGCCGCACAACCGGCAAACCCGTTCTCTGCGTGTACTCGGAAGAGTTACTTGAGAACCAGGGCGAAGCACAGGAGCCCGCACAAGAAATTGTGCGCAAGGCCTGCGTGAACGGCAGCCTTGCGCACATAACAGCCATCTTCGGCCATTCGCTGGCCGGATTGGTTCTGATGGATATCCTTAGAAATTAAACTTGGTCATGCAGATGAAGCGGTGATTGAGGATCCACTCCTTGTCGCCGTCATACATGCCGCGGGCATTACGGGCGCCGCTGCCGAACTCGGCGGCGGTGAGGTTGTACTCCAGGGACACGGTGAACTTGCCCAGGTTCCAGGCCACGGTAGGCGTAGCGCGGAAAGCCTGCTGGATGTGCTGGTCGGCGGAATTGTTGATCCAGATGGTAGTCACATCCTTGGTGGTGCCCAGCTGCTTCATATAACCGAGCATGCACATGGCCTGGACCTTCTTTCCGTAAGAGAAGCTCACGAAGGAAGCCCAGTCCTGCATGGGAGTATACTCGATGGTACCGTCCTCATTGAAAGCGTGTATGCCGTAACCGGACAGAAGGTTCATATGCTCGCATCCCTGAGCCAGGATGCTCTTGGCACGCAGCTGGAACTTACCGCTGGTGTACTGCAGGAACACGAAGGGAGAGAAGGTGGTGAGAAGGCTCTTGACCTCGATGGTCTTGGCAGGGTCTGTGGATCCGGGAACGACGCGCCAGTCGGTGATGGTGCGGTAGGGACGCAGATTCACCACATCCACACCCAGCTTACCGGTAAACTTACTGTTCTTGTAGGTAACTCCCACGTAAGCCTCGGGAAGACCGTACTTGTAGTAGTCCTTGGTCTTGCCGGCAGGGCCGGTGGGCAGGTAGTGGTTCAGGTACAGGAGGCTGGCGGTGAGGGTGACGCCGGAGCCCAGGTTGATGTCTGCGGTAACCTGCGGGCTGCGGTTGAACGGATTGAACGGAGCACCGGTCTCGAGGTTGTTCATGTGCGGCATGTCGGCGGCCATGGGATGCCAGGTCTGGCCCAGGGTAAGGGTCACGGGGCTGTTATCCCAGTTAAGTTTCATGAAGGCCTGACGCAGACGCAGCACGGGAACGGAACCGCTGAGGTTGTAGAAGTCGGCCTCCACCTTGCCGGAGACACCCATGGTGCCCCACTTGTAACCGGACACGTCCACGCCCAGACGGGTGGTGAGGGAGACAAAACGCCAGTTGAAGCCGTTATTGAGGTCCAGACCGTCTTTCATGTCATGGCCCTTGGGCATATAGAAGTAGAGGTCTTCGGTACCGGCGCTCACGGCGCGGGAGTCGGCAGACAGGTAGTTACGGATGAAACCGTAGAGCTTGAAGTGCGCAGGCTTTTCCTCCTGCGCAAAAGCGGCGCTGCCGGAGAGCAGCGCTGCCATTGCAAGAAGTATTACTTTTTTCATATTAAGCAAACGGGAAAATCTTGGTAAGCCAGAAGTAGGCAAGGACAAAGCCGATGAAGCCAATCACGATACCTACCTTGGTCATGTCCTTGGTCTCTACCATACCGGTAGCCGATGCGATGGCATTCGGAGGGGTGGAGATGGGGAACAGCATGGCGATGGATGCGCACACGGCCACGAAGATGATCATGGCGCTGGTACCGCCCATGGCCAGGAACCGGGCATTGTTGGCAGCCTCAGGGTCTGCCATTCCGTTGGCCACCACAATGAGGATAGGGATAAGGAGGGCAGCGGTGGCGGAGTTGGAGATGAAGTTACTGAGGAAGTAGCACACCAGACCGGCCACCACAAGGACCAGCACAACGGACATGCTGCCGAAGGGAATGGCCTGGATGAGCACCTTGGCGAGACCGGTATCCTGCATCAGGTATCCGAGGCAGAAGCCGCCGGCGACGAGCCACAGCACATTCCAGTTGATTTCCTTGATTTCTTCCTTGCCGAACAGGCCCGTGGCGGTGAACACGCCCAGCGGGATCCAGGCAACGATATTGGAATTGATGCCGGTGAGTTTCTCGGTTGCCCAGAGAAGGATGGTACCGATGAAGGTAATCCACACCACATACATCTTCCAGTCTTTCTGCTTGGTGTTCTCCGGGATCTCCAGCACCAGCTTCTTGGTCTTGAAGGGGAAGAACACGCGGAGGAGGATCCAGGCAATCACAATCATGACCACCACGTAGGGAATCATGTGTGCGCACCATTCACCGAAGCTCACGTCGATACCGGCCTGCTCCAGGGCGCCCTTGGCGGTAGCGTTGGGAGGCGTGCCGATGGGGGTGCCGATACCGCCAAGGTTGGCGGCTACGGGAATGGACAGGGCCAGGCCGATCTTACCCTTGTCGTCGGCCGGAAGCTTGGACAGCACCGGGGTGAGAAGGGCCAGCATCATGGCGGCGGTGGCCGTATTGCTCATGAACATGGAGAAGATGGAGATCATGATGAGGAAACCGAGGAGCACCACGTAAGGGTTGGTGCCGAAGAGTTTCAGGAGGGCACGGGCCAGGGTAACATCCAGGCCGTAGCGTTCTGCCATGATGGCCAGCACGAAACCGCCGAGGAACAGCATCACCACAGGGTCTGCCATGGAGCTCATGATACGGGCGTAAGGGACCAGCGTACCATACTGAGGATCGCAGAAGAAGCCGATACCCTTATTGGATACCGTAAGGAGGGCTATCACAATTACCAGGAGGGACGTAGCCCAGTTGGGGATGATCTCGAAGATCCACATCAGGGCAGCGAACACGAACAGGGAGATCACACGCTGCTGGACGACGGTGAGGGAGTCGATGCCGAAAAACGACACCGGAACAGCCCAGAGGAAGACGGTGACAGCTACCACGAGCGGCAGGAACACCCAGAGCTTCAGGTTGAATTTCTTTGCCATTTTATAGTCTTAGTTTTATTTTTCGTAGGTTACACGGATGTCCACCGGAATCTTTTCCAGTTCCAGGTTCACGATGTCCGCCTTGATGGTGGCAGGCACCGTAGCAAATTTCTCGGCCAGCTCAGCGGCGCCCTTGGCGTCACCGGTAGCCTGCATGTAGAGCATGAGCTCGCTCAGGGAAGCGATGGTGGATTCGGCCTTGGCGTAGTCGATATCGTACTTGCCGGAAGCCTTGCGCGCGATGGCGCCCTGGTTCACGAGGCAGTTGTAGATAATGAGGTTGGCGCGGCCGGTAGCATCGGCGGCGCCAAAACGGGCCGAGCGGATGATATTGGCAATGAACGTAGCCACAACATCCTGCTTCATGATAAGGGCATCTACGCGGTGGGCATCCACTTCCTGCATGCACAGGTAGGCGCCCAGCACGTTGGACTTGAGCTTTTCGATGGTGAGAGCCTCGTTGCCGAGGGCATCGGCCACACTACCCTTTCCGTTCACGGTTTCCTTTACGCCCAGGGACTGGGCCACCTCACGGAAGACGATGTTCCAGTAGAAGGCCGATGCATCCAGGTGGGCCTGGTCTGCGGGCTCAAAAAGCAGCATGCCGGCCGGGAACACGGTGCGGTTGTATTTTTCACGGATGATATTGTCGAACAGGATGGTGCGGGAACCAAACTCTTCCTGCACGCTGGCGTCGTAGGGCAGGTTGACGGCGATGTTCTTGTAACCGGCATTGGGATAACCGCCGTAGTAGAGCACGTCACAGGAGAAAATGTTGGACTGACGTCCGGGGGTGAACTGATGGTAGGCGGGGTCTCCGGGCAGGGAGGCCTGCAGCTCCGGCAGGCGGTCGCAGAGGGCCTGCAGGGAAGCCGTGCGCTCCAGGTTCTTCAGGAGCACGTAGGCGCCATAGGAAGCCTTCTTGCCATAAAGGGCGTCGTCGATGGTTTCGCTGGGGCCGATGACAAGGTCCATCTTGCTGTCATCCATATCCAGCCAGGCGCGGTTGGCCTCATAGTAATCGTCGGTGAGGACAGCGTCCGCCATCCGGAGGAGGTAGGCGCGTACGCTGGGTTTGATGGTGATGTCGGCTGCAGCGCGAAGAAGGTCTGCAATCTTTTCCACTTCCTCGGCATAGGCATCATGGAACCATACGGTCTCGAGGGAGCCGTCGGCCCTGCGGGTGATGAGGGTGTAGGGGCTGTCCTTGTCGGGATTCTTGAGCGCCTTGAATTCCTCGTCGGTCATGTCTTCCGGATAGAAACGGGCGCCGGCGGGCTTGGGGCCGAAACCTTCCAGGAAAGGCTGGTTGTCGATGCGGTTCCAGGGACCGTAGTTGACCTGGACGAAGTCGCGTTCGGCCTGGGTGGGAAGCGCACTGAAGAAATCCTTGGAGCCGAACACCTGCTGCCAGTAGATGGCATCGGCCTGGTCAGCGGCGAAGCGGTAAAGGTTGAGAACCTCTTTACCATTGTCGGTGATTCCCGAAAGGTCCGGAGCGGGAATGGTCACCTCAGCATAGTTCTCCAGCAGGCGCTCGGCTTTGGAGCGGCCGTTTCCACAGGAAACGACGGCCGCGGCAAGCGCCACCAGAGACAGTGCAAAAGTCAGTTTTTTCATCACAAATGAGTTAGTTTGCAAATAGTCTGCAAAGATAGCAATTAATTGTGAGATAGGCTACTTTTTTTGCCCCGAATCTTTCTTCAAATTATTTGTTAATTACCATTTTATTACATAAATTTGTGACGGAATTAACGCCAATTCCTTAAACATTATAACCAACAACACTAAACTTTTGTTCAAAATCATGAAAACAACCGACATCATGGCACGTCTGCAGGCCAAATACCCCCTCGAGAAAGAGTATCTGCAGGCCGTTCAGGAGGTTCTGGAATCGATTGAGGATGTCTACAACCAGCATCCGGAGTTCGAAAAAGCCAAGATCGTGGAGCGTCTGGTAGAGCCGGACCGCATCTTCACCTTCCGCGTCACCTGGATTGACGACAAGGGAGAAGTCCAGACCAACACGGGCTACCGCATCCAGTTCAACAGTGCCATCGGTCCCTATAAGGGAGGTCTCCGCTTCCACAAAGCCGTAACGCCTTCCATGCTCAAGTTCCTGGGCTTCGAACAAACCTTCAAGAATGCCCTTACCACCCTCCCGATGGGCGGCGCCAAGGGCGGCTCGGACTTCGACCCCGTGGGCAAGTCCAACGATGAAATCATGCGTTTCTGCCAGGCTTTCATGCTGGAGCTGTGGAACTGCATCGGCCCCGACCAGGATATCCCGGCCGGTGACGTAGGTGTAGGCGGCCGCGAAATCGGCTACCTCTATGGCATGTACAAGAAACTGGCCCGCCAGTACAATACCGGCGTGCTCACCGGCAAGGGCGGCACCTGGGGCGGCAGCATCCTTCGCCCGGAAGCTACCGGCTTCGGCGCTCTGTACTTCACCCAGCACCTTCTCCAGAAGGCCGGCAAGGACATCAAGGACAAGAAAGTGGCCGTCTCCGGCTTCGGTAACGTAGCCTGGGGCGCCTGCATCAAGGCCACCGAGCTGGGTGCCAAGGTAGTTGCCATCTCCGGTCCCGACGGCGTTTGCCACATCCCCGACGGCATTACTAAGGAAATGATTGACTACATGCTGGTGATGCGTGCCTCCAACCGTAACAAGGTGCAGGACATGGCCGACAAATTCCCCGGCAAGGCCCAGTTCACCGCCGGCAAGAAGGCCTGGAGCATTCCTGTAGACATTGCTCTTCCCTGCGCCTTCCAGAACGAACTCTCCGAGGAAGATGCCAAGGAACTGAAGGCCAACGGCTGCTGGTGCTGCTGCGAGGTCTCCAACATGGGCTGCCAGCCCGAGGCCATCCACTACTTCCAGCATAACGGCGTGCTCTTCGCACCCGGAAAGGCCGTCAATGCAGGCGGCGTCGCCACCAGCGGCCTGGAAATGACCCAGAACGCCGAGCACATCTCCTGGAGCGGAGCAGAAGTGGACGAGAAACTGCACTTCATCATGAAGAGCATCCACGAGCAGTGCGTCAAGTACGGCACCCAGCCGGACGGCACCATCGACTACGTGAAGGGCGCCAACATCGCCGGCTTCATGAAGGTGGCTACCGCCATGCTGGAGCAGGGGACCATCTAGCCTTTCCCCCTCCCATCAATAAAAAAGGTTCCGCCAAAAAGCGGAACCTTTTTTTATGATTCATGGAAGATTTACTGAGCCTGTCCGGCCTGTGCCTGCTGGGCCTGAGCCTGGAGCTCGGCCTGGAGGGATTCGAGGGTGCGATCTTCGGGGATACCCAGCGCCTTGCGGGCCTCGGCGGTAAGATCCAGGACGGTGTCGGCGAAGTAAATGGCCTGGGAGGAATCAAACAGGACGGTGATGCCCTTGGCCTTGGCCATATCCGTCACCACTTTGTTGGCTTTCTCCTGGATGGGAGCGGTGAGCTGAGACTGCTGCTGCTGCAGTTCCTGGCTGATGCTGTTCTGGAACTCCTGGATGCGGTTCTGGATCTCATAGAGCTCCTTCTCCTTGGATTCACGGATGGCGGCAGTCCAGGTAGCCTGCTTCTGCTGGTACTGGTTGGCTTTACCCTGATACTCCTCAACCATGGCGGCGTAGGTCTCTTCGGCCTCCTTCTGGGAAGCGGCGATGGTGGCGCGGGCAGCGTCCATCTCCGGCATCAGCATCACGAGTTCGTTGAAGTTCACTTTGGCCAGCTGCTGGGCAGAGGCAGTGAGAGTAGCGAGTGCCGCGAGGGCAATGACAAAAAGTTTTTTCATATCAATTGAATTTTGTTGTTTCTAGAATTGCTGTCCAAGCACGAAGTGGAAGTGGCTGCCGCCGTTGGTGGTGTCGTCGAAGCCGTAGCCCCAGTCCACACCGAGAAGTCCGATCATGGGGAGGAACACGCGGACACCCACACCGGCGCTCCGCTTGATCTGGAACGGGTTGAAGTCGCGGATGTCGCTCCAGCAGTTACCGCCTTCGAGGAAGGCCAGGGCGTAGATGGTGCTCTGGGGCTGCAGGATCACGGGATAGCGCAGCTCGAGGGTGAACTTGTCGTACACGTTACCGGCGTAGCTTTCCATGTTACGGCTGTAAGGAGTCATCTTGCGGGGCGTGAGGGAGTAGTCCTCGTAACCGCGCAGGGAGACAATCTCGGCGCCGTAGGTCATGTAACCGGACATACCGTCACCACCCACCTGGAAGTTCTCGAACGGGGAATAGCCCCAGTTGCGGTTGTAGTATCCCAGATAGCCGAACTGGGCGCGCGTCATCAGGACGAGGTCTCCCACCAGCTTGGTATATACGGTGCCGTTGAACTTCCACTTGTGGTATTCAATCCACTTGTAGCGCTGGGCCGACGTCCAGTTGTCATAGTTCACGTCTTTCCAGCTGTTCACGGGAATGCGGTTACCCAGTTCGTCGTAGCTGTACTTGCGGAACAGGGAATACGGCGGAGTGAACTGCAGCGAGGCCGAGAACTCGGAACCCGTACGGGGATAGATCTGCTGGTCGGAGGAGTTTCGCGTGAGGGAGATGGTGTAGCTCAGGTTATGGGAGACACCGTCATTGAACGCGAAGTAGCTGTTGGTCCAGTTGGTGAGCTTGTACGTCTGCCAGCTGAGGTTGTTGTACAGCACAAAGTAGCTGTCGGGCCACTTGAGGCGGGTACCCAGGCCGGCATTGAAGCCGAACACCTCAAACATTTTGTCCGTGGACAGAATGCCGATGGCAAGATAGGAGTCAGTCATCCTGGAATAATAGCCGGAGATGCTCAGGGACGTAGGTTTCTTGCCAAAGAGCCAGGGCTCCATGAAACTGGCGCTCAAGGAAGTGTAATACCGGCCATTCGTCTGGAAACGCAGCGACAGGTTCTGGGCGTCTCCGAGCGGAACGGGCCGCCAGGCACCTTTCTCGAACATGCGGCGCGTGGAGAAGTTGTTGAAGCTGACACCGGCCGTGAGCACGAAGGTGTTGCCGCCCCAACCACCGGAGAGTTCCAGCTGGGAAGAAGGTTTCTCCGTTACATTATATACAATGTCCACCGTGTTGTTGAGCTGGTTGGGGAGGATGGAATATCCGCCGGCGCCCATGATGGCCTCGGGGTCGAACTGGCCCATGGAGGCAATCTCACGGATGGAGCGCTCGAAGTCCGTCTGACTGAACAGGTAGCCGGGACGGGTGGTAAGTTGACGGCGGATCACCTTCTCGTTGGTGAGGTCGTTGCCGTTGATGATGATCTCGTTCAGGATGGCGGGCTTGCCCTCGGCGATGCGCATCTCAACGTCCACGGAGTCGTTCTGGATGTTGACTTCCACGGGCGTGACGTTGAAGAACAGGTAACCGTTGTCACGGTACAGCTTGGATACGTCGTATTCGTTTTCCTTGCCGCCGCCGTGCAGGCGCTTTTCCATGGTCACGAGGTCGTAGACGTCTCCCTTCTTGATCTGGAGGATCTCATTGAGGACATCCGAGGGGTAGACGGAGTTACCCGTCCAGGTAATGTTGCGGAAGTAGTACTTGCGGCCCTGGTCGAACACCATGTCAATGTTCAGGTGCTTTCCGTCCTCGAGGAAATAGACGGAGTCCCTCACCAGACGGGCGTCGCGGTAGCCGGCTTCGTTGAAGGCATCCAGTACCGTCTTACGATCTTTCTCGTACTCCTTTTCCTTGAACTTCTTGGACTTGAAGAAATTGTACCAGGTAGCGGCGTGCGTTTCCTTCATGTTCTTGGCCAGCTTGCGGTCCGACACGTCGGTATTGCCTTCGTAATTGATGCGCTTGATTTTGATCTTGCGTCCGCGGTTCACGTTGAACGTAACCTGGATGGCGCTCTTGATGCGGCTGTCCTGCTCGGTAACGACGTCTACGTCCACCTTGAGGAAGCCTTTTTCCTTGTAGTAGCGCTTGATGATATCCACCGAAGTGTTTTTCACATATTCGGAGAACTCACGTCCGGGACGCAGGTTCAGGCGCTCCTGCAGGTCTTTCTTCTCACCGGACTTGACACCGGTATAGTTCCAGCGGGAAACGCGGGGACGCTCCCGCACGGCAATCTTGAACCAGGCGGTATCGGCCTGGGCCGACAGGGAGTCCACCACCACGGCGACGTCCTCGAAATAACGCTGGGCTACCAGCCTCTTGACAATGCCGGTAATGTCGTCTCCCGGAACCGTGATTTCCTGACCGGCCTGCAAGCCCGTGAGCTGCAGGATCTGGTGCTCGTTGAAATACTGGTTTCCTTCTACGCCCACACCGCCCACGACGTATTTCCGGGGGTGGTTATAATCGACCTCAATGCTGCTGCGCCTTGTCTGCGCCCCAAGGGTGGTGCCGGCCAGAACGGCGAGGGCAGCGCAAAGTATCTTTTTTCCTCTCATTCGCGAAAACAGTTATCTTGCAAAGATACACATTTTATTTCACTTTACCATACCGGCGGTCCCGCTGCGCATAGGCGGCAAGCGCTTCCCGGAACTGGGGTTTGCGGAAGTCCGGCCACAGCACGTCGGTGAAGTAAAACTCCGTATAGGCCGTCTGCCAGAGCATGTAATTGGAGATGCGAAGCTCCCCGGAAGTACGGATCAGGAGATCCGGGTCGGGGATGCCGGCCGTCACGAGGAAGCGGTCGAGTTCCGGCAGCTCCATAGCCTGGAATTCCTCCGGAGAAAGCTCCTTCTGCGCCTTTTTCATGGCTTGCAGGAGGTCCCACTTGCCGCTGTAGCTCACAAAGAGGATGAGCGTGGTGCGGCTGTTGCCGGCGGTTGCAGCCATCATCTCGTCGATGGTCTTGTTGAGACCGTCGGAAAGGCGGGCCCGGTTTCCGAGGACCATGAAGCGGATGTCATTGTCCAGGAATGTGACCAGTTCGTTTTTCATGGCACGCATCATGAGTTCCATGAGCGCCATCACCTCCTCCTTGGGACGGTTCCAGTTCTCTTCGGAAAACGCGTAGACGGAGAGGTATTTCACTCCGTCCTCGGCGGCGGCCTCCAGGCACGCGCGGACGCTTTCCACGCCCTCGATGTGTCCCTTGACGCGGTCCAGGCCCCGGGCCTTTGCCCATCGGCCATTGCCATCCATGATGATGGACACGTGCTGCGGTATCTTCTCCATAGGATTCTATTCGTTGTTTCGCATGTCCTCTCCCCAGAAAAGGCGCGAAGTGAGAGCCTTCACGAAGCCCGATTCCGGGAGCCGCACACGCTTAAGCGAAAACTGTGCCATCTCCACGTGGATGCTCCAGTCGGGCTGGATTTCCTCCACGCGGTTGTCCATGGACATGGTGGCCTTTCCGTCGCGGGACTCGAAGGAGATATCAATCTTGGCGGTCTCGGGGATGACGATAGGACGCACGTTCAGGTTGTGCGGGGAGATAGGGGCCAGCACCAGCACCTTGGTGTCGGGCATGCAGATGGGGCCTCCCACGCTGAGGGAGTAGGCCGTGGAGCCCGACGGAGTGGCCACCAGAAGGCCGTCGGCCCAGTACGTGGGCAGCGGTTCCCCGTTCACGCTCACGTGGATTCCCAGCACGGAGGGGCCGGCACGGTGCAGGGCCACTTCGTTCACGGAATAAGGGAGCATGCCGATGGAGCGGCGCGCCTCGGGTCCCTTGAGCGTGGCGTTGAGCACGGTGCGGTACTCGATGCTGAAGTCTCCCTCCACGAGGGCCTTCCGCACAGCCTCCGGACGGTTCTCGCACAGGAAGCCGATGCGGCCGAAGTTCACGCCCAGGATGGGCAGGCCGATGTCCGCCACCACGTGCGCGGCACTGAGGAACGTGCCGTCACCGCCCATCGACAGCACCAGGTCGGTGTCCGGACGAACATCGGCCTTCGTGCGGATTTCGTAGAGCTCGAAGGTGGCATCCTCCAGGTCACGCAGGAGGGACGCCATGCGGGCGTCGGTCCTTAATTCGTCCTTGAGGATGAAATATCCTATTTTCATAACTTGCAATTAAAACAACTGACAAAAATAACATATTTCCGACAATTATCCTTACATTTGTACGTTTTATTATATGAATGGAACCATGACCCGACTTAGCGTAAACATCAATAAGATAGCCACCATCCGCAACGCCCGGGGCGGCAATATGCCGGACGTAACTAAGGCAGCGGTAGACTGTGAGAAGTTCGGGGCCGAAGGGATTACCGTACATCCCAGGCCGGACGAAAGGCACATCCGCTATGCCGACGTCCGCGAAATCCGGCCTCTCATCACCACGGAATTCAACATCGAGGGCAACCCCACCGTGCCCAGCTTCGTAGACCTGGTGCTGGAAGTCGTGCCTGACCAGGTAACACTGGTGCCGGACGGCCACAACGCAATCACCTCCAACGCGGGATGGGACACCCTCTCCAACAGAAGCCTCCTCACGGACCTCTGCAGCACCTTCAAGGCAAAGGGCATTCGTACGTCCATCTTCATCGACCCCATTCCTGCGATGGCCGAAGGCGCCGCCGCCTGCGGGGCCGACCGCGTGGAGCTGTACACCGCAGACTATGCCGCGGAGTATCCGGCCAACCCGGAAAAAGCCATTGCACGCTATCTGGAAGCCGCCAGGGCGGCCCGCGCGGCCGGTCTCGGCCTCAACGCCGGGCACGACCTTTCCCTGGAAAATCTGGCCTATTTCATCCAGACCATTCCCTGGACCGACGAAGTTTCCATCGGCCATGCGCTCATCTCCGACGCCCTGTACATGGGCCTCGAGAAAACTATTCAGGCCTATCTGTCGCAAATCCGCAAAAAATAATTATCTTTGCCCTTCCCAACGAATAATTTTAACAGAAACAAATAATGAAAAAGAACCTCATCATCCTTGGCGCCGCCGCCCTCATGGCCATCGCCGTTTCCTGCAACCAGAACAAAGCCGCCGCTCCGGCCGGTGCTGCCGCTTCTGACAGCGTAGCCGTCGCCGGCAGCATCGTCTATTTCAACATGGACAAAGTGATGGAAGGCTACGACATGGCCAACGACCTCAACTCCGTCTTCGAGACCAAGACTTCCGGCATCCAGTCCGAGATTGACCGCCGCGGCAAGAAGCTGGAGAAAGACGCCTCCGACTTCCAGAGCAAGGTGGACAAGGGCCTTCTCACCCAGTCCGTAGCCCAGGCCCAGTACCAGAAACTGCAGGAGCAGCAGCAGAGCTACCAGCAGTACGTCGTGAACAAGCAGCAGGAAATGGCCGAGGAGCAGCAGGTAATGATGAACCAGATCGCCAACGCCATCTCCGAGTTCGTCCAGGAGTACAACACCACCCACGGCTATGCCATGATCCTGGCCACCGCCGGCAACATCCTGTCCACGCCCGTCGTCACCGCAGACCCCAAGCTGGACATCACCGAGGATCTTCTCGCCGGTCTCAACGCCGCCTACATCAAGACCAAGGAAAATACCAAGAAATAAGTGAGGATCGCCTTACTGTCCAGTTTTTACCCCTTGAGGGGTGGCATTTCCCAGTTCAACGCCAGCATGCTGGAAGGACTGGGAAAATGTCATATTGTAAAGGCATTCAGTTTTTCACGCCAGTACCCGGACTTCCTCTTCCCCGGCAAGACCCAGTACGTCACCCCGGAGGACGAAGCCACGCCGGTGGAGGCCGATGCCATCCTGGACACCATCAATCCCATCACCTGGGTCCGGACGGCCCGCGCCATCCGCGCCTGGAAGCCGGATCTCCTCGTGATGAAGTACTGGATGAGCTGGTTTGCCCCGTCGCTGGGCTATGTAGCCCGTCACTGCGGGTGCAGGAGCGTAGTGGTGCTGGACAATGTGATCCCCCACGAGGCCCACTGGTTTGACAAGCCCCTCACGCGCTACTTCCTCGAAGGATGCGACGGGTTCGTGAGCATGTCGGAAAGCGTGGAGAAAGACCTGATGAGACTTCGGGAAGACGCTCCGCACATCCTGCTGCCCCACCCGCTCTACACCCACTTCGGCCCCAGGATGGGCCGGGAGGAAGCCGCCGCAACCCTGGGGGTGGATCCGGCCCGCAAAACCCTCCTGTTCTTTGGCCTCATCCGGGAATACAAAGGGCTGGACATCCTTCTGGAAGCTTTCCGGGGCCTGCCGGAAGACTATCAGCTCATCATTGCCGGAGAGCCCTACGGCTCCTTTGAAAAATACCAGAAGATCATTGACAGCCTCCCCGGGAAAGACCGGGTGTACGTGTTCCCGGACTACATCCGGGACTCGGAGGTAAAAAAGTTCTTCTGCGCCGCCGACGTAGCCGTCCTCCCCTACCGGAGCGCCACCCAGAGCGGCATCAGTTCCATCGCCTACCACTTTGACGTGCCCATGATCGTCACCGATGTGGGCGGATTGAAGGGGACCATCGGCGAGCGTGGCACGGGAATTGTCGCAGCGGTACCCGAGCCCGAAACCATCCGCGCCGAGATTCTCCGCTTTTTCGCCGATGCTTCCCTCCGGGAGAACTGCCTCCTGGCCATCGGCCGCGAGAAGAAAAGGCTGGGATGGGATACGTTTTGTAATCATTTGACCGAGTTCGCTGCAACCCTATAATGTAAACGCCACCATGAAACGACTTCTTACACTCATTGCCGCCATCGCCGTCCTGGGCTGCGCCCAGGCCCTGGCACAGGATTACGTACCTACGCCGGTTACGGTCTCCAGGGAGAAAGTCAAGCTCAACGGCAAAGTGTACCTGTCGCATGTGGTACTGGAAAAGCAGACGCTCTACAGCATCAGCAAGGCCTATGGCGTTACCGAGGAAGACCTCTACGAAGCCAACCCGTCCCTCCGGGAAACCGGGCTTCAGAAGAACGCCATCCTTCTTGTCCCCTACCGCGAGGAGGCCGCTCCCGCCGTCCAGGACTATACGGAGCACATCGTCCGCTGGTATGAGGACATCAATGACATCGCCCGCCGCTACGGTGTTACGGTGAAGGACATCATGGACGCGAACCAGCTCACGGGCAAAAAGCTCAGCACCCGCCAGGTGCTCCGGATTCCGGTGGTGAAGACGGAGACGGAGGAAGAGAAGGCGGAGCCCGCCGGGGAGCCGCTGCCGCCCGTCCCTCCCGTTACCGTGGAGGAAGAGGTGAAGGCCGATACGCTGGAAGTGGTTCCCGACAGCACCCTTCTGAGCATGCGCACCCGGGGAAGCGCCCGTTTCTCCCTCATCCTGCCCCTCCGCGCAGCGGCCGGCGGCAGCGAGATGAACATGGACTTCTACTCGGGCGTGCTCATGGCCCTGAAAGACCTGGAGGAAGAAGGCGTGAAGGTGCACATGAACGTGTACGACCTCAATGCCGGCATTCCTCCCGTGGAAGAGCTCGTGAAGGACGACTTTGTCCTGGGCCCTGTGGCCTCGCGGGACCTGGAGGCCATTCTCCAGCGGGTAGAGGGCCGCGTTCCCGTCATTTCTCCGCTGGACCAGAAAGCAGCCGCCCTTACCGTGAACTACAGGAACTTCATCCAGGCGCCGTCGGCCACCGATCACCAGTATGAAGACCTGGCCCAGTGGGTGAAGGAAGACCTGCGTCCCACCGACAAAGTCATCCTGGTCACGGAGAAAGGGGCCGACAACGTGACGGCTTCCGTCGCCATCCGCAGTGCCCTGGCCCGCCGGGGAATGAACTACGACATTCTCAACTATGCCATTGTGGAAGGGCGCAGCATCCCGGCCACCCTGGCAGAGATCATGGCCGGGAAGGACAGCCTTACCCGCGTTGTGGTGGCATCGGAGAGCGAGGCTTTCACCGGAGATGTTGTCCGTAACCTCGGCATCATGCAAGGGAAGGGTTATGACATGGTCATGTACGCTCCCTCCCGGGTACGCACCTTCGAGACCATCGAAGGAAGCGCCTACCACGATGCCGCGCTGCATATCAGCACAGCCTATCATGTAGACTATTCAGACCCGAAGGTAGAGCGCTTTGTGCACGCCTACCGCGCGCTGTTCCGCACGGAGCCTTCCCAGTTCGCATTCCAGGGCTATGACACCGCCCGCTACTTCGTGGTGCGCTGCATCCGGTACGGAAGCGGCTGGCCCGCCATGCTGGGAACGGAGAGGAGCAGCGGCCTGCACACCGATTTCCTGTTCATTCAGGACGAGAGCGGCAACAGCCACAACCGCGCTGTGCGCCGCATTGTATTCAACAAAGATTATTCAACTACTTTACAGCGATAATCCCCATGGAAACTGTCAAGACATTGATTCTGGGCGGCGGCCCCGCCGGATATACGGCCGCCATCTATGCCGCCCGCGCCAACCTGTCCCCCGTTCTTTATGAAGGCGTTCAGCCCGGAGGACAGCTCACCACTACAACCATCATCGAGAATTTCCCCGGCCATCCGGACGGAATAGATGCCAATACCCTTATGGACAACATGCGGCAGCAGGCCCGCAATTACGGAGCTGACATCCGCACCGGAACCGCCACTGCCGTGGACATGGGCAAACGCCCCTTCAAGGTAACCATCGACGGAGAGAAGGAGATTGAGGCCCAGACCCTCATCATCGCCACCGGCGCCCAGGCCAAGTACCTGGGGCTCCCCTCCGAAGAAAAGTTCAAGGGTGCCGGCGTGAGCGGCTGCGCCACCTGCGACGGTTTCTTCTACCGCAAGAAGACCGTGGCCGTGGTGGGAGGCGGAGACACCGCCTGCGAGGATGCCCTGTACCTGGCCGGCCTGGCCAAGAAGGTGTACATGATTGTACGCCGTGACGTATTCCGCGCATCGGCCATCATGCAGAAGAAGGTGCTCTCCACGGAGAACATCGAGGTTTTGTGGAACTGCAACACGCAGGAAGTGCTGGGAGACGCCCTGGGCGTCACCGGCGCACGCCTTCTGAGGAAGGACGGGACCGTATTTGACATCGCCATCGACGGATTCTTCCTGGCCATCGGCCATACGCCCGCATCGCAGCTGTTCGCCCCCTGGCTCAAGACCGACGAGAACGGTTATATCCTCACCGAAGGGAAGACCACTGAGACCTCAGTACCCGGCGTTTTTGCCGCCGGAGACGTCCAGGATCCCCGCTATCGCCAGGCCATCACCGCCGCCGGATCGGGCTGCATGGCTGCCCGCGACGCCGAGAAATTCCTTCTGGAAAACGAAAAATAATATGAAGTATTTGAGAATTGTTGCCGCCACGCTGACGGGAGTGCTTGTGTTTTTCTCCTGCAAGAGCCAGTATGAGGTTCTGCTCGCATCGAACGACGTGGACGCCAAATATAATGCCGCCATGGAGTACTTCCAGAACAAGAAGTACCAGAAAGCAGCCCAACTGTTTGAATCCCTGGCCGTCCTCACCAGCGGTACTGCCCGTGACGACACGGTTCAGTACTACTGGGGCCTGTCCAACTACCGCTTCAAGGACTACTACACGGCCGAGTCCAACTTTGCCCGCTTCGTGGAGAACTTCCCCCGCAGCCCCTTTGCTCCGGATGCCCAGTTCTACCGCCTGGACTGCCTGTACCGGGCCACTTACCGCTGGGAGCTGGACCAGAAGCCCACGCATGCCTGCATGGCGGCTATCCGCCAGTACCTGAGGGAATACCCCGGGGACGACATTCACCGCGAGGCCTGCGAAGGCATGCTTCACAATCTGCAGGACCGCCTGGACCGCAAGGACTTCGAGGCCGGAAAACAGTACTATGTGATGGAAGACTACCCGGCCGCCCGCGTCAAGCTGCGCAACGTCCTCAAGAGCAACGCAGATAACTTTTACCGGGAAGACGTCCTTTACTACACGGCCATGGCGTCGTACCATTACGCCCGCCTCAGTGTAAAGGCCAAGATGAAGGAACGCTACCTGGTATTCGTAGACGACTACCTCAACTTTGTGGGCGAGTATCCCGAGTCCCATTACCGGAAGGAACTGGACGGCCTGTACCAGGGTGTCCAGAACTATTTGAAAAAAAATTGAAACTAGTCTGAATCTCACGCTGTACATTATATAGATAACGTATTGTAGAGAAAATGGAAAACAAGAAAAAAGTACCCTCCAACACCATTACCCGTGACATCAAGAATCTGGCAGCCCCTACCGGAAACATCTACGAATCCGTAGTGATCCTGTACAAGCGGGCCAACCAGATTGCCGTAGCAGAGAAAAAGGAACTCATGAAGAAACTGGACGAGTTCCGCGGAGACCGCGACACCATGGAAGAGGTGTTCGAGAACAAGGAGCAGATTGAAATCTCCAAGTACTACGAGCGTCAGCCCAAACCGGACCTCGTAGCCATCGCCGAATTCGAAAACGGAGACCTGTTCTACCGCAAGGCCCAGAACGAGAACCCCATCGACATCAACGGAGAGTAAGGCAATGCTTTACAGTCTCTCCGTCAGCAATTACATTCTGATCGGCTCTCTGGAAACCGTTTTTCCGGAGGGCCTCATTATTATAAGCGGAGAGACCGGCGCAGGTAAATCCATCCTCCTCGGCGCGCTGTCGCTGGTGCTGGGTGCCAAGGCCGATGCCTCCATGGTGGGGCCGGCGGGAGAAAACTGCGTGGTGGAGGCCGAGTTCGGCATGGACGAGGCTATCCGGCGTATTCTCTCCGAGGCAGACCTTCCCGCGGAGGGAGACAGGCTCATCCTTCGCCGGACGGTGGGAAAGAGCGGACGCTCCCGCAGCTTTGCGAATGACGAGCCCGTGAGCGTGAGTGTCCTGCAGGAGCTCTCGGAGCACCTGGTGGACATACACTCGCAGCACCAGACCCTGCGGTTGCAGGATGCCCGTTTCCGGATGGAAGCCCTGGATCTCAGGGCCGGCTGCACCAGCCTCAGGCAGGCCTGCACCGATGCCTGGAACCAGGTCACCGAAAGGCGCCACAGCCTTCAGGTGCTGGAAGAGCGGCTGGCGGAGGCACGCGGGCAGCAGGATTACAATGAGAGCCGCTGGCAGCGCCTGGAAGAGGCAAAACTGGTATCAGGTGAGCTGGAAGACCTGGAAGCCGAGCAAAAGCAGCTCGCTCATGCAGAGGAAATCCGGGAAACCCTGAGCGCCGCCGACGCCCTGCTTTCCCCCGACAGCGACGATATCCCTTCCCCCGAGCATCAGCTCCGCGAGTGTGTCAAGCTGCTGGAAAAAGCATCGCGCTTCGTGCCGGCGATGGAGACGCTTGCAGAGCGCCTGTCATCGGCCCGCCTGGAGCTGGAAGACATTGCCGTGGAGGTGGCATCGGCCACAGCCCGGATTGACGTATCGCCCGAGCGCCTGCAAGCGGTGGAAGACCGCCTGTCGCTGCTCTACGGGCTGTTTCAGAAATACGGCGCCACATCGGTGGAGGAGCTCATCGCGGAGCGCGACCGCCTCTCCGGGCTGGTGATGGACGCCACGGGGCTCGAGGCCCAGGTGGAAGAGGCCCGGAGGGCGCTGACGGAGGCGGAGAAAGCCCACGGGCGCCTGTGTGACGAGCTGCACCAAAAACGGGTGGCTGGCGCCGGAGCGTTTGCCCAGGCGGTGGAGAAGCTCCTGCACGGCCTGGACCTGGACAAGGCTTCGTTCGAAGTGGTGCTGGAGGCATCGGCCCCCGGCGCACTGGGCCGCGACACGGTCCAGTTCCTCTTCTCCTCTACCGGACAGATCAAGGCCGATGTCGCAAAGGCGGCGTCGGGCGGTGAACTGTCCCGCATCATGCTGGCCATCAAGGCCGAAATGGCCCGCTTCCAGCATATGCCCACGCTGGTGTTCGACGAAATTGACACCGGCGTATCGGGCGGTACCGCCGACAAAATGGGCTCGCTGGTGTGCGAGATGGGCCGCAGCATGCAGGTCTTTGCCATTACGCACCTGCCGCAGGTGGCGGCCAAGGGACACGCCCATTATCTGGTTTCCAAGGCTTCTGGCAGCACCACCGTGCATCAGCTTTCGGAAGAAGGCCGCGTGCAGGAACTGGCCCGGATGCTTTCCGGTTCTTCCATTACGCCGGAAGCCATTGCCAACGCCAGGGCTCTCCTGAAGCTGTAAAGCCATGGCCCGCTCCAAGCATCCCATCCCTACGCTGGACGATTTCCGGTCCCAGCTGCGGCGGCACAACCTGAGGGCTACGCAGCAGCGCCTGGCGGTGCATGAAGTGATGATGGAGCTGGTACATGCATCGGCCGATGATGTCCAGAGGAAGCTTGAAGAGAAAGGCGTGAGCATTACCGTGGGCTCCATCTACAACATCCTCTCCTCCCTTGCCGACGACCACATCTACAGCCGCAGGCTGTCCACGGCCGGCAAGATGTATTTTGACATTGACGCGTCCCGGCACCTGCATCTGTACGACCGCGAAAACCACTTTTTCCGCAATATCGAGGACGAGGAACTGTCGGCCCTCATAGCGGCGCACCTGAAGCGGCGAAAATTCCGGGGATACACCGTAGAAGACATTGATATACAGATAATTGCCAAACCAACACGTAAAACGAAAAAGATATGAAAAAACTGCTGATTCCCCTCCTTTGCAGCCTGCTTGCAGCCTGGTCCTGCAATCTGGACAGTTCCTACTACGCAGAAAATGTACCGGATATCGTTACCGTGACGGAACACCGCCTCATCAACGATAACGGCGTAGTTTATACCCTCGCGGAGAAATCATCGGAAAACCTCCCGGACCTGGAAGAAGACCAACGCTATTACATTGTGTTCGACATCCTGAACCAGGCGTTCCAGATTCGTCTTCACAGCGTCATTCCCGTTGAGATCAAGGTGCCTCAGGAGCTTCCCGAAAGCACGGAAGGGCTGGGCGGAGACCCCATCCAGATCCAGTTCGCGCAGTATGGACGCCGCTACATGGATCTGGGCATAAACTGCTACTTTGCTGCCGGCAGCAACTATGCCCGCCAGCTCAAGTTCTATTACACCCTGGAAAACGCCGACTCGCAGCTGAATATCCACGTATACAACGACGGCAACAACGAGAACCCCGCCACCATGGATGAGAAAGACCTCAAGATACAGAGCTACATCATCTCCATTCCAACAGCCAAGTGGGAAAGCATTACCGAAGTGAACCTGTCCTGCGATGTCCTGACAAAGGATGCGACTACGGGAGAGTACACCATTACACGGCGCAACTACCAGTTAAGGTAGCCCGTGGCTCTTAAGTAACTGAATACTAATCGATTAGAGTAACTGACGGGTGCGGTTTTCGTACCCGTCAGTTACTCTAACATGCTGATTGTCAGTGTGATAAGCGCCACGGCTACCGATGTACGTACATCGAAACCGCACTGGAACGCCGTTATTTTGTACGTACATCGGGTGAGGAGTTGCGAAAAAGCCCACTAGCACCCCGATGGCGCAGGTTCAGCCATAAATGGAGCAGGTTCCATTTTAGGGCCGAAACCCGCACCACCGGAGCAACGCAGAAGGCCGATTCGCGGTGCAGGTTCAGCCCCTGTTTTGGAACCTGCGCCGTTGACACCCGGAACTTGCACCGTCTGCCCCGGGACCTGTGCCGCCTGTCTGTGAACCTGCACCGCCTGCCCCGGAATATAGTGCCCACACTGCGGGTAACTTGACAAATTAAGTCTGGTTACCCGCAAAAAAGGCCGTTTTTGACGGTAACTTGACCCAAACTGTCAAGTTACCCGCAGTGGGCTCGGAATATGCCACCCCGGCCACAAAAAAAAACCAGAGGGCTTTCTAGGGCCGCCTGGGGGTGTTGGAGGGTGGATGATGGGGCTCGAACCCACGACACTCGGAACCACAATCCGATGCTCTACCAGCTGAACTACATCCACCATGTTTGGGATTGCAAATGTAAGGCTTTTTTCCGGTTTTGCAAAATTTATTTTGTAACTTTGCGAACTTAGCAAAAACTTACAACAGAATATGGCAAAACGTGAAATCAAGTTTTCCCTGGTGTACAGGGACATGTGGCAGAGTTCCGGCAAGTATGTGCCGCGCGTAGACCAGCTGGTAGAGGTAGCTCCGGCTATCATCGACATGGGCTGCTTTGACCGCGTAGAGACCAACGGCGGCGCCTTTGAGCAGGTGAACCTCCTGTTTGGAGAGAACCCCAACAAGGCGGTGCGTGCCTGGACGGCTCCTTTCCACAAGGCCGGTATCCAGACCCACATGCTGGAACGCGGCCTCAATGCTCTGCGCATGAATCCGGTTCCGCTGGATGTACGTGAGCTCATGTTCAAAGTCAAGAAGAAGCAGGGCACGGACATCGCCCGTTCCTTCTGCGGCCTCAACGATCACCGCAACCTCAAGGGTTCCGTCATCGGCGCCAAGAAAGGCGGCATGATTTCCCAGGTGGCCCTTTCCATCACCTACTCCCCCGTGCACACGGTAGCCTACTACATGGATATTGTGGACAAGGTGGTAGAATACGGAGCCGACGAAATCTGCCTCAAGGATATGGCGGGCATCGGCCGGCCCAACTTCCTGGCAGAGCTTGTCACCGACATCAAGAAGAAATATCCGCATATCAAAGTACAGTACCACGGCCACACCGGTCCCGGTTTCTCTCCGGCATCCATGCTGGAGGTAGCCCGTGCCGGCGCCGACTACCTGGATGTAGCCGTAGAGCCCCTTTCCTGGGGTAAGGTGCATCCGGATGTCATTACCATCCGCGAAATGCTCCGCTGCGACGGCTTCCAGGTCAAGGACCTCAACATGGACGCCTACATGGAAGTGCGCCGCCTCACCCAGAAGTTCATGGACGACTTCCTGGGTTACTGGATCAACCCTTCCAACAAGCAGATGACCTCGCTCCTCGTAGGCTGCGGCCTGCCCGGCGGCATGATGGGTTCCATGATGGCCGACCTCAAGGGCTTCCAGGGCGCCATCAACGCCGCCCAGCGCGCGCATGGCCGTCCCGAGATGAGCCTGGACACCCTTATGGTCAAGCTCTTCGAGGAAGTGGAGTATGTATGGCCCCGCCTGGGATACCCGCCGCTGGTTACTCCGTTCAGCCAGTATGTGAAGAACACGGCCCTCATGAACCTGTTCAACATGCTTAACGACAAACCCCGCTGGACCACCATCGACAAGGATACGTGGGGCATGATTCTCGGAAACATGGGCAAGCTGCCCGGAGAACTCGCACCCGAGATTGTGGCCCTGGCCAAGGAAAAGGGCATGGAGTTCAGCACCGGCAACCCGCAGGACAACTACCCCGACGAACTGCCCAAGTTCCGTGCAATGATGGACGAAGAAGGCTGGGATTACGGAGAGGACGATGAAGAACTCTTCGAGCTGGCCATGCACGAGCGCCAGTACCGTGACTACCGCAGCGGCGTTGCCAAGGAACGCTTCAACGCGGAGCTCAAGGAACTCAAGGCCAAGGCCGGCGCTCCCATTGTGGTGGAACGCGCCGTGGTGGAGATGCCCAAGTTCTCCATTGACGAATACGTAGCCAAATACCCCAAAGCTACTCCCGTACAGTGCCCTGTCAAGGGCCAGCTGCTGTGGGAGCTGGATGTAGACGACGCCTCCAAGGCCCCCATCGTGGGCCGCAAGGTCAAGGCCGGAGAAGTCGTTGGCCATGTCCAGACCTTCTATGGCCTGGAAGATGTTGTCGCTGCCGTCGACGGCCTTTTTGTCGCCGTCCTTGCGAAGCAGGGAGACAAAGTGGAAAAGGGAGAGATTGTAGCGTTTATTCAGTAAGCGCAAATCGCGCATTTTTAGCTTTTTTGTCCGATTTCAGGTTGTCAGGATGAAACTTCTCAAACATATTGGCATCTTTCTTGCTGTGGCCCTCCTGGCCAGTTCCTGCGGCGTATCCAAAATCAAGGATATATCGCTGTCATCGGTGGGTATAGCCTATATTGTCCCCACCTCCATGCGCTCCATGGACGGCAAGCTCCTCCTGGGCATCAACAACCCTTCCATCAGCTTTGCCGTGCAGGAAGTGACGGGTACCATCCGCTATGAGGAAAAGCCCATTGCCCACTTTTCCACCGGAAGTATCGAACTCCAGGGAAAGACAGACCAGGTGTACGAGCTCCCCTGCACGGTCACCCTGGCCGATGGTGCCTCGCTGCTGGATGTGCTGGTCATCGCTTCCAAAAGATCGCTAAACGGCTTAAAAGTCGACGTCGATATTTGGGGAGGACTTAAGAAAAACGGTGTCATCAGGGCTCCGCTCAAATTCCGGGACCTCGACATCTCCAAATTTTCAAAATGATGAAAAGAGTATACCTCATATCCCTGCTGCTGGGTCTCTCGACGGTACTGGCATCGGCCCAGGAACCGGACAGCGTGGCCGCTCCGCTGGATTCCACCCTGCTCGGGCGCAACATCCTGTCGGTCATCGGCCCCGGCGTGGAAATTTCCCAGTCGGCCACCATCAGACTGGCCCTGGACCAGTATGTGCAGTCCAACGCGGAAAAGCCCATCACGGGATTCCGCATCCGCGTCTATTACGACAACGGTCCCCAGGCACGCCTTCGCTCGGAAAGCATCGAAAAGGCGCTCCAGTCACAGCTGGACGTTGCGGTGTACCGCTCCTTCGAGAGCCCCAACTATAAAGTAAGCGTGGGAGATTTCCGTTCCAAGGACGAGGCCCTGCGCATCTATAATGCTCTGAAGGGCACTTATCCCACGGCTTACATCATCAAGGAGTCCATCAATTATCCCCGCTAATGGCTTCTATCAAACAGGGACTCGAACAGAAGCTGCAGCAACGGCTTTCACCGCTTCAGATCCAGACCATCAAGGTAATCGAAATGCCGGTGCAGGCCCTGGAGCAGTATGTCCGGGAGGTAATGAACGACAACCCCGTCATCGATGACGAGGCACCCAAAAGGGACGACGAACCCCGTGACGTTTCCATCTCCGAGGTAGAGGAGAAGGAGCAGAGCGGCGGTTCGCTGGAAGAGAACTACGGTCCCCAGGACGACGACATCCCTTCCTACAACCTGCATGTCAACAACTGGGGCAAGGACGAACGCCCCGAATACAATACCTTCTCCGTCAAGCAGAGTTTCACCCAGAGCCTTCAGGAGCAGCTGGGCTACCGCAATCTTACGGAGCACCAGCGCACGGTGGCTTCCTTTATCATCGGCTCGCTGGATGAGGACGGCTACCTCCGCAGGGACATCGAGTCCCTGGTGGACGACCTCGCTTTCCGTGCGGGCGTGGAGTCATCGGCCGAAGAAGTGGAAGAGATGCTTGAGGTCATCCAGGAGTTCGAGCCTTCCGGCGTGGGCGCCCGTGACCTTCGCGAGTGCCTGCTCATCCAGCTGGAGGACAAAAAACGCACGCCTTCCATCGAGAACGCCATCCGCGTGATTGCCGATCAGTTCGATGCGTTCAAGAACCGGCACTTCCAGAAAATCATGACGCGGCTGCACCTCAGCGAAGAGGAAATGAAAGGCGTCATGGACGAGATTCGCCGGCTCAATCCTTCGCCCGGCGGGCAAATCGACGACTCCTACAACGACCAGGCCCAGCAGGTGGTTCCGGACTTTCACCTGGACTACGAAAACGGTCAGCTCATCCTGACCATGCCGCGTTTCAACGTGCCGGAACTCCGCATCAACCGCAAGTACTCGGAGATAATGGAGAACGGACGTCTGTCCGACTCCAAGGCCGACAAGGAAGCCGCCTCTTTCGTGAAGCAGAAGATCGATTCGGCCAAGTGGTTCATCGAGGCCCTGCGCCAGCGCCAGAATACGCTCCAGAGCACCATGCAGGCCATTATCGACTACCAGCACGATTACTTTGTAGACGGAGACGAGAGCAATCTGAAGCCCATGGTGCTCAAGGACATCGCAGAGATTACGGGCTTCGATATCTCCACCATCTCGCGCGTAGTGAACAGCAAGTGGATCGAGACGCACTTCGGCGTGTTTCCCCTGAAATACTTCTTCTCCGAAGGGCTCGAGAACTCCGACGGCGAAGAGGTGTCTACGCGTGAGATCAAAAAGGCTCTCCGTGAGATGGTAGACGGGGAGGACAAGCACAATCCCCTCACCGACGACGAACTGGTGGACGGACTCTCGGCCCGCGGCTACAAAGTGGCCCGGCGCACCATCGCCAAGTACCGTGCCCAGCTGGATATCCCCAAGGCACGCCTGCGCCGGGAGCTGTAAGGATTTTTTCGTATCTTTGCAGCCCATGAAAAAGAAAGCATACATTGAGACATACGGGTGTCAGATGAACGTGAATGACACCGAGGTTATTTTTTCCATCCTTTCCGGTGCCGGATATGAAAGGACGGAGGTAATGGAAGAGGCAGACCTCGTGATGGCCAACACCTGCAGCATCCGCGACAACGCCGAGCAGCGCATCTGGGGCCGCATCGAGGTTTTCCATCAGCTGAGAAAGGCTAAGCCCGGCCTCATCGTAGGCATCGTAGGCTGCATGGCCGAGCGCCTGAAGGACAAGCTCCTGGACACGCACAAGGTAGACCTTGTCGTGGGTCCGGACGCCTACCGCTCGCTGCCCCGGCTTCTCGATGCCATCGGCCCGGACAGCCCGCAGATTGACGTGCTCCTTTCCCGCGACGAGACCTACGCCGACATCACCCCGGTGCGGACAGACCGCAATGGGATATCGGCCTTCATCTCCATCATGCGCGGCTGCAACAACGTATGCTCGTACTGCGTGGTGCCCTACACCCGCGGAGCCGAGCGTTCCCGCGACGCGGCTTCCATCGTGCGCGAGGCCTGCGACGTGTATCAGAAAGGTTATAAGGAAGTTACGCTGCTGGGACAGAATGTGGACAGCTACCTGTGGAAGAGCGGGACCGAGACCGTCACCTTTGCCGGACTGCTGGAGAAAGTGGCCGCCATTGCACCGGACCTCCGCGTCCGTTTTGCCACGTCCCATCCCAAGGACATCTCCGACGAGGTCATCTATACCATGGCCCGGCATAAGAATATCTGCAAGCACATCCATCTGCCCGTCCAGAGCGGCAGTTCCCGCATGCTGGAAATCATGCGCCGCAAGTACGACCGCGAGTGGTACCTGGAACGCGTGGCCAAAATCCGCGAAGTGATGCCCGACTGCGGCCTCACCACCGATGTCATCGCCGGTTTCTGCACGGAAACCCTTCAGGACCACGAAGATACGCTTTCCCTGATGGAAGCCGTTGGCTTTGACTGGGCCTTCATGTTCGCTTACTCGGACCGTCCGGGCACCCTGGCCAACCGTACCATGAAAGACGACGTTCCGGCCGATGAGAAAAACCGCCGCCTCAACGAAATTATCCAGTTGCAGAACCGCAAGTCCCTGGAACGCTACCGCGCCCAGATCGGCCGGAAGGTGGAAGTTCTCATCGAAGGGCCTTCCAAACGGGATCCCGGCATGCTCTGCGGCCGTGCATCCAACAACATGATGTGCGTGTTCCCGGCCCAGGGCCGCAGCGCCGGCACCTACACCGAGGTAGAGGTGACAGACTGCACCTCCGCTACCCTTATCTGCAAATAGAACCTACTGGATCTTTTCTCCGAAGGCCAGGTCACCTGCATCCCCGAGACCCGGGATGATGTAGTTGTGGCTGGTGAGTTCTTCGTCGATGGCCGCAACCCATAGCGTGAAGCGGCTGTCCAGGTGCTGGAGCAGGTGGTCCACCGCATACAGGCTGGCTACCGGGCACACCATGTGGACATGCTGCGCCGTACCGCCTTCCTCCTCCAGTTTGGCCAGGGCCTGCTCCATGGAAGCGCCCGTAGCCAGCATGGGATCGGCCACGATGAGGGTCTTGCCCTCCAGCGGCGGGCAGGTGCAGTAATCGGCGTGCACCTTGAAGTAGTCTCCTTTTCCAAACTTGCGGAACGTAGAGAGGAAGGCGCACTCGGCATGGTCGAAGGCGGCCAGAAGCCCGTTCTGGATGGGAAGGCCCGCCCGGAGGATGGCGGCTACTACCAGCGGGGTGTCCACCGTCGCCACCCGGGCCACGCCCAGCGGGGTGGTCACTTCTTTTTCCGAATAGGACAGCGTCCTGGATATCTCGTAGGCAAACAGGGTCCCCACGCGCTCCAGGTTGGTGCGGAACCGCATGCTGTCTTTCTGGATCTGGACATCCCTTATTTCTGCGATGTAATTACCAAGGACGGAATTGTTTTCTCCAATGTTGACAAGTTTCATAGCCGGCAGGTTTTAGCTTCCGGTTACAAATATAGTACTTTCTCTATAAAGACCAAAGGCTTACAGCTGCCCGACACGCTCTTCCGAGAAGGAAAAGAACGAGCCGTCGGCAATGACTACATGGTCCATCAGGGAAATTTCCACGGCGGAGAGCGCCTTCCTCACCATCTCTGTCTGGTGGATATCGGCCGGCCCGGGAAGCGGAGACCCGGAAGGATGGTTATGCACGAGGATAACGTAGGAGCTCTGTTTCTCGATGGCCCGCCGCAGAATCTTTCCGGTATCCACCAGCGTGCTTTCCATGCTGCCCGAACAAATCATCTCCCGGCCCAGGAGGAGGTTGGCCCTGTTCAGAAAAAGGGCCCAGCATTCCTCATGGTCCAGGCTCTTCAGGGCAGGGATCATGATTTCATAAACTGTTTCGGGGGAATGGATGGAACGTCTGTCGGCCAGGGCACTCTCCTCCAGGGCTCTCCGGCCCAGTTCCAGGGCGGCGGCAATGATTACGGCACGCACCTCCCCTATTCCCTTTTGCGTAATAAGACGCTCGAGGGGCATGGCGGCAAGCAGCGTAAGTTTTCCGGAGGCGCTCACCATCACCTCCTGCGCAACCTCCATCACATTTTTTCCGTCCACACCGCTTCCGATGAGGACAGCCAGGAGTTCCGCATTGGACAAGGCCTTTGCACCGCGCAGGCGCATTTTCTCCCGGGGCCTTTCGTCCGGGCACAGATCTTTGATTCTCATGGCGCTAAGCTCGGGCTCTCATCCTCGGCACGCCGTGACAAAGATAAGGATAATTTTTTTGGCCGATTTTCGCGAAACGCCGTAACTCGCTGAGTATCAACGCGCATGCAAAATCTCTTTGCGCCGACCAGCCTAAAGAGAAAAAACTAAAACGCTAGCTAACAGGCGATTACAAAGATTCGCGAAAAGCGGTGTTTATAAATTGGTGGAAAAAAAGGGAAGAGATTGTAAGAAAATGGAAAAGAATTGCTACCTTTGCAGTCAAGCGTGAAAGTATTTAGTTAGCATGGTCAGATTTTACGGAACAGCCAGCGGAAAAGTAGACGACAAGGGGCGCATCGTGCTCCCTGCCGCCTTCCGTGACGCCATGGTGCGCGGCGGCTCCGAGAACATGACCCTCATCGTAAAGATGAACGTCCAGCAGCGCTGCATAGACCTGTTCCCCGCAGAGGAATGGGAGCGCAGGAGCGAGAAAGTGCTGGAAACCATTGATCCCGAACTGAATGCCGGAGACGCTATGTTTTGGACCAAGTACAATGACGGCGTCTCCACCCTGGTTCCGGACGGAAAACTGGGCCGCCTGAGCATCCCGTCAGAGTTGCTTGCGAGTGCAGGTATCACCAAAGAGGTAGTATTCGGCGGCGTCGGCTACAAGCTCCAGATCTGGAATCCGGAAACCCGTAAGGCCAGCCTCCTTTCCGAGGAGGAGTTCAAGCAAACCGCCCTGAGACTATCCGAAAGAAAGTAAGGAGGTCCCAGAGATGCCAGAATATCATATCCCTGTACTGCTGACGGAAAGTATTTCCGCACTGGTCACGAATCCCGACGGTATATATGCCGATGCCACTTTCGGAGGCGGTGGACACACCGCTTTCCTACTTTCACGCTTAACCGACGGCGGCCGCGTCATCGCCTTCGATCGTGACATCGATGCCATAGCCAGAGCTCCGAAGGATCCCCGGCTCACCCTTATCCACAACAACTTCCGCTTCATCGAAAACTACGCCCGCCACGAGGGAGTCCTTTTCGACGGTATCCTGGCCGACTTGGGCGTATCGAGCCACCAGTTCGACACCGCCGAGCGCGGATTCAGCTTCCGCTTCGAGGAGGCTCCGCTGGACATGCGCATGAACCAGGAAGCCCGGCTCACGGCGGAAGAAGTGGTGAACACCTACAGCGAGGAAGACCTCGAACGCATCCTGCGCCTCTGGGGAGAGGTGGACGGGTCCCGCAACATGGCCCGGCTCATTGCCGATGCCCGCAGCCGCCAGCCCCTCCACACCACCGGAGACCTGGACAGCGCCATCGCCCGCATGCTTCCGAAGGGAGCCGAGCACAAAGTGCTGGCCAAGGTGTACCAGGCGCTCCGTATCGAGGTAAACCAGGAAATGCGCTCGCTGGAGAAGTTCCTGGATGGCGCCGCCCGGAGCCTCAAGCCCGGCGGCAACCTGGTTGTCATCACCTACCACAGCCTGGAAGACCGCATGGTGAAAAACTTCATCAAGACGGGAAACGTGGAAGGGAAAGAGCAGAAAGACCTGTACGGCAACGTCCACGCGCCCCTGGAGGCCGTGAACCGCAAGCCCATCCTGCCCGAGGAAAGTGAAATCGCCGGCAACACCCGCGCCCGCAGCGCGAAGCTCCGGATAGCCAGAAGGAGGGACGCGGAATGAACCTGAAAACCATCTGGCATGCCATCCGCAACACGCTCAAAGCCATTCGAAGCGGAGAACTGCTGCTGAGAATCCGGGCCGACAAGTACTACATGCACATCATGTACCTGTTCCTGCTCATGTGGATGACCATCCTCCTCAGCCTGCAGGTAGACAAGACCCTCTCCCGCGTGGGAGACAATAAAGTGGCACTGGAAAGACTGCGCATCCACCATGCCGAGAAAGAAGCAGCCCTTGTGAAGCTGCACAGCGCATCGGCGGCCGAAACCCGCCTCCGCGAACTGGGCTCCGAGGCCCGCCTGCCCCAGGAACCCGCTACCGTAATCAAGACCCGATGAGAAAACAGAGTGAAATAAAGGACAACATTCAAAACCGCGACAGAATCCACGTGGTGATGTTCTTCCTGTCCATTCTGTTCATGGTACTGGGAGGCTTCATCCTGGCATGGATCATAAAGATCCAGGCCACGTACACGGTGGACCCCCGCGTCATCGGCCTGTTCCGTCCCGTGGAGCAGAAACACGTGGACACGCCCGTGCGCGGAAAGATCCTGGCCACCGACGGCCGTCCCCTTGCCATATCGGCCCCCCTGTACGACCTGTACATGGACTGCACCGTCCGCAAGAAGGACTATGCCGAGGACGGGAAAGACAGCCTGGAGCGCGCCTGGAAGGCCAAGGCCCGCGAACTGGCCCGCTACCTGAGCGCCGAGTTCAAGGACCGCAGCGCCGACGAATATGCAGGCATGATCCTGGGCGGACGCCAGAAAGGCTCCCGCTACCTGCGCCTGCAGCGCAACCTGGACCTCACTACCATCCAGCGGGTAAAGACCTTTCCCCTGTTCCGGGAAGGCCCCTACACCGGAGGAATCATCGTCCAGGAACACGAGGAACGCATATACCCCTACGACTCCCTGGCCCGCCGCGTCATCGGCTACGTGAAGGAGCAGAACCGCATTGGCCTGGAATCCAGCTTTGACGCCGTGCTCCACGGAACCGAAGGCTACGAGTGGCGCCGCGTCACCGACAACAAGCGCTGGATCCGGGACCTGGATTCCACCTCCGTGAAAGTGGAGGACGGGGCCGATATCCGCACCACCCTCAACATCGATTTCCAGGACATCGCCGACAAAGCCCTCCGGGCCCAGATCAACGCCAACGAGGACATCCGCGCCGGCATCTGCATCATCATGGAAGCCAAGACCGGAGCCATCCGCGCCATGGTGAACCTCTCGCGCGGAGCCACCCCCCAGACCGTTCTCTGGGAGCGGGAGAACCTGGCCCTCCGCGAAGTGGGCGAACAGGGTTCCGTGATGAAGACCGTCACGCTGCTTTCCGTGGTGGAAGACGGATACGTCAAAAGCCTGGAGCAGACCATCCCTACCAACAACGGACTGGTTCCCAAATACAACCAGGACGTACATATCCTGGACTACCAGCGGGAGACCGGCCGCCGCGCCATCAGCGTGATGCACGGCTTCGAGATCTCCTCCAACTACGTATTCGCCTACCTGGCCGAAAACTACTACGGCAAGCAGCCGCAGGAGCTCTTCGACCACATTTACTCCTACCGGCTCGGGGAGGCCTTTGACTTTGACATCACCGGGCTCGGGAAGCCCGTCGTGAACCGCCCCGGCACCGCCGGATGGAGCGGAACCACCCTGGGCACCACCGCCTACGGCTACGGCATCTCCGTAACGCCCCTCCACGTTGCCACCTTCTACAACGGCATCGCCAACAAAGGACGGATGATGAAGCCCTACCTGGTGGAAAGCATCGAGAAAGACGGCAAGGTGGTGAAGCAGTTCGTGCCCTCGGCCCTGAACGAGAGCATCTGCAGCGCCGCCACGGCCGATACCGTCACCCGCGCCCTCCGCGCCGTGGTAAACAGCGGTACCGCCACCCGCCTGAAGGGAGCCAAACTTCCCGTCTGCGGCAAGACCGGCACCGCCCGCGTAGTGCTGAGCCCGGAGGAGCGCAAGGGCAGCCGGGACCCGTACCAGGACGCGCTGGGGCAGCGGAAGAACCAGGGCACCTTCGTGGGCTTCTTCCCGGCCGATGCCCCCAAGTACACCATCCTGGTAACGGTGTACTCCTACGCCTCGCACAAGAGCTTCTACGGCGGCACCCTGCCGGCCCTGGCCGTCCGCGAGATTGTGGACAAGATTTACGCACTGGACAGTGACTGGCGTCCGCAGCTGCGCCGCACCGCCCATGTACCCGATATGAAAACAGAAGAGAAATGAACTGCAGAGAATTCACACGTATTACCGCCGATTCCCGGAAAGTGATTCCCGGGACGCTGTTTGTGGCCGTAAAGGGCTACGCCAGCGACGGACACGATTATATCGCCGATGCCATCGCAAAAGGCGCGAAGGGCATCATTTGCGAGCACATGCCGGAAGGCCTGGAAGGGAAAGCACAGTTTGAGGTAGTGGAGAACAGCCGCAAGGCCCTGGCCCTTGCCGCCGACGAGTTCTACGGACATCCGTCCCGCAAACTCAAGCTGGTGGGCATCACCGGCACCAACGGAAAGACCACCACGGTAACCCTCCTCTACAACCTGTTCCGCAGCATGGGCCACAAATGCGGCCTCCTTTCCACTATTGCCAACTATGTGGGCGACGAGCGCTACGAGACCGAAAACACCACGGTAGACCCCATCACCCTCAACGAGCTCCTCTCCCGCATGGTGGAAGAGGGCTGCGAATACTGCTTCATGGAGGTGAGTTCCATCGGCATGGAGCAGGACCGCGTCACCGGCCTTGACTTCGCGATGGGCATCTTCTCCAACCTCACCCACGACCACCTGGACTACCACAAGACCTTTGCCGAGTACCTCCGGTGCAAGAAGCTCTTCTTTGACAACCTGCCCAAAGACGCCATCGCCCTGGTGAACGTAGACGACAGCCACGGCAGCGTGATGGTACAGAACACCCGCGCCCGCGTAGTCACCTATTCCGTCAAGGGCCTTGCCGACCACACCGCCCGTATCATCGAGCAGAGCTTCGAGGGCATGCAGCTCAAGATAGACGGCACCGAGACCTGGTGCAAGCTCATCGGCGCGCACAATGCCTACAACCTCCTGGCCATCTACAGCGCCGCCGTATGCCTGGGTGCAGACCGCACCGACACCCTGGTGGCCCTGTCCGCCCTGGAAAGCGCCCCCGGGCGCCTGGAGAACCTTCGCGGTCCCAAGAACCTCTCCGTCGTAGTGGACTACGCACACACGCCCGACGCTCTCGAGAACGTGCTTACCACCCTCCGCTCCATCGCCCAGGAACGCCAGCTCATCTGCGTGTTCGGCTGTGGCGGAGACCGGGACAAGACCAAGCGCCCGGAGATGGCCCAGATTGCCGAGAGACTGGCCGACCGCCTGGTCATCACCTCGGACAACCCCCGTACGGAAGACCCGGACGCCATCATCGAGGACATCAAGGCAGGCCTTTCCCCCAAGGGCATGGCCAAGTCGCTGGTCATCACCAACCGTCGTGAGGCCATTCGCACAGCCATCCTCACGGCTCCCGAAAGCGCCACCATCCTCCTGGCCGGCAAGGGTCACGAGACCTACCAGATCATCGGCCACGAGAAAACGCATTTTGACGAAAAAGAAATCGTGGAAGAAACCTTCAAACTCATCCTCAAATGATCTATCACCTGTTCCAATACCTGGAGTCCATCGGGGCCGATTTTCCCGGCCTGGGACTGATGCACTACCTGAGCTTCCGTGCCATGATGGCGGCCGTAACGGCCGTCCTGGTGGCCATGTACGCTGGCAAACGCATCATCCGCCTGCTGCAGCGCGCGCAGATTGGAGAAACCGTCCGGGACCTGGGCCTGGCCGACCAGATCCAGAAGAAGGGCACCCCTACCATGGGCGGCATCATCATCATCCTGTCCATCCTCACCGGCGTGCTCCTGTTCTGCGATCTCACCAATATCTACGTAATCCTTCTCCTGGTGAGCACCCTCTGGTGCGGCGCCCTGGGCTTTACCGACGACTACATCAAGGTATTCCGCCACAACAAGGAGGGCATGAGCGAGAAAGGAAAGCTCCTGGGCCAGATTATCCTGGGCTTCATCGTGGGCATCACCGTATGGATGAGCCCCGACATTGTGGTGCGGGAAAAGGTGGAAGTGAAAGAGAGCATCGAGCGCACCCTGGAGACGGAAACCACCGTCACCAGCGGCCGCTATGAGCAGGAAGACGTGGTGAAGAGCACCAAGACCACCATCCCCTTCGTGAAGAATCACGAGTTTGACTACCGCTGGCTCTCGCCGGTAAAGGGCGCCTGGGGCTGGTATGCCAAATGGGCCATCTACGTGCTCATGATCGTCCTCGTCATCACCGCCTGCTCCAACGGCACCAACCTCACCGACGGCCTGGACGGCCTGGCGGCAGGGACATCGGCCATCGTGGGCGTGGTGCTGGGCATTATGGCCTGGCTGGGAGGCAACCTCATTGATTCAAAATTCCTCAACATCATGTATATCCCGGGCTCCGGAGAGATTGCCATCTTCATGAGCGCCTTCGTAGGCGCCCTCATCGGCTTCCTCTGGTTCAACTCCTTCCCCGCCCAGGTATTCATGGGAGATACGGGAAGTCTCACCATAGGCGGCATCATCGGCGTAAGCGCCGTCCTCATGCGCAAGGAGCTCCTGATTCCGCTCCTGTGCGGAGTGTTTTTCACCGAGAGCCTGTCGGTGCTCATCCAGCGCTTCTGGTTCCGCTTTACCAAAAAGCGCACGGGCGTCGGACACCGCGTGTGGAGCATGACGCCCCTCCATCACCATTTCCAGGACAAGAAGGCGCCGGACGGGCCGGTCCTTTTCCCCAAACCCGTTCCCGCCCTGCACGAGGCAAAGATTACCGTCCGTTTCTGGATTGTCGGAATTATACTGGCAGTTAGCACGTTAGCACTTTTGAAGATTCGATAAACCATGGCAAGAGTAGTTGTATTAGGTGGTGCCGAAAGCGGCGTAGGAGCCGCAGTTCTGGCCAAAGTCAAAGGATTCGATGTGTTCCTCAGCGACAAGGGACAGATCAAGAAGGAGTATGCCGATACCCTGAGGAAGTGGGACATCCCCTTCGAGGAAGGGCAGCATACAGAGGAGCTCATCCTCAACGCCGACGAGGTGGTAAAGAGCCCCGGCATCCCCGGCACCGTTCCCATGGTGCAGAAAATCCGCGAGAAAGGAATTCGCGTGGTGTCCGAGATTGAATTCGCCAGCCGCTATGACAGCGCGAAGAAAATCTGCATCACCGGGTCCAACGGCAAGACCACCACGACGTCCCTTATCTACCACGTCCTCGTGCAGGCCGGCCTCAACGTGGGCCTCGGCGGCAACATCGGCAAGAGCTACGCTTACCAGGTAGCCACCGAGCATTTCGACTACTATGTCCTGGAAATCAGCAGTTTCCAGCTTGACGACATTTACGACTTCCGCCCGGACATTGCCATCATCACCAACATTACGCCCGACCACCTGGACCGTTACGACCACAAGATGGAAAACTACGTGGCCGCCAAGTTCAAGATTACGAAGAACCTCACGGAGGAAGACTGCTTCATCTTTGACTCCGACGACGCCATCACGGTGGGCCACCTGAACAAGATTGTGCTGCGCTGCAAGATGCTGCCTTTCTCCCAGGAGAAGGAAGTGAAGCAGGGCGCCTTCCTCCGGGACGACAAGATCATCCTCCGCATGGACGAGGAGGAGACCGACATTTTCCTTCAGGAGCTGGCCCTGGGCGGCAGACACAACATCTACAACTCCATGGCCGCCGCCCTGGCCGCCCGGGCTGCCGGCATCGAGAACGAGGTCATCCGCAAGTCCCTGGCAACGTTCCAGCCCATCGAGCACCGGCTGGAGCCCGTCCTGAGCATCAAGGATGTTCTCTACATCAACGACTCCAAGGCCACCAACGTAGACAGCGCCTGGTATGCCCTGGAATGCCAGAAGCGCCCCGTCGTATGGATCGTGGGCGGCACCGACAAAGGCAACGACTACAGTGTGCTTAACGACCTGGTGAAGGAAAAAGTGAAGGGCATCGTGTGCCTTGGCGTTGACAACGCCAAGATCCATGCCGCCTTCGGCGGAATGGTGGCGGAGATGGCCGATGCTCTCAGCGCGAAGGAAGCCGTGGAGAAGGCGGCCGCCATGGCAGCGCCCGGCGATGTGGTGCTCCTGAGCCCCTGCTGCGCCAGTTTCGACCTTTTCAAGAATTACGAAGACCGGGGCGAGCAGTTTAAGGCTGCCGTCCGCAACCTGTAAATCCCCATGGCAGAGGAAGAAAAACAAAGCATAGGATTCACGGGACACCTCGTCAATCTGATGGACCGCTTCACGGGTGACAAGGTCATCTTCCTGATCGCCCTGTTCCTGATGCTCATCAGCGTTATCTCGGTGTTCTCCAGCACCCCGCGTCTCGCAAACGACATGGGCAGCGACCGCATTACCATCATGGTGGACCAGCTCAAGGTGGTGGCCATTGGTTTCTTCCTCATCTTCACCCTCTACTTCGTGGGCCGGGCCGACTGGTACAAGAAGGTATCCATGCTGGGCTACGGCGCTTCCCTCATCGTGCTCATCATCCTGGTCCTGAAACTGAACCTGGGCTTTGTCCGCGCCGGAGAAGTCAACGGCGCCTGGCGTGTCCTCGTTGTCGCCGGCAAGCAGATCCATATCTACGAGTTCGTCAAGCTGTTCATGATCATGTACCTGGGCTGGGCCCTGGACACGTTCAAGAGCGGGGAGTTCAAGTGGGCGCCCCGCCTGGCGCAGCGCTTTGAGAAACTAGCCTTCCTCGAGAAGGACATCTACCAGAAGATACTCTATATCTACTTCCCCATCCTGAGCACCACGCTCCTTGTCATGATGGGTTCCAACTCATCGGCCATCTTCATCGGTATCATCATGGTGCTGATGGTGCTGGTGGGCGGTATTGACTGGCGGGACATCGGCGTGGTAGTAGCGGCAGGACTCGTTGGCATCGCGCTCATGTTCGGGGCCTACAAGGCCGGCTGGCTCAAGGAGAGCCGCATCGGGACGGCTATCGGCCGTATCACACAGGATGACGAGGCCACCATGCGCCAGCTCATCTCCTCCAAGCGCGAGTCTCCGGAATGGCGGCAGGCACGAGCCAAGCTGGACCAACCGGTGGGCGCGCTCCTTGCCATCAAGGAAGGCGGCGTCTGGGGAAAGGGAATTGGCCGAAGCACCCAGAAATACCAGGTCCCTGTCATTTTCGGAGACTACATGTTCAGCTTCATCGTGGAGGAAACGGGCCTCTGGGGTGCCGGGATTCTCATTATCCTGTACTTCAGCCTGCTGGCCCGGGGCACCCTGGTAGCCAAGATGTGTGACAAGTATTACGACAAGATGATTGTGGTGGGGCTCATCATCCTGGTCACGGGCCAGGCGTTCATGCACATGGCGGTGAACGTCCATCTGCCCCTGGTTCCCCAGACGGGACAGACGCTCCCGCTGGTGAGCCACGGCACCAATTCCTTCCTGGTCTTCAGCGTGGTGTTCGGCATCCTCCTGGCCATCTCGAAGGACGCCAAGGAAAACATGGCCCGCAAGGAGGCCGAGGCCGAGCCCATCATCGAACATAACTGGACGCAAGATACAACGGCATAATGGAATATAAAGCAATCAGAGTCATCATAAGCGGAGGCGGTACGGGAGGCCACATCTTCCCGGCCGTTTCCATCGCAAACAAGCTCCGGCAGCTGAACCCTGCCACGGAGATTCTCTTCGTGGGGGCCGAGGGCAAAATGGAAATGGAGAAAGTGCCGGCCGAGGGATACCGGATTGTGGGGCTTCCCATCGTGGGCATGCAGCGGCAGCTGAACCTGAGGAATCTCCTGAACAACCTCACCGTTCCCTTCCGGGTGCTGGACAGCGTCCGCCGGGCGCGCCGCATCGTGAAGGAGTTCCGGCCCGACGTCGTGATTGGCGTAGGCGGTTATGCCAGCGCTCCCCTTCTGTGGGCTGCCACCAGCATGAAGATCCCTGCGCTCATCCAGGAGCAGAACGGCTTTGCCGGTGTCACCAACAAAATCCTGGGAAGCCGCGTGCAGTCCATCTGCGTGGCTTACGACGGCATGGAGCGCTTCTTCCCGAAAGACAAGATTGTAAAATCCGGAAATCCCATCCGCGAAGCCGTTTCGCATCCGGCCTCGGAGGAGATGATCGCCGAAGGCATGTCCCTCTACGGGCTGGATCCCGCCAGGAAGCACCTTTTCGTGGTGGGCGGCAGCCTCGGAAGCCGGACGTTGAACAGTGCCGTGGAGCACTGGATCCAGGACGGATGCCCGGGCGGAGAAGACGTGGAGATTATCTGGCAGTGCGGCAAGTACTATAAAAAGGGGGTCGACGCCTTCATGGCCGAGCACCCCGACATCACCCATGTACGGCCCTACGATTTCATTGCACGCATGGACCTCGCCTATGCCGTGGCCGATGTCGTTATCTCCCGCAGCGGCGCCAGTTCGGTGAGCGAGCTCTGCGCCATGGGAAAGGCTACCGTATTCGTTCCTTCGCCCAACGTGGCCGAAGACCACCAGACGCACAATGCCCTGGCGCTGGTGCGAAAGGAAGCTGCCATCATGGTCCGGGACAGTGAGGCGGTGGAAGAGCTGATGTCTACGGCCATCGGCCTTCTGAGAAACGACAAACGCCGCAGCGATCTGGAAAAGCATGCAGAATCCATGGCACTGCGCAGTGCAGCCCAGGTAATCTGCGATGAAGTTTATAAACTGGTATGAAGAACGTCTATTTCATAGGAATTGGCGGCATAGGCATGTCGGCCCTGGCCCGCTACTATAAATTCAAGGGCTACGAGGTGGCCGGCTATGACCGTACGCCCTCCGACCTTACGGCCCAGCTGGAGAAGGAAGGGATTTCCGTGCACTACGAAGACCGGCCCGACCTTGTTCCCGCCAGCGTGGAGGACACGCTCGTGGTGTACACGCCGGCTATCCCGAAGGACCTCGGAGAACTGCAGAAGGTCATGGGCGGAGGATACAAGGTGCTCAAGCGTTCCCGTACGCTGGGAGAGATTACGCGCGGACAGCGCTGCCTGGCGGTAGCCGGAACACACGGAAAAACCACTACCTCAACGCTCACAGCACATATCTTTACAGAAACAGGAGAGGGCTGCAGCGCTTTCCTCGGCGGCATTTCGCGAAACTACGGCACCAACCTCCTGATGTCCCGGAACGAGACCGTGGTGGTGGAGGCCGATGAGTTTGACCGCTCTTTCCTGCAGCTGTTTCCGGAGATTGCCGTCATTACGGCGGTAGATCCCGACCATCTGGACATCTACGGAGACTATGCACACGTGGTGGAGGCCTTCAAGGCTTTCGCCAGTCAGGTGACGGGCACGGTGATTGCCAAAAAGGGCACGCCCATCGGCCCGGAAGATACGCGCGCACGCGTGCTCACCTATCACTATACCGACGAGGGGGCCGATTTCTGCGCGCTGGACCCCCGCCCCGACGAGTGCGGGTATTTCCACTACGACCTCAAGTATCCCGGCGGAATTCTCCGGGACGTGCGGGTCGGAGCGCCAGGCTGGGTGAATGCGGAGAACAGCGTGGCGGCGGCGGCCATCGCCCTCACTTACGGACTGGAGCCCGAGGCTGTCAGGAAGGCCATCGGCACGTTCGAGGGCGTAAAGCGGCGTCTGGAGGTGCACGTAAACAGCCCCCGGCTGTCCTATATTGATGACTACGCGCATCATCCCGCGGAGCTGGCATCGGCCATCTCCTCCATGCGCGACATCTTCCCGGGACGCCGGATCACCGCCATCTTCCAGCCGCACCTGTACACGCGGACACGCGACTTTGCAGCCGAGTTTGCGAAGGCGCTCTCGGCCGTGGACAAGCTCATCCTCCTGGACATTTATCCGGCCCGCGAGGAGCCCATTCCGGGCGTTACGTCGGAGATGATTTTCAAGGATGTAACCGCGCCGGAGAAGGTGCTCATCAAGAAGGAAGAGCTCATGGATTACCTCTCCGATGAGCCGCTGGACGTACTGGTGACCTTTGGCGCCGGCAACGTGGACCGCTATATCGAACCCATTACCCAACTACTGAAAAGCCGCTTATGAAACCTTTCTTCCGAAAAGCACTGGGCCTTGCGCTCGTCACCTCATGTGCCGCCCTCTGGATAGTAACGACAGGGATGTCGGTGCGGGAGCGCCGCGCGCGCACCTGCCAGGGGAAGGGCAGCCTGGACGTGACCATCGCCGATTCGCTGGAACGCCAGTTCGTGCGGAAGGCCGACGTCGCCCGGTGGCTGGAGAAAGAATACAGGGCTTATGCCGGACTTCCGCTGGACAGCGTGGACCTGGACAAGATAGAGAAACTTGTGTGCGCCCACTCGGTGGTGCGCGATGCGCAGGCATGGCTCACCGACGACGGCGTCCTGCACGTGGAGCTGAGCCAGCGGCAGCCGGTGGTGCGCTTTGACGACGGCACCAACGGGTATTATGCCGATGCTACGGGGTTCGTGTTTCCGCTGCAGTCACAGGGCCGTGCAGACGTCCCTGTGGTTAACGGGCACATTCCCATGAAGATTCCCCGCGGGTTCAAGGGGACGCCGGAAGATGCCGGCGAGAAAGCCTGGCTGGACAAGATGATCGGCCTTATCAATACCATCACAGGCACGGTATGGGAGCATAACATTGTAAAGATTACCGTCAATACGAAGAGAGACCTTGTCCTGACGCCCCGTGAGGGACAGGAGCAGTTTATCTTCGGGGAGCCCGTGCGGGTTCAGGAAAAACTGCGCCTGATGAAGGCATATTACGAGAGCGTGGTGCCGGCACGGCCCGGTTACCGCACCGTAGACCTCCGGTACCGGGGGCAGCTGGTTTGCAGAAAATAAAAACAGATATATGGAAGAGAAGTACATTGCGTCGATCGATCTGGGAAGCTCGAAGTTCGGGCTCTGCGTCGCCAAAGTCACGGGCGACGACGTCCAGATTGTGTACTATAAGGAGACGCCCTCGGAGGGCATCCGCTACAGCATGATTGCCAATCCGCTCAGGGCTTCGCTGCGGCTCCGGCAGGCCGTCGAAGAGGCGGAGAAGGAGCTGATGATCAAGATTCTCCAGGTGGTGGTGGGCATGCCCCGCAACGAGGTGGCGCAGGTAACGGCATCGGCCCGCATCGAGCGCACGAATCCCGACGACTATATTACCACCGAGGAGGTACAGGCCCTGAAGTCCATGGCCCTGGAGACCTATCCCCTGCCCAATCCGGACAGCCAGATCATGTACGGTGCCGTGGCACAGTCTTTCTCCATTGACGACGAAATCCAACTGGTGGAAAGCGACGTGGTGGGCACGCTGTCCAGCTCGCTGGAAGGGAACTTCAAGGTGTTCATCGGAAGCCGGAAGGCTACGACGGCGCTGGACAAGATCTTCAACAGCCTGAACATTGCCGTGGCCAAGAAGTATTTCCTCCCGGAGGTGGTTGCGAGGACCGTGCTCACGGAGGAGGAGTGCATGGGCGGCGTGGCTCTTGTGGATGTGGGTGCGGGGGTTACTTCCGTCGCCATCTACCACGGGGGAATCATGCGTTACTATGCATCCATTCCTTTTGGCGGCAAGGCCATCACCAATGATATCCGTACGGAATGCTCCATTTCCGAGGACCTGGCGGAGAAGATCAAGAAGCGCTTTGGTGCGGTGCAGCCCGGAAAACTGGCCACACTGGGAGAGAAGGTGCTGCAGATTCGCCTGACGGAGCCGTTCAAGGAGGTTCCGGTTCGTTATATCTCGGAGGTTATCGACTGCCGCGCCCGTGAGATTGTGGAAGCCGTGCTCTTCTATATCCAGGAGAGCGGCCTGCAGAATTCCCTGCGAAGCGGCATTGTCCTTACCGGCGGCGGCGCCGAGCTGGTCAACTTCAAGAGTCTCGTCGAGGAGATGTCGGGCTACAATGTACGCAAGGGATATCCCCGTTTCACGTTCTCGGCATCGGCTGGGAGCGGGGTGTACTCCACTGCGGCGACATCGGCCATCGGCATGATTCTGTCGGCCAAGGATGACAATCTGCCCGACTGCGTAAGCGCGCCGGCGGCGGGTGAGAAGGAAGCAGAAGAGGAGACCGTGGAGGTGGAGGTGAAGGAGACGCTGTTCGAGCCGGACGATTTCGGGGAGGCTCAGCCGGTGGAGAAGCCGCAGAAGACAACCCGGGTCAAGGTTTCCAAGCAGAGGAGCGAGAAGACCGGCATTTTCAGCATTTTCTGGAAGAATGTGGAAGACTCCGCCCTCAAGTTTTACGATAACGCCAACAAAGAAGAGTAATTATGAACGCAGACATCAATATCATTCCCCGCGACTGGGAAGAGGATTCCGCCATCATCAAAGTGATCGGAGTGGGTGGAGGCGGATGTAACGCGGTCAACTATATGTACAAGCAGAACATCCAGGGCTGCAGTTTCATCGTGTGCAACACCGACGCGCAGGCGCTTGCTTCCAGCGAGGTTCCGGTGAAGATCCAGATGGGGCAGAACGGCCTGGGAGCCGGCACCGATCCTACGGCCGGACGCAATGCTGCGCTGGAAAGCCAGGACGAGATTGTCCGCAAGGTGCTGGACTGCGGGACCAAGATGCTCTTCATCACGGCCGGCATGGGCGGCGGTACGGGTACCGGTGCCTCCCCTGTCATTGCCAAGATGGCCAAGGACCGTGGTATCCTTACTGTGGCGGTTGTGACCATTCCGTTCAAGAACGAGGGCAACGAGAGCCAGTCCAAGGCCGTGGACGGCATCCATGAGCTGGAAAAGAATGTGGACGCTCTCCTTATCATCAACAACGAGAAACTGTATCAGTTCTTCGGAGACACGTTGATCCAGGAGGCATTCCCGAAGGCGGACGAAGTGCTGGCTACGGCTGTTCGCGGCATCATCGAGGTCATCAGCTGCCCCGGTTACATCAACGTGGACTTCCAGGATGTGTGCAAGATGATGCGGAGTTCGGGCATGGCCCTCATGGGAAGCGGGGAAGGAACCGGCAATGACCGTCTGGAGATGGCCGTGAAGGGGGCTTTCGAGAGTCCGCTGCTGAACGACTTCGACCTCAAGACTGCCAAGAACGTCCTGGTGAACATCACCACGGGCAACAATGAGCGCGGCGCCAAGATGAGCGACCTCGAGCGCATTGACGACATGATTTCCGAGTACACCGGAGATGCCAACCATTTCAAGAAGGGCATCATCTGGGACAACGATCCCGAGTTCGGCGACAAGGTGCGCATTACGGCCATTGTCACGGGTTTCGAGATGGATCTGGGCGGCCTGGGCCTGGACAAGAACCTGGGAAACCTCGTGATCATCGACGAGAACTTCGAGTGGGAACAGGCCGAGCATGGCGGCGAGATGCACATCCCAGCCGGTCCCGAGCCCATCAAAATCGGCTACAACAACTCCGACAACGCCAGGCACTTCAACTTCACCACCGACAAACGCCCGGTCCTCTGCATTGAGCCCGGTGCTCCCAAGAGCGACCTCGAGATCACTCCCGCCATTCGGCGTAAGCACTGACGCGCAAGTCACTGTCTGGCAGCTAGTTATAGATTGTCGGGTGCACCGCGCGGCGCACCCGATTTTGCGTAGTACACTATCAATCAGCGACTTAGCCCTCAGCCGAGTTGTGGGCGAGTCCAATCGGCTAAAACACAACAAAAAGCAGCTAAAACCACACTTTGTTTTAGCCGGTTGTTTATTTCTCAGTTTTTATAACATATAATTGTGATCTCAATTTTTTGTGTTTATGAGAGGTCACAGGAGAAAGTACCACTGGGAAGGCTTCGAACATGTCTTCCACCACGCAAAGAAGTACCGCGTCATCTTCTATTCCCTGGAAGACAGGCTTGTTTTCTACACAATCTTTTCCATCATGGCCTGGCGCTACGGGATCAGCGTCCTGGCGCTGGCCCTGATGTACAACCACTATCATGCGCTGTTCAAGTCTGCATCTCCCCGCGTGCGGGCTTTGTTTATCGGCACTGTTGTATCTACTTATGTGAAAGCATTCAACAAGGATTCCGGCCATAAGGGGGCCTTGTTTGAGAAAGCATACGGGAACGCCCCGAAGGTTGGGGAAAAGAAAATCCGCACCTGCATCTCCTACTGCTATAACAACTCTGCAGAAAAGAAACTGGTTACGAGAGCCGAGCAGGATCGCTGGAACCTTCTGGCTTACATCGACAACGATCACCCTTTCTCTGCGCCGATTATCCTGGAAAAGACGTCACCTCGCTTTCGCGCCGTCCTAAAGGAGGTCGATGCCCATGTCACAGATCACGCCTACCTGCGCTATGCGTGTATCCGCCGCCTCTACCGCAAACTGTCGCTCAAGGAAAGGGAGCAACTGACCGACTACATCATAAGCCGATACTTGCCGATTGACAAAGAGCTGCTGCTTAGCTTTTACAAGGACTACCAGTCCATGGTTACGGCCATCAACTCCAATACCGGAAGTGAGTACGAGATTCGGGAAGAGTATCGAAATGATTCTGACGAGCCTTATACTCAGATGCTGAAATTAGTTTCCAACTCTTCCTTCGCATCCAATCCCCACGCCATCCTTTCGGCCTCCCCCGAGAAGAAGCTCCAAATTGCCAATACCCTGAGAAAGATGACATGTGCCAAAGAGTATCAAATAAGCCGATTTTTGCACCTCGAAGACTGACGCGCAAGTCGCTGTCAGATAGCTAGTTATAGATTGTCGGGTGCACCGCGCGGTGCACCCGACAATTCGTAAGTAACTGAGAGTTAGCTATTTGTGCATCAGACTAAACTCGTGCTTAGGAGTGCCCGTTGGAATTGTGCATGGAATCCGCTAAATTTGCAGATTCAATTCAAAGACACATGGAAAGAAGAACCCGCGTAAGATTTGCCCCGTCACCTACCGGCCCGCTGCATATGGGCGGTGTGCGCACGGCACTGTATAACTACCTGTACGCCAAGCAGAAAGGCGGAGATTTTATTATCCGCATTGAGGATACCGACTCTCACCGTTTTGTTCCGGGAGCCGAGCAGTACATCATTGAAGCACTGAACTGGTGCGGCATCATCCCCGACGAAGGTGTGGATGAGAATGGAAAAGTGGTGGAGGTTGCTTCCGAAAAGCATCCCCATGCTCCTTACCGCCAGAGCCAGCGCCGGCCCATCTATCGGCAGTATGCCGAGCAGCTCGTAGCAGCCGGCTGGGCTTACTACGCTTTTGACAGCGCAGATGAGCTCAATGAAAAGCGTGCTGCGGCCGAGTCCAAAGGCGAAACTTTCATGTACAATGCCGCCTCCCGTGGCCAGCTCCGCAACTCCCTCAGCCTTCCCGAGGATGAGGTAAAGCGCCTCCTGGAAACCACCACCGACTGGACCGTCCGCTTCAAAATGCCGGAGAACCGCGTCGTAAAGATGGACGACCTCATCCGCGGCCATGTGGAAGTGAACACCGACACCCTGGACGACAAGGTTCTTTGGAAGCGGGCCGATGAACTCCCGACCTATCACCTGGCTAACATCGTGGATGACCACCTGATGGAAATCACCGAGGTCATCCGCGGCGAAGAGTGGCTGCCGTCCCTGCCGCTCCACTACCTCCTGTACGAGGCCTTCGGCTGGACCGACACCATGCCCCGCTTCGCCCACCTGTCCCTGCTCTTGAAACCTGTAGGTAACGGAAAACTGTCCAAACGTGACGGTGACAAACTGGGCTTCCCTGTATTTCCCCTGGCCTGGAAGAATCCCGAGACCGGAGAAGTATCACATGGCTACCGCGAAGACGGCTACTTTCCCGAGGCCTTTGTGAACCTGCTGGCCTTCCTGGGCTGGAACCCTGGCGACGACCGCGAGATGTTCACCCTGCCGGAGCTGGTACAGGCCTTCTCCCTGGATAAAGTCCAGAAAGCCGGCGCCAAGTTCAACCCCGACAAAGCCAAGTGGTATAACAAGGAGTATCTTCGTCTGAAGACCACCGCCGAGCTCACCGACCTCTTCATCCCCGTGCTGGAGGGCCATGGCATCAAGGTGGTGGATTGTCCCTGCAATGCCCTCACCGCCGGAGCTACCTTCGAGGGATTCGGGGCCGATTTCGCCAATCACATCTTCACGCGTGAGTACGTGGAGGCAGCCGTAGAGCTGGTCAAGGAGCGTGCCACCTTCGTGGCCGACATGTGGGACATCGCCCATTTCCTCTTTGTGGCTCCCGCCGATTTCGAAGCCTTCGGCATCAAAGCCGGAGCCGGCCTGCCTTCCAAGCCCGTCGATCCCAACCGTCCGGTCGATCCGCGTGCCAAAGTGTTTGACGACGCTGCCACAGCTCCTTTCCTCGCGAAGGACGTGGATAAGTTCTGGAAGCCGGAGCATTATGAGAACTGCTTCGAAGTAACCCAGTACATCTCCGGTGCCAACTTCGGTTTTGACGATCTGGACGTATATCGCGGCGCCATGACCTCCGAAGCCCTGGAATCGGCCATCGAAGAATACATCAAGATGCGCGAGTATCCCATGGGAAAAGTGATGAACAGCCTGCGCCTGGCCCTTACCGGTGCCGCCAGCGGCCTCGGAATCGCCGCCATCCTCGGCTTCATCGGCCGGAAAGAGTTTGCCCGCCGTATGACCTACGTGGCCGAGAAACTTGGCCGCATCTAGCCTGACGCACAAATAGCTATCCTTCAGCCACTTACGAATTGTCGGGTGCACCGCGCGGTGCACCCGACAATCTATAAAACGCTGAGCCACAGCGAATTGCGCGTCAGCTATTCGAACAGGGCCAGGGCGTCATCCAGGGAGAGAGCGTCCGAAACGCGGAAATCGCCGCTGCGGGAGCGGATGAGGCTCGAAAGATGCGCACCGGAGCCCAGGGCCTCACCCAGGTCGCGGGCAAAAGCGCGGATGTAGGTGCCTTTGGAGCAGGCAATGCGCACACGGGCCTCGGGCAGTCCCAGGGCCGATGTGTCGGCGACATTGATACGGGCCGATGCAGAACCGTCAGGAGCGGCCGCAGCAGGTGCCGAAGCCTCTCCGAAAGAGAGCAGCTCGAGCTCGGAAATCACAATGCGGCTACGCTGAAGCGTATCCATGGCAGCGGCGTCGAGCTCATCGAGGCGGCCGGAGCGGTAAAGTTTCCGGGCCAGTTCGTAAGCACGAACACCATCTACGCTCTTGGCACTGAAAAGCGGAGCCACCTGCTCCTGCTCCCCGAGGAAAGCGGGAAGGGCGGCGCGGACGGCATCGGCCGATATATGTTCGAAGGGAAAGCGCCGGTCCACCTCCTTCTCCAGGTCGTAGGAAGGGGTCGTTGCACCAAAGCGGATGCCGGCGATGTACTCTTTGTCGTGGTCCTGCAGCATCTGTGCCTTCTTGCAGGCATCGCCGATGCACACAAGCAACACGCCGGTTGCCAGCGGATCCAGCGTTCCCGCATGACCCACCTTCAGGTTCTTCTTGCCGAAATGACGGATAGCTCTCCACTTGAGCTTGCGGATGACATCGGCCGATGTCCAGCGATACGGCTTGTCGACGGGAAGGACGATGCCCTCCGGATAATCTTCGATACTATGCGAGAGTACCTGCCCGGGACGGGGAATCAGGAAACTCATTTGCAGGGGATTTTGTCAATGCGCTTCTGGTGCCGGCCCCCTTCGAAAGGAGTATCCAGCCAGGCGCGTACGATGGCCGATGCCATGGCATAACTGACAAAACGGGCCGGCAGCACCAGCACGTTGGCATTGTTGTGCTGGGCGACGAGCTTGCCGATGGCCGTCCCCCAGGCCAGTCCCGCGCGGATGCCCTGATGCTTGTTCAGCGTCATGGCCATGCCGTTGCCGGTACCGCAAAGGGCGATGCCGAGGTCTACCTCGCCGCCCTCAACGGCCGATGCCAGCCGATGCGCATAGTCCGGATAATCCACACTGTCCGGAGTATCCGTTCCAAAATTGACTACCTCGATGCCTTTATTCTGGAGCATTTTGACCAGCTTGAACTTATAGTCCACGCCAGCGTGGTCGTTGCAGATACCAATTTTCATAGCGTTCACGATTGATTCCGCAAATATACAAAAAAAGGAGAGGAAAAGATATTGTAGTTTTGCATAATTTCCATTATTTTTGCAAGTCGAAAAAACGAAGCGCATACCGTTTAAGCATGAAGCCCAACGCCTTAGCAATCATAGCATTCCTCGTTCTCATGGCCGCCTGTTCCGCCCCCATGGAAACGCGCACACCCATTTACGTGTGGCAGTCCATCAACAGCCATGTTAACCCGGACACGCTCCAGGCCAGCTTCCACGAATGGAAAGGCCACGGAGTGACGGGTGTCTGCATCGAGTGCAAGGATCTGGACCTCATTCGTGACGTATCGGCCCGCGCCCACGCGGAAGGGCTGGAGTACCATGCCTGGGTTCCCTCCATGATGAGGAAAGACATGCCCCACGAGTGGTATGCCGTAAACCGGTTGGGCCAGAGCTCGGACCAGCACCCTTCCTATATAGACAACTACCGCTTCCTGGATCCCGCCAACCCCGACGTGCAGGCTTTCCTGGAAGAGAAATACCTGGAAGTGGCCCGCATCCCCGACGTGGACTATGTGCGCCTGGATTTCATCCGCTACCCGGACGTCATCCTGCCCCACGCCCTGACCGAAATCTACGGAACGGATAACGACCAGGGCGAATATGCCCCCGCAGACTACTGCTACTGCGACAACTGCGCCCGCATCTTCATGGAGCAGACCGGCATTGACATCCGCCACGTGGAAGACCCTTCCACCGTGTTCCAGTGGGCCCAGTTCCGCTGTGACCAGCTCACCCTGTTCGTGGACCGCATGGCACGCGCCATTCACCAGGTGGGCAAAAAGGTGAGCGTGGACGTATTCCCCGGCCCCATTTCCTATGCAGAACGCATGGTCCGCCAGCAGTGGAACCAGTGGACGGTGGACATGTTCTTTCCCATGAACTACAACGCCTACTACGACGAAGGCCTGGACTGGCTCTGCAGCGTAGTTTCCGAAGAAGTGGAAGCGGCCGGTCATATACCCGTGATGAGCGGTCTACGCATTTGCCGGGATTGGGAACACCGTGATGAATACACTCACCCCAAGGATGGCGGCCTCACGCCCTCAGAGATTGGGACGGCCGTGAAAAACTCCCTGGAAGCCGGTGCCAGCGGCATTTGCCTTCTCAGCGCCTACCGCATGACCCCCGAACACTGGGCGGCCCTGGAGGAGGCCTTGAAGTAAAATTTGGCAAATCCAAAAAATTTACTTAATTTTGCAAGCTTTTTTGCGGGAAGGTCCCGCAGCATTTATAACCAAACAAAACTCATTGCACAATGGCAGATTATTTACAGCCTGAGAAAAAGCAAGAGATTTTCGCGAAGTACGGAAAGTCCAATAAGGACACCGGCTCCCCTGAGAGTCAGGTTGCTTTATTTTCCTACCGTATCGCTCACCTGACTGAGCACGTGAAGAATAACAAGAAAGACGTGGTAACGCGTCGCAGCCTTCTTCGCCTGGTCAGCAAGCGCCGCCAGCTTCTGAACTATCTTCAGAAAGTTGACATTGAGAGATACCGCGCTATCGTGAAGGAGCTGGGTCTCCGCCGATAAGCATCAGGATAGGGAAAAACGGGGGTATGGATGCAAGGCATCCTACCCCTTTTTTCTTCGGAGCGAAGCGACCACAGGGGGTCTGGGGGATTAGGCCCCCAGTCAATTAAACGATTTTTGGACGATGAAATCGTTCCATTGGGGAACAGACGAAATACGACGAAACAATAAAGAAATGAACATTATCAAGAAGACCATTGAATTGCCCGACGGTCGGGTAATCGAGATCGAGACCGGCAAACTGGCCAAACAGGCCGCCGGTTCTGCCGTTGTGAAAATGGGCGGCACCATGCTGCTCGCCACGGTCACCTGCGCCACAGAGGTGAAAGAGGGCACCGACTTCATGCCCCTTACCGTGGATTACCGTGAGAAATACTACGCCGCCGGCCGTTTCCCCGGAGGCTTCCTGAAAAGGGAGAGCCGCCCCTCGGACTACGAGGTGCTCATCGCCCGCCTGGTGGACCGTCCCATCCGTCCGCTCTGGCCCTCCGACTTCCACCTGGAGGTTTTCGTTAACGTGATGCTTATCTCCGCCGAGAAAGACATCCAGCCCGACGCCCTCGCCGGCCTGGCAGCATCGGCCGCCCTTGCCACCTCCGACCTTCCCTTCGGCGGTCCTGTGAGCGAGGTGCGCGTTTCCCGCATCGATGGCAAGTTTGTCATCAACCCGGGCTTCGAGGACAACAAGAGAGCAGACCTCGACCTTATGGTGGCTGCCACCGAGGAAAACATCATGATGGTGGAAGGCGAAATGAACGAGGTTTCCGAGCACGACATGCTGGAGGCCATCAAGTTCGCCCACGAAGAGATCAAGAAGCACTGCCGCGTGCAGAAGGAGCTCATGAAGGAGCTGGGTACCGACGTGAACAAGCGTGACTACCCGCACGACGAAGAAGACGAGGCCCTGAAGACCGCCGTCCACGAGGCCTGCTACAACAAGTGCTACGAGCTCGCAAAGAGCGCCAAGCCCAAGCACGAGCGTGAGGACGGCTTCAACGCCATCCGCGACGAGTTCAAGGCTCAGTTCTCCGAGGAAGACCTGGAGCTGAAGGGTGCCATGATTGACCGCTACTACCACGATGTGGAGAAAGAGGCCATGCGTAACCTTGTCCTGGACGAAGGCAAGCGCCTGGACGGCCGCGCCACCAACGAGGTGCGCCCCATCTGGTGCGAGGTAGACTACCTGCCCTGCGCCCACGGCAGCGCCATCTTCACCCGCGGTGAAACCCAGTCCCTCGCTACCGTAACCCTCGGTACCAAGATGGACATGAAGGAGATGGACGAGGTTCTCATCCAGGACGACCAGCAGTTTGTCCTGCACTACAACTTCCCTCCTTTCGCCACCGGCGAAGCCAAGCCCCAGCGCAGCACCGGCCGTCGTGAGATCGGCCACGGCAACCTCGCCATGCGCGCCCTCAAGCCCGTGATTCCCACGGCTCCCGAATTCCCCTACGCCGTACGCGTAGTTTCCGATATCCTGGAATCCAACGGTTCCTCCTCCATGGCTTCCGTCTGCGGCGGCTGCCTGGCCCTCATGGATGCCGGTGTCAAGATCAAGAAGCCGGTAGCCGGCGTGGCCATGGGCCTCATCACCGACGAGACGCACCCCAACGACCGTTATGCCATCCTCACCGATATCCTCGGAGACGAAGACCACCTCGGTGACATGGACTTCAAGGTAACCGGTACCAAGGACGGTATCACCGCCACCCAGATGGATATCAAGGTGGACGGTCTGTCCTACGAAGTACTGGAGAAAGCCCTGGAGCAGGCCCGTCAGGGACGTCTGCACATCATGGGTGAAATGCTCAAGACCATCCCCGAGCCCCGCGAGGACTTCAAGCCCTTCGTGCCCCGCATGGTCCAGATCGAGGTGGCTTCCGAGTTCATCGGCGCCATCATCGGCAAGGGTGGCGAGACCATCCAGGGCATGCAGAAGGAATTCGGCACCACCATCACCATCGACGAGGTGGACAACGGAGACGGAACCACCAAGGGTGTTGTGGATATCTTCGGCACCGACAAGGCTGCCATGGATGCCACCCTCGAGCGCATCAAGGGTATCTGCGCCGTTCCCGAGGCCGGCACTGTTTACCACGGCAAGGTGGTGAGCATCCTGGAATTCGGCGCCTTCATCGAGATCCTGCCCGGTAAGGAAGGCCTGCTCCACGTGAGCGAGATTGCCTGGGGCAAGACCGAGAAAGTGGAAGATGTCCTCAAGGTGGGCGACGAGGTAGATGTGAAGCTCCTCGAGATTGATGCCAAGACCGGCAAGATGCGCCTTTCCATGCGCGCGCTCACCGAGAAGCCCGAAGGTTATGTGGAGCCCAAGCGTGAGCCCCGCGGTCCCCGCCGCGAAGGTGACCGTGGCCCGCGCCGCGAAGGCGACCGCCGCGAAGGACGTGGCCCTCGCCGTGACGGAGACCGTGGTCCCCGCCATGAGGGTGGCGACAAGCCCCGCAGACCCCGCTTCGAAAACGAAGAGAACAAGGGCAGCGAGCCCGATACCTTCTAAGAAGGTTTGAATAAAAAATGAGAGGAGACATCGCAGGATGTCTCCTTTTTTTCTTATATTTGAACTATGAAACGTTTAACCACACTCTTAGCCACGCTACTTGTCAGCCTTTCCGCCTTCTCGCAGGAATACGGCGTAGTCAATATCTCTGTTTGCAACCTTAGAAGAACCGCCGACTTTGATGCGGAAATGGTTTCCCAGGCCCTGCTGGGAACGCCCGTTCACGTGCTTCAGATCAGCGACAACGGCAATCCCTGGCCGCAGGTGCAAACGCCCGATGCCTACACGGGCTGGGTGCACTATGCCGGCATCAAGCGCATGAGCTTCGAGGAGTACCACGCCTGGAACGCTGCGCCCAAGGTGGTGGTGACGGCCCTCTTCGGCCTGGTTAAGGAGAAGGCCGATGGGAAGAGCGCCACCCTCTCCGACGTTGTTGCCGGAGACCGCCTCAAGTACCTTGGAAAGAAGGGCTGCTGGCTCAAGGTGGAATTCCCCGACGGCCGCACGGGCTTCATCCACAAGAGCGAGGCAAAGACCGAGGCCGATTGGAGGAAGAGCCTGGATCAGAGCCCGGAGGCCATCCTGGCATCGGCCAAAAGCATGCTCGGATTCCCCTATCTGTGGGCCGGCATGTCGCCCAAGGGCATAGACTGCAGCGGCCTTGTGCGCACGGCTCTTTTCATGCACGACATCATTATTCCGCGCGATTCCGGTCCCATGGCCCGCGTGGGAGACCGTATCATGGACCGCAGCGAGCTCATTCCCGGAGACCTCGTTTTCTTTGGCAAGTACCGGGAGGACGGCTCACCGCGCGTCTCGCACGTAGGTTTCTACCTGGGAGAGGGCCGGTTCATCCACTCCATGGGTCTTGTGCAGATTAGCAGCTTTAACCCCGAGGATCCTTGTTACGATGCCTACAATACAGGCCGATACCTCTTCGGGGGGCGCGTTCTCCCCTACATCAACCAGCACGAAGAACTAACCACTACACTAACCAATACCTATTATGCAGAATAGACGCGATTTCCTGAAAACCGGCGCCCTCGCTGCGGCCGGCGTGGCCCTCATGGGCTGCAAAAGCGGCCCGCAGTCCTTCAACATCGTGAAGGGTGACGGAAAGCTCCACCTCAAGTTTTTCCCCTACGAACTCAAGCTGGCCCATGTGTTTACCGTCGCCAGCTACAGCCGCACCACCACCCCCGATGTCCAGGTAGAACTGGAATGGGAAGGTGTCACCGGTTACGGAGAAGCCTCCATGCCCCCGTACCTGGGCCAGAGCGTGGAAACCGTCACTGCATTCCTCAGCAAAGTAGACCTTTCGCAGTTTACAGACCCCTTCCAGATGGAAGACATCCTTTCCTACGTGGACAGCCTCTCGGAGGGTGACGGAGCTGCCAAATGCGCCATCGACATAGCCCTCCACGACCTTGTGGGCAAGCTGATGGGCCAGCCCTGGTACCGCATCTGGGGCCTGGATCCTGCAAAAGCTCCCTCCACTACGTTCACGATCGGGATTGACACGCCGGAAGTGGTGAAAGAGAAAACCCTGGAGGCCGTGGGAAAATTCAATATCCTCAAGGTCAAAGTGGGTTTGGACACCGACGAAGCCATGATCAAGGCCATCCGTGAAGTCACCGACGTTCCGCTCGCCGTAGATGCCAATCAGGGTTGGAAGGACCGTTCCAAGGCCCTGGATGAGATATTCTGGCTCAAGGAGCAGGGTATTGTCATGGTAGAGCAGCCCATGGCCAAGGAACGCCTGGACGACATTGCCTGGCTCACGGAGCACAGTCCCCTCCCCATCTTTGCCGATGAGAGTATCCAGCGCATGAAGGACATCCCGTCCCTTGTTGGCGCCTACAGCGGCATCAACATCAAGCTCATGAAGTGCACGGGTATGCGGGAAGGCTGGAAAATGGCCAATATGGCTCGTGCCCTGGGCATGAAGGTGATGGTGGGCTGCATGACAGAAACTTCCTGCGCCGTAAGCGCCGCCGCACAGTTCTCTCCCTATGTAGATTTTGCAGACCTCGACGGCAATCTGCTCATCGCCAACGACCGCTTTGACGGCGTCAAGGTGGTAAACGGAAAGCTTACGCTTCCGGACCGCCCGGGAATTGGCGTCATTCCACTTTAACTATAACCAAAACACAAAACTTATGGGATTCATCATTTACATCATCGGTCTGGTACTGGCCATCATGGCTGTCCTGGACATTTTCAAGAAACCGATCAGCCCTGTGGGCAAGTTAATTTCGGCCGTTCTGGTCCTTCTCACCAGCTGGGTGGGCCTGGCCGTGTACTACCTCTATGCAAAAGACCATCTAACCGAGTGGTTCAAATAGTCTTTACGGTTGCAAAGTCCAGATTTTTTCGTAACTTTGCAACCCCCAACGGTGAGTTGTCCGAGTGGTTGAAGGAGCCTGCCTCGAAAACAGGTTTGCGTGCGAGCGCAACGGGGGTTCGAATCCCTCACTCACCGCAAAGATTATTGATTTTCAATCAATTATGGCATTTGGTCCAATAAAGGGCCCGAAATTCATTTTTCGGGCCCTTTATTTTGTTTATATGTAATTCCACCTCTGACAAATATTTCTTCAGTACCTCCCTACCTGCTTAAGTAATCCGGTATTTTTGAGTGGGGCTTTTCGGTGATTCAGGTTGGGAAGCGCCTTGTTGTCTTTAAAAGGGACATCCTTGTACTTCTCCAAGGCGCTGGTTACTAAAAGAATTTCAACGGGTTGCGAATTTGCAACGTGATTTCTCGACATTGCAACACCCCAATTCGTGCATGTAAATATGCCTTTTCGTACTTTTGCGCGTAAAAGTTCTAAATAAAGACGATGAGAACGAAAAGACTATTCCGATGGGCATTGGCAGCCGCCCTCGTAACATGCCTGCCGCTATGCACGACCTCATGTACGAATCATGCAGCAGTCGAAGACGAGGACAAGCCGTATGTCTCCGATGAGGAGACGATCCTGCCTGTAAACATGCCCGCCTACGTATCTGCCATTTCCGAGGCCGATTACAGCAAGACCGTCAATGCGCTATTCCCTATGCGCGGATCGATGGATCAGGCACAGATTGCCGTGGTAACTCCCTCAGAGATAGGAACATACAATGGCCAGCTCTACGACCTTTACCAGCGTGGCGGTCTCATTGTCATTGCACGCCCCGATGGCAGCAACTACAAGACATTTGTCGAACTGTACGGACTGGAATACAAGCTACCGGAAATGGATAACCTTGATGTCTTTGCCTTTGCCTTCAACAAGGATAAGAGATACTATTGTATCTATGACTACAAGTATGAGGAGGGTGAGCCGAAAGACAAGTCGTACTACATCCAGCTCTTCAACAGTTTTGGCGAATGGGTGAATGAGAACTATAGGACGCCTGCCAGCAAAGCCCGAGCCCTGACAAGTGCCGACAGTTCAGGCAATCCTTTTTCCCTTAGCGTTAACACGAATTATCCTGACGAATCCTATTATCTTTATTGGCCCACTCACGTATGGCGGAAAGTCGCCAAGGACCACCGCGGCGGCCAATGGTTCGTAAATGGTGATCAAGACAATAATAATGTCTGGGATAATGGTGGGTACGGCGGAATTCGCGTTGCAACAAACGTGTGGTATTTCTATTCATTCAGCGACAATGCAAATATTAGCGGTGACTATTATCTGATACAGTCATCGGTAACGGCCGAGAACAAAGGCCTCTGGAGACCGAAATACTATTATCATGGATGGGAGAAAGTATTTGTTATCGGATACTTTATGACAAAGATGGATGTAGATTACAGACTGTGTGACTGGGTAGAACCCCAATTCCCTAACACAGGTGATCTGGGGAACCCGTCGCCCGGCACTACAATCGGTCAGATTAATTATGACCATGGTTTCACGTGGGGGCTTAATGGCTCTGTTTCAGCTGGTAGTTCGGCGTCAGAAAAGGAAACGCCCAATTCAGATACAGCCAATTCAGGTACAGCGGTTAGCTCAGGCAATAGCCTGTCTGGCTCTTTCGGTTTTAGCATCCAATTCAGTAAAACCGAACAAGAAAGCTGTGATGACATCACCATCATGAATGACTCCAATGGAGGCAAAGGATACGTAACCTATTCCTATCAGATCAGTAATTTCCATCCAGGCACAGATTGGGACAAAGAAAAAGAGAGGCAACACGGCAACGGTTATCCTGTCGTCTCATGGAGCGACATGGGCACGCATGCCTCATGGTTGTGGAGGGTGCCCAAGGGAACCCATGGAGATAAAGGTCAGCACATAGTTCAAGATGGCTCGGATACGGAGTTTGACATACAGGTTACGGTTGTTCCGAAGTATGGTACCAATCATTGGTGGAGAGCACAAGCCGGTAAACACTTCTTTGATGATGACTGGCCCAACAGCGATATTTATAACACTTATGAAAGTTTAGTTGCCAAGATACATCTTTCACATCCCATCCGCATTCCATTTGGCGGATTGGCCATCAAGAATGGCTATACACACGATATTGTCATGAGGAATATCAAGGTGTGGGACAAAAAGGCAAACGTACTCCAGGGAACTCCGCTTATAACAATACCCAGCACTTACTCCCCAGGAGAGACTGTGAAAATTGTCCTGGAAGCAGATCGTGAGTATAAGGTGAGCTATGAACTCTTGGATACAAGTAGTCAAACGGAAGAATTGATAGGTCTATACGAATACAGTGGCATCGCTATTCATACGGGAGAGGACGAGGACGCTGCGACCACCGTTATTTCCGTCTCAGACGGTCATGCCAAAAAGATATAATAACAACATAAAATCATAACATAATGAAAACGAAAAGACTATTCCGATGGGCATTGGCAGCCGCCCTCGTAACATGCCTGCCGCTATGCACAACCTCATGTACGAATCATGCAGCAGTCGAAGACGAGGACAAGCCGTATGTCTCCGAGCAGGAGACGATTCTGCCTGTAAACATGCCCGCCTACGTATCTGCCATTTCCGAGGCCGATTACAGCAAGACCGTCAATGCGCTATTCCCTATGCGCGGATCGATGGATCAGGCACAGATTGCCGTGGTAACTCCCTCCGAGATAGGAACATACAATGGCCAGCTCTACGACCTTTACCAGCGTGGCGGTCTCATTGTCATTGCACGCCCCGATGGCAGCAACTACAAGACATTTGTCGAACTGTACGGACTGGAATACAAGCTACCGGAAATGGATAACCTTGATGTCTTTGCCTTTGCCTTCAACAAGGATAAGAGATACTATTGTATCTATGACTACAAGTATGAGGAGGGTGAGCCGAAAGACAAGTCGTACTACATCCAGCTCTTCAACAGTTTTGGCGAATGGGTGAATGAGAACTATAGGACGCCTGCCAGCAAAGCCCGAGCCCTGACAAGTGCCGACAGTTCAGGCAATCCTTTTTCCCTTAGCGTTAACACGAATTATCCTGACGAATCCTATTATCTTTATTGGCCCACTCACGTATGGCGGAAAGTCGCCAAGGACCACCGCGGCGGCCAATGGTTCGTAAATGGTGATCAAGACAATAATAATGTCTGGGATAATGGTGGGTACGGCGGAATTCGCGTTGCAACAAACGTGTGGTATTTCTATTCATTCAGCGACAATGCAAATATTAGCGGTGACTATTATCTGATACAGTCATCGGTAACGGCCGAGAACAAAGGCCTCTGGAGACCGAAATACTATTATCATGGATGGGAGAAAGTATTTGTTATCGGATACTTTATGACAAAGATGGATGTAGATTACAGACTGTGTGACTGGGTAGAACCCCAATTCCCTAACACAGGTGATCTGGGGAACCCGTCGCCCGGCACTACAATCGGTCAAACAGTTTATTCTCATGGTTTCTCGTGGGGGCTTAACGGCTCTGTTTCGGTAAGTACGTCTAAAGGAGTAACGCCTCAAGGACCCAGTGCAAGCGAAAGCCTGACCGGCACTGTCGGCTTTAACGTCCAATTCAGTAAATCCGAGCAGGAAAAATATAGTGACATTAACATAATGAATGACTCTGATGGAAGCAAAGGATATGTAACCTATTCCTATCAGGTCTGCAATTTCCATCCAGGCACAAATTGGGACAAAGAAAAAGAGAGGCTAAAAGGCAACGGTTATCCTGTCGTCTCATGGAGCAACATGGACACGCATACCTCATGGTTGTGGAGGGTACCTAAGGGAACCCATGGAGATAAAGGTCAGCACATAGTTCAAGATGGCTCGGATACGGAGTTTGACATACAGGTTACGGTTGTTCCAAAGTACGGAACCAATCATTGGTGGAGAGCGCAAGCCGGTAAACACTTCTTTGATGATGACTGGCCCAACAGCGATATCCATAACACTTATGAAAGCTTAGTTGCCAAGATACATCTTTCACATCCCGTTCGCGTTCCATTCGGCGAATTAGCCATCAAGAACGGTTATACACGCGATATTGTCATGAGGAATGTCAAGGTGTGGGACAAAACGGCAAATGTATTAACGGGCACTCCGCTTGTGACAATACCCGGCACTTACTCCCCCGGAGAGATAGCGAAATCTTTACTGACAGCAAATTATGATTATAAGGTGAGCTATGAACTCTTGGATACAAGTAGTCAGGAAGAAGAAGTAATCGGTCTATACGAATACGACAACATCACCATCCACAAGGGTTCGGACGAAAAATCTGCGACCACAGAAATCTCCATCTTGGATGGTCAGGCCAAAAAGATAAAATGATGCCCATCACTTCTTCATTGAGGCCTTTTCGTATTTTGGCGGCCGTCCTCGTAACATGCCTGCCGTTATGCACAACCTCATGTACGAATTATGCAGCAGTCGAAGACGAGGACAAGCCGTATGTCTCCGATGAGGAGACGATCCTGCCTGTAAACATGCCAGCCTACGTATCTGCCATTTCCGAGGCCGATTACAGCAAGACCGTCAATGCGCTATTCCCTATGCGCGGATCGATGGATCAGGCACAGATTGCCGTGGTAACTCCCTCAGAGATAGGAACATA
>Ga0310695_10000523_pt1 | contig 99449 bp, 86 predicted proteins | sample RumenRJG_04DNA_FD_203882 | JGI IMG/M metagenome (GOLD analysis project Ga0310695, IMG submission 203882) | Bovine rumen microbial communities from Lethbridge, Alberta, Canada - RJG_04 (v2) (version 2) | ecosystem: Host-associated > Mammals > Digestive system > Stomach > Rumen | place: Canada...
ATCTCCATTTTTGTCTCTTCTCTTAAATGCTTCTTCGCATTCCTTGTTTTTGATTTTCCGTTTGCCATTCTTTGTTGACTTTTGTGTCAACTTTTTTCAGCGCAAGACATATAGTGTGCCCATACAAATGATAAGCCATGCGCATGGGTGCATGGTTTATTATAAGGTAGAGGGTATAGGTGTTACCTTATCACCACAACCTTGCGGGCGGGCAGCGTGCCAACCTTAACCATGTAGACTCCGTTGGGCAGGTTGTGATTGCTTACGGGGCGGCCCACCATATCAAATACTCTCACCGACTCCTCTTTGATGCCTTCGGTTATGATGTTGTTACCGCGAACGAAGATATGGATGTTGTCGGCCGCAACATCGGTTAAGCCGACGGTGACGGTTAAGTGCAATACCTCTGTTGAGTCGCAGCCATGTACGGTAGAAAAGTGTTGAGTGTAGTCGCCGGAGACTGAATAATGTTCCCCATTCCATTCATAAACTCCAGTGGCGGTGTCATAGATGTTTTCCGTAACGGAATTATATATTGTAAGATATAATATGGCCATACTGTCGCAGCCGTGCACCGTGGTGGTGTAGAATGGATAGTTGCCACTTTGGATGAAGGTGAGGTCGTTCCATGTGTAGCTGTCACAGGCTGTGTCGATCACCGAGCCATCCATGCCACGTGGATGCACTGTCAATACCAGCACCACCGTGTTGTCGCATCCAGCGGCTGTTGTCAACAAATGACTATAGTTACCTGTAGCTGTATATGATGTTCCAAAGAACTCATAGCTTTGCCCCTCACACATCTCATGGTACAAGGTATCGCTCATCGGTTGGCAACCGTTAGTAACGAAACTGCGGACCTCCGACCATTCGCTCTGTGTATTGCCGTTGTTACTGCGTGCTCGCCAATAGAAAGTCATATTCTGAGGCAGTCCGTCGACTGTGTAGTGCGTATCAGCAGTGTTGAAACTGCTCACGGCACCGGTGAAGTTGTTGTCGAACGACAACTGCAAATCGTATGTCAGTGCGCCAAAGACTGGGTGCCAGGCCAAATCCACATTCACAGGCTGACTGCTTCCGTTGGCAGGTGTGGCGAGCCCTGGAGCTGTCAGCGTCACGTCGTCGGTGGTGAAGTGCCACACCGGCGACCATGCTGTGTTACCTTGGGCGTTATAGCCCTGCACCCGCCAGTAATAGGTGGTCGACGGCAATGCCGTGGTCACCACCGAGAAGGTCAGCGAGGTGTTACCCGCGGCAACGAGCGTTTCGAAAGTACTGCTGGTACTCACCTCGTAGCGATAGCCTTGCACGTTGTCCATGGGTTGCCATACAAGTGTTATATTGTTATACGTCAGTCCGGTCGAGTCGTTTACCGGCATCGTCAACGCCGGACCGGTGGTGATATTATAGGTAGTGGTGAAACGCCATATGGCAGACCACTCCGAGGTGTCGGCATTGTTGATCGCACATACACGCCAGCAGTATGTGGTACCGTAGCGGAGCCCGTCGACTATCTTGTAGAAGTAGCTGTCTGTATTGTCGGCAGCGGTAGTCTTGCTCAGGGTCTGAAGTAGCGATGAGCTGAAAGTGGCCGAAGTGTCAATCTGTATTATGTATTTCGTTGATCCACGTGAATTGTTCCAGTACAGATACAGGTCACTGACAGCCCGGCCTATGGAGTTGTCGGCAGGCGAGTTGAGAGATGCCCTGTAGGTGGTTGTCAGCGTGCGCGTGTCAGACCAGCCGGATGTATCCACGCTGTTGCGGGCACGGACGCGCCAGTAGTAGCGTGTGCCGTAGCGCATATCGTCGACGGCATAGGAGAAGGCATCGTTCGTGTTGTCGGCAGCAGTGGTCTTGTTGAAGGTGCGCTTGTGGGGCGACGAGAAGTCGGCTACCGTATCAAGCTCCAGGATGTAGCCTATTGAGCCGCGTGAGTTGCGCCAGTAGAAGTACTGCCTTGTATATGCCCCAGTGAGGCTGTCGGACGGCGAAAGGTTTGTGAAAAACACCTTGTCGGTAGTCAGCAGCGTACGCGTGTCCGACCAGCCCGAGGTATCCACGCCGTTGCGAGCACGAACACGCCAGTAGTAGCGCGTGCCATAGCGCATATCGTTGACGGCATAGTAGTGGGCATCGTCCGTATTGTCGGCTGCAGTGGTCTTATTAAATGTGCGCTTGTGGGGTGACGAGAAGTCGGCCACCGTGTCGAGCTCCAGTATGTAGCCTATCGAGCCTCGTGAGTTGCTCCAGTAGAAGTACTGCCTTGTATATGCCCCAGTGAGGCTGTCGGACGGCGAAAGATTTGTGAAAAACACCTTGTCGGTAGTCAGCAGAGTACGGGTATCCGACCAATCCGAAGTATCAGCATTGTTGCGTGCGCAAACACGCCAGTAATAACGTGTGCCGTAGCGCATATCGTTGACGGCATAGTAAAAGTAGTTGTCTGTATTGTCGGCAGCTGTGGTCTTGTTGAAGGTGCGCTTGTGCGGCGACGAGAAGTCGGCCACCGTGTCGAGCTCCAGTATGTAGCCTATCGAGCCTCGTGAGTTGTTCCAACAGAAGAACTGCCTTGTATAGGCTCCCGTGAGGCTGTCGGCCGGCGTGTTGGAGTAGTCCAGGAACACCTTGCCGGTTGTGGTCAACGTCCGCACCACCGACCATGCAGATGTGTCGGTGGCATTGTATGCCCTCACACGCCAGTAATACTGTGTGCCGTAGCGCAAGTCGTTGACATGACGACCTTGCGTGCTCGACGAGGTGTTGGTGTGCTCCACCGAGTAGAGCAGAGGCGAGTCGAAGGTGGCGGCGGTGTCAACCTGCAGGGTATAGCCGGTGGCGGCGGCGATGCGGTCCCACGACATGTATTGCCGCGTGTAGGCTCCGGTGATATTGTCGTTGGGACTGTTGAGCGAAGGCGCAGTCAACTGTCCAAAAGACACTGCCGTGTGCATCAAGATGATTGAGAGTAGGACAACTCTTTTCATAATACAGACCCTTGTGTGTGTCGGGCGCAACTGCTGTTTCTCGCCACCTCCGGCGGAAGAGATGATTAAGTTCAAAAAAAAGGCATGAGGTTATGTGCTCATGTCCGTCTACTTGTGGGTTTCGGCAAACCGTGTGGGAAACGGGGTCGTGGGGAACATATCTCACGCCTGAAGATATGCTACAGGGATATAGCATACACAATCAAGCGAAAGCATAAATGCTCGACCTTCCCACTGTTAATTTGCCGAATTTACAAGTAAGGACAGTATTGCAATGCTTTTCTTGCTTACAGCTTTCACTCTCGAAAGCAGGTGCAAAGATACGAATTTTATTTCATACGGAAAAATATTTTTCGCCAATGCTGAAAAAAGAGAGGGGTAGAAGGTCGCCTTCGACTTCTATCCCGCAAGCATGAAATAGATAAGTACATAAGCAGCAGGCCGCTACGGTAACGTGGCGGCCCGCTTTGTTTTATTGCTTGTATGATAGTCGTTTATGTACCTATGGGCTTAGCTCACCCATCCCTGCAAAACGGCATTCTCACAACCCACAGACAACAAGCCCTTTAATCGGCATTTCAACGATACTTCAACGATACTTCAACGATATTTCGACGATGCACATCGTTGAAGTATCGTCGAAGTATCGTTATACTGTCGTCGAAATATGGGGTTTTGAGTGGGCTGACAGGCCTGATTGGGTGTTTATGGTTCAGTCAAACACTTGCGTAAGTCTTGTATATTTTATTTGGATGTCTTATCGAGATGTGACATTGTATCTCAAAGTATCTGCAAAGAATCTGACAATTTCTGGATTGTCAATGATTGATTCTGCCTTTAATTGTAATTCGCCTTTGCCAAAAACTTTATCTGTATTTACGTTATGACGTTCACGTAATAAGTTTATGCGTGTTTTCAATTGATTTGTCGTTAATGTGCTGAATAAATTGTACATTTCTGGAACCATAAATATGGTATCAACGTTTTGGTCGAAATTGTATTTGTATATAGAATCCATTTCTATGCCTTGTAGACCGCTTTTATATTTCAATTCCACGTTGTGTTTTTGTTGGGGTTGGGGAGTGGTGCCGCCGCCAGAGGTTGTGCCGCCGTTGTCGGGGGCGGGGGCGTCTTTGGTGCATGCGCCGAAAGCAAACAGTAATGCGACAGCGGCGCCAAATAATACGTTCTTCTTCATGTTGCAATGTGTTTTTGTTCTCCGACCCTCCAACGGAACGTTGATATAAAACAAAAAGAAAAGGCATGAGGTTATGTACTCATGTCCGTCTACGTTAGGTATCGCCAAACACCTTGAAGGAACGGGATATGGAACAAACTTCACGCCTGACGATATGCTATGGGCATAGCATACACACTCAAGCGAAAGCACAATTGCTCCGTCCTCCTTCTAAAAATTGGCGATATTTAACGTAAGGACAATAATGCAATGCTTTTCTTGCTTACAGCTTTCGCTCTCGAAAGCAAGTGCAAAAGTACGAAGAATATTTCATACGGCAAAAAAAATATTCCCACATGTCCGGGAAAAGGTGTATCTTTGCAGCGCCTTTGGGACAGACGTTGTGAGGATGAAACGATACATATATATAGTATTAGGCCTGCTGGCCGTGGGGCTGGGGGCACTTGGCGTGGTGGTGCCGGGGTTGCCGACGACGCCGTTCCTCCTATTGGCGTCGTGGCTGTTCTACCGCTCGTCGCCGAGGCTGCAGCAATGGCTGCTGCAGTCGTGGCTGGGCAAGTATATACGTGGCTACCAGCGTCGCGGCGGCATGACGGCCACGCAGAAAGCCGGCGCTGTGGGCGCGCTGACGGTGGTGTTCTTTGTTCCTAATGCTAAAAACGACGATATATGATGTTTGCTATTCTGTTCGTTATCATTGCCTTGTCGGGCTATGTAGGGTGGCATCTGTGGATGCTGCCTCCGGTGCTGTGGCTGCGGTGGACGCTGGTGGGCGTGGAGGCCGCCTGCGTGGCTATGGCCGTGCTGTCGCTGACGCGCTACCTCGACCGTCTGCCTTACGGGCTTTCGGTGGCTGTCTATAATGTAGGCAACAAAGGCCTGATAATACTCCTGTACCTCTTCATGGCGTTCCTGCTGGCCGACCTGTTGCGGCTGGTGCACGTGCTGCCAACGGCTTGGCTGCGCGACAACTGGTGGGCCTGCGGCGTGCTGCTGGTGGCGATGGCGGCTCTGTTCATATATGGCAGCCTGAACTACGAGCACAAGCGGCGTGTGGAGCTGACCGTCGACACCCACGGCAGGGTGGACCACCCCGTGAAGGTGCTGGCCGTGAGCGACCTGCATCTGGGCTACCACAACCGCCGCGCCGACCTCGACCGCTGGGTGGCGATGCTCAACCGCGAGGGCGGCGACATGCTGCTCATGGCCGGTGACCTCGTGGACCGCTCGCTGCGGCCGTTGCTGCATGAGGAGATGGCCGATGGGCTGCGAAAGCTGCAGATGCCCGTCTATGCCTGTCTGGGCAACCACGAATACTATGCCGACCATTACACTCCCGGCGAGGCGGAGCGCTTCTACCGCGATGCCGACATCACTCTGCTGCGCGACTCGGTGGCCAAAGTCGGCAACATCGCCGTCATAGGCCGCGACGACCGCACCAACCGCCACCGCAGGAGCGTCAATGCCTTGGCGCATTTCCACACCGGCGCATTCACCATCCTCCTCGACCACCAGCCCTACCACCTGGAGAAGGCCGAGCGCGCAGGCATAGGGCTGCAGGTGAGCGGTCACACCCACCGCGGGCAGGTATGGCCGTTGTCGTGGATCACCGACGCCATGTACGAGTGCTCGTGGGGCATGTTGCAGAAAGGGGAGACCACCGTCTGCGTCACCTCCGGCCTCGGCATCTGGGGCGCCAAATACCGCATAGGGACACAGTCGGAGTATCTTGTAATCAACCTTGTGCCTTAGCCAAGGAGCTTGGCCAGCTGCTTGTCGGTGGCTTTGGGGAGGAGTTCTTTCAGGTGCGCCGTCAGGCGTGCGAGGCTCTCTTCCGGCGAGCGGTCGCACAGGCATGAGTCGTGTCCGAAGAGGCGCTCGGGCGTGTTCAGCAACGCCCAGCCCCAGCCGTAGCGGTTGCCGTGTTTATCTGTAGGGTATACGAAGTCCTCGGTCACCACGCGGCAGGCCATCTGCAGGCGTGTGACATAGCCGTCGAAGCGGCTGCGCATCTTGGGGCCGTCGAAGCCGCAGGCCGTGCGCAGCTCCCTTGTAATCATGCTGCCGTTGACGCGCAGCACCTCCAGGATGGCGCCTTCGATGCTCTCCTCATCGGGCTCCGGGTATTTGGCGCGCCGGTAGTTGCAGAGGTCGGGCCACCACTCCATGGTGACGAAGCCCGCCTTGCCGCCGAAGAACTTGCCGTAAGCATAATGCCCTTCGGTGACCATTGGGCCTTTCCAGGCCCACAGCGGCCAGTCCCAGCCCTCGTCGGTCACCACATAGCGGCACTCCGGCGCCACCAACTCGTCGGCCGAGAAGCCGCGTATTCCGCTGTCCAGCAGTGGCATGAGGCCTATCTCGTCAATGGCCTCCATCAGTTCCGGACATGAGGTTATTCTCGTCTTTTTCATGCTGCAAAGATAACAAAAAAAGTTCAATTGTCGTAAAAAAAACTTGCTGCCGGTATAATTTAAATGCACCCCCTGCGTTAATTAAACATTATGATCAATACGAAAGTGATACTCGTTACCGGCGGTAGCAGCGGCATAGGCTACGAGGCCGCGCAGCGCCTTGCCCGCATGGGCCACAAGGTCTACGCCGCCGCGCGGCGCACGGCCCTCATGGAGCCCCTCGTGGCCGACGGCGTCACGCCGCTGGCCCTCGACGTCACCGACGACGCCTCGCGCCGCCAGTGCGTTGACACCATCCTCAAGGCAGAAGGCCGCATCGACGTGCTGGTCAACAACGCCGGCTACGGCTACTTCGGCGCCGTGGAGTGCGTGCCCCTCGACGACGCGCGCCGCCAGCTGGAGGTCAACGTCTTCGGCCTTGCCGAGATGACGCGCCTCGTGCTCCCCGCCATGCGCGCCCAGCGCAGCGGCCGCATAGTCAACATAGCCTCCATCGCGGGCCGTGCGGTGTTCCCCTTCGGTGGGTGGTACAACGTCAGCAAGTACAGCGTCGAGGCCCTCAGCGACGCCCTCCGCATGGAGCTCAAGCCCTTCGGCATCAAGGTGGCCATCATAGAGCCCGGCTGCATCAAGACCGACTGGGGCATCATCGCCGCCGACCACCTCGACGAGTGCTCGCGCGGCACGGCCTACGAAGCCGCCGCCCACCGCGAAGCCGAAGCCATGCGCTGGGGCTACACGGGTCCCTACATGTCCTCGCCCTCCATCATAGCCCGCGCCATAGTGCGCGCCGCCACGTCGCGCTGTCCGCGCACACGCTACCGCCTCGGGCGGTTCGCCTTCAGCGTCAGCGTGCTGCATCCCCTGCTTCCCGCCCGCTGGTGGGACGCCTTGGTGTGCGGACTTATGTCTGTGAAAGTAAAAAAGTGATACAATAATGATACTATTAGACGACAACACACCCACACTCATCGCCGCCGCTGCGGCACAGAAGCCTGACACCATAGTGCCCAAGGACGAGTTCGGCCAGATGGTGCACACTCAGGACAGCATCTCAAACGCCATCAAGGACAGCCTCCGCAACATGGACGTCTCCGACCTCAAGGCTGTGGTCACCGGCGAGAACACCATCCTCCGCGACGGCCTCCGCGAACTCACGCAGCTCACCGTACAGTTCGTCCCCAAACTCCTCGTGGCCATCCTCATCCTCTGGATAGGCTTCAAGCTCGTCAAGATGCTCAAACGCGTCATCATGCGCGGCCTCGACCGCCGCAACGCCGAGCCCAGCCTCAAGAGCTTCCTCGGTTCGCTGACCGACGTGCTGCTCAAGGCGATGATCATCATCATGGCCATGGACGTCATCGGCATCAAGGCCACTTCCTTCATAGCCCTCCTCGGCGCCATGGGCCTGGCCGTGGGCATGGCCCTCCAGGGCACCCTGCAGAACTTCGCCGGCGGCGTCATCATCCTGCTCATGAAGCCCTTCAAGGTGGACGACTACATAGAATGCGGCTCCTACAAAGGCTACATCAAGGAGATACGCATCTTCCACACCATCATGCGCCCCTTCAACGGCCGCACCATCATCATCCCCAACAGCGAGCTGGCCACCAAGAGCCTCATCAACCACACCAAAGAGCCTAAGATACGCCTCGACGTGGTGGCCTCCGTGGCCTACGGCACCGACCTGCGCAAGGCCAAAGAGGTGCTCTGGGACGTCATCAAGGCCGAGCCCCTGATCAGCTGGGACCCCAAGAAACCTTCGGTGGCTGTGAGCAATCTCGGCGACAGCTCCGTGGACATCACCCTCTGGCTCTGGACCAACGTGGAGGACTACTGGACCGTCTGGGAGCATATTCGCGAAGACATCTACATTGCCTTCAACAACGCCGGCGTCGAGATACCCTTCCCGCAGGTCACCGTGCACAACGCCACCGAGAGCGCCCCCATACACATGGAGCCCCGCGAGGGGGTCAAGCGTCCCGACGTAGTGGCGGGCGAAGCCATGGGCACCGGCGCCTGACGCCATAAGACACGATGGTCTATGTCGACCCGATGATAAAAAAGAACACCATGAAACGTATATTATTGTTGCTGGCGCTGCTGCTGCCTGCCGCCGCCGGCGCGCAGGTGCTGAGCGACAGCGCCAAGGCCAGTGTGCTCACCTGCGGCCCGGGCAATGACTTCTACACCTCCTTCGGCCACAGCGCCATACGCATCGTCGACCCCGCCAGCGGGCTCGACCTGGTATACAACTACGGCACCTTCGACTTCAGCACGCCGCACTTCTACTGGAAGTTCATGCGCGGCCAGCTCGACTACCAGCTCAGTCGCACCACATACGCCGAATTCATCGACGAGTACACCTGGTACGGGCGCCCCGTCAGCGAGCAGCCGCTCACCTTCGAGGCCGGGCAGGTGCGTAACCTCTTCCTGCTGCTGGAGACCAACTACCAGCCCGAGTACCGCTACTACCGCTACGACTTCCTGCGCGACAACTGCGCCACACGGGTGCGCGACATAGTCTACAGCGCCTGGGCTCAGGACACCGTCCTGCAGCGCTCGGCCGAGCCCAGGAGCTACCGTCAGCTGCTGGCCACCTGCCTGAAGGACAGTATGGAATGGTGGCGCCTCGGCATCGACCTGCTCTTCGGCCTGCCCACCGACCACCGCTGCACGGCCCCGGAGCGCATGTTCCTCCCCGCCGAGATGGAGGCCGAGCTGGCGCAGTGCACCACCTCGGGCGAATGGTCGGCCCCCGCCATCGTCGGACCTTCGCACCCCGTGCTCACCAAGGGGCGCACCCCGCTGAAAGCCAGCTTCCCGCCAGTGGTGGCCTTCGCCTTGCTGCTGGCCGTGGTGGCCGTGCTGACAGCCTGCGGCAGACGCTTCGGCATACCGCCTCTCGTCTTCCGTATCGTCGACCGCCTGCTGTTCGTCGTCGCGGGGCTTTGCGGCCTCTTCCTCTGCTTCATGTGGTTCGGCACCGACCACTGGTGCACCCAGTGGAATCTCAACATCCTGTGGCTCTCGCCGTTGCTCATCCTGATTGCCATACGCCTCGAGCGCAGCCCCCGCTGGGCCCTCTGGCTGCAGGAGGCCATGTTCCTCGCCGCCGCCGTATGGGTGGTGTGGTGCGGTCTCTCGGTTGCCATTATCCCGCTGATTATCATGCTGATGCTGCGCGTCGGCATTTTGCTCTTTTCTGCAAAGCACTGATTGCCAGCCTTTCAATGGCTTCTCTACGGAGCCCCTTCGGCCCCCCTACGGAGTCCCTTCGGCCGTTCTTCAGTGGAACGCCGTAGAAACTCCGTAGGGGGGCCGAGGAGACTCCGTAGCGATTCATATGGAAATCAAATATATTTTGTCAAATAGGATGTTTTTTGTATCTTTGTAATCTATAGAAAACATTTTTTGTTTGGTATAGTATTGTTGGTTAGGTGTTTAATTGTTAAAACATGATGACGAAATGAAACGAAAACTCACTATAAAGGAGCTCTGTACATCAGCCAGACTTTTCTGCGAACAGGAATCTGGTATGATGAGAAAAGAATTGTTTGGTGTGACTGACGGCAAGGCTATAGGCACATTTGTAGAGCATGAGTTTCAGTCTTTTTTGGAACAACGCTATGTTTTGGAGGCAGGTAATTCGGCCAATGGGTTGGATCTTCCGTCAGTCAATACAGATATAAAAGTGACTTCAATTACCCAGCCACAGTCGAGTTGCCCATATAAAGACAGTCGTCAAAAGATATACGGATTAGGCTATAATTTGATAGTCTTTGTGTATCAAAAAAAAGACAATGTCAGAACCAAAAAAGGATCACTTGAATTTGTAAGTTGTGTCTTTGTTGATGCAAAAAGAACAGCTGACTACCAATTGACGCGTACTTTGCTTGAAATTGTAAATAACAACGGGAATGAAGAAGATGTCTATGCTTTGTTGAACGATAGAAGGGTGCCAGGTGATGAGACGACACTCGCTCTATTAGCAGAAGAGATAGTGCGCAATCCGCCAATGCAGGGTTATTTGACTATATCCAATGCCCTGCAGTGGCGACTGCAATATAAACGGATAGTGGACTTGGATCAGGATGTGGAAGGAATCAATACTGTGATAAAATATGAAAGTTGAAGAGTATATCCATACGCTTGACGGTCTGCCGTTGGAGGATGTGAATAGAAAAATAGAAGAAATCTGTGGCATTAAAGATTACTTTGCCGATGAGAGAGAATCTTGTATTCCTGTTGATGTAGCCCGTGATGAGACGTATGAATATGGTGACTGGCAGACAAACAGGGATTTGGCCAACAATGTTGTCCGTAAAGTCAAGGCTTTTTTCAGTCCACAGGTGATAATTGAGCCGACATGTGGGAAGGGAAGTTTTGTGTTGTCGGCGTTGGAGGTCTTTGACGCTGTCACAGATATTTATGCCATAGAAATATATGAGCCGTACCTACAACAATTGAAACATGATATTTTGCAGGGATACCTTGATGGTAAGTACACTAAAAAGGTAAGGTTCCACTTGATGCATTGCAATGTGTTTGATGTTGAATGGAGAAAGATAAGCAGCAATGTGTTAGGAGACAATGTCTTGATAATAGGTAACCCTCCATGGGTCACTAATTCCGGGATAGGTCGAATGAATGGCGACAATTTGCCGCGGAAAGCAAACATCAAGAAAGTTTCAGGGCTTTCGGCAATGACAGGGAAGGGGAATTTTGATATTGCCGAATATATATGTTACCAATTGTTTCAGTACTTCTCGCATGGGAATGTCATGTTTGCGCTATTACTAAAGAACTCGGTCATACGTCAGATTTGCCAGTCAATGCCAGCGATGCATTTGCGAATGAAAGACCTGGTGCAGCAGACAATTGATGCCAGGCGGGAATTTGGAGCTTCTGTTGATGCATCCCTTTTTATGTGCAGGGTAGGGGATGGTGTGCCAATATGCGAAGTGTCAGATTTCTATTCAGGAGAAAAGAAAACGCGTTATGGTTGGGTGAACGGAAATTTTGTGTCCAATATTGAGACATATCAATGCGTTGAATATTTGGATGGCATATCTCCCATTATATGGCGATCTGGTGTAAAACACGATTGTCAATCTGTGCTTGAACTTGAAAAAACAGACAATGGGTATATAAACAGACTCGGTGAAACTGTGGATATAGAAGAGGATTGTATTTACCCTTATGTCAAAAGCTCTGATATACAAACTGGAATAACATCTGACCATGGAAGATTTGTTGTCGTTACGCAACGGAGGGCCGGAGACAATCCTGCTGTACTAAAGTATTCTTCGCCTCGGACGTTTGACTATTTGTTGCAGCACAGGCAATACTTTGAAAAAAGGAAAAGTTCTGTGTACAATAAACGTCCTGAGTTCAGTATGTTTGGTATTGGTGAATATACATTTAAGCCGTTTAAGATAGTAATATCCAGTCTGTACAAAAAGCCCAAGTTTGTATTGTTGTCACCAATAAACGGCAAATGTGTCATTCCTGACGATACGTGTTATCTTGTTGGTTTTGATACCTATGAGGAGGCAGATTATATATATGATTTGCTCTGTAAATCGCAGGTTAATGACTTCATAAACTCTGTTTCTTTTAATGATGCAAAACGTATTATAACAAAAGAATTGCTTATGAGGATTAATTTGCAGAGGGTGAGCAAGCAAAGAGCTCAGGTTTTGCGAGATTTCAGTTTTCCGGCACAGCAACAGTTACAGTTTTAAAGAAGACCTATTTTAGGTATATGGATTTTTTTCGTATATTTGCAGTTTGATTAAATAGCATCGTGGAGTATGTTTGAGAACCTTAGTAGCAAGATAGAGAAAGCGTTGCATACCCTTCGCGGCAAGGGGAGCATCACCGATATTAACGTTGCGGAGACCGTCAAGGAGGTGCGCAAGGCGTTGCTCGACGCCGATGTGAGCTATCCGATAGCCAAGGAATTCACAGACAAGGTGAAGGCCGAAGCCCTGGGCCGCAACGTCATCACGAGCATCGAGCCGGGACAGCTGATGGTGAAGATTGTGCACGAGGAGCTTACCAGACTGATGGGCTCCGAGAGCGTGGACATCAACGTCAAGGGGCAGCCCGCGGTTGTGCTCATCGCCGGCTTGCAGGGTTCCGGTAAGACGACCTTCAGCGCCAAGCTGGCCAACCTGCTGAAGACCAAGCGCGGGCGCCAGGTGATGCTGGTGGCTGGCGACGTGTACCGTCCGGCGGCCATCAGCCAGCTGCAGACGCTGGGCGGGCAGATCGGTGTGCCGGTGTACACCGAGGAGGAGTCGAAGAACCCCGTGGAGATTGCCAAACACGCCATCGCCGAGGCCAAGGGCAAGGGGGTGAACGTGGTCATCGTCGATACCGCCGGCCGACTGGCGGTGGACGAGGAGATGATGGACGAGATTGCGGCCCTGAAGCGCGAGCTGCAGCCGCAGGAGACCCTCTTCGTGGTGGACGCCATGACGGGCCAGGATGCCGTGAACACAGCCAAGGCCTTCAACGAAAGGATAGACTTCGACGGCGTGGTGCTCACCAAGCTCGACGGCGACACCCGCGGCGGTGCGGCGCTGACGATACGCTACACGGTGCAGAAACCCATCAAGTTCGTCGGCGTAGGCGAGAAGATGGACGCCCTCGACGTGTTCCACCCCGACCGCATGGCCAACCGCATCCTCGGCATGGGCGACGTGGTGAGCCTCGTGGAGAGGGCCGAAGCCCAGTATGACGAGCAGGAGGCCCGCAAGCTCTCCAAGAAGTTGATGCAGAACGAGTACAACTTCGAGGACTTCCTGAGCCAGGTGGCGCAGATCAAGAAGATGGGGTCGATGAAAGACCTTATAGGCATGATCCCCGGCATGGACAAGCTCACCAAGAACGTGGAGATCAGCGACGACGCCTTCAAGCCCATCGAGGCCATGATAGGCAGCATGACGCCCTACGAGCGGCAGCATCCGGGCTGCCTCAACGGTAGCCGCAAGCAGCGCATCGCCGCCGGCAGCGGCCGCACGATACAGGAACTCAACCGCTTCCTCAAACAGTTTGAGGACACGCGCAAGATGATGAAGATGGTCAGCAAGAACGGCGGCAGGATGCCGATGAGAAGAAGGTGATCTCTGTGATTAGTGTGTTTTGAGCCGCGAGCTGTAAGCTGCAGGCTGTGAGTTTGAACCTTAAACCTTGAACTTTAAACCTTAAACCTTAAACTTCAAACCATATAATATGACTAATTTGTTGGACGGCAAAGCGATGGCTTTGCAGATCAAGGAAGAGATAGCCGGCGAGGTGCGCCAGCTGACCCAGCAGGGCCACCGTGCACCGCACCTGGCAGCAGTTATTGTAGGCGAGGACGGTGCCAGCATGACCTACGTGGCCAACAAGGAGAAGTCGAGCAAGGAGGTGGGGTTCACCTCGAGCGTGTACCGCATGAGCGAGAAGACCACCGAGGAGCAGCTGCTGGAGACGATAGAGTTCCTCAACAACGACCCCGACATCGACGGCTTCATCGTGCAGCTGCCGCTGCCCAAGCACATCAACGAGCAGCGTGTCATCAACGCCATCTCGCCCGAAAAGGACGTTGACGGCTTCACGCCCATCAACATAGGTCGCATGGTGCTCGGCGAGGAGTGCTTCGTGCCCGCCACGCCCATGGGCATCTGCACCCTGCTGAAGCGCTACGGCATAGAGACCGCCGGCAAGCACTGTGTGGTGCTCGGGCGCTCCAACATCGTGGGTACACCCGCCGCCAACCTGCTGAGCCGCAAAGGCTTCGACTGCACGGTGACCATGTGCCACAGCAAGACGCAGAACCTCGCGGAGCTGACGCGTCAGGCCGACATACTGGTTGTGGCCATCGGCAAGCCCGAGTTCGTCACTGCCGACATGGTTAAGGAAGGCGCTGTGCTGGTGGACGTTGGCATACACCGTGTGCCCGACGCCACGAAGAAGAACGGCTACCGTGTCATCGGCGACGTGAAACACAGCGAGGTTGACGCCAAGTGCAGCTGGACGACCCCGGTGCCCGGCGGCGTAGGCCCGCTGACGATAGTGAGCCTGCTGGAGAACACGCTGAAGGCATACAAACGCAGATAATCAAGCGTGGGATAAAAGAAGAGGCCGCAACTCGTGAGTTGCGGCCTCTCTGTTTCTATGGGAGTTGTGTCAATACTCCACGGGGTATGTCACCACGGCGCGGAAACGCATGGTGGGCAGGTCGTTGCGGTAGGTCTGGTAGTAGCCGAGGTCGCAGAACATGAAGGTGATGCGGCCCTGTGAGACATCGTAGCGGATGTTGACGCTCTGCGGCACCCATGTGCCGGCAATGACGGAGTCGACATCTTGGAACGGGGCGTCGGGATAATAGATGTAGGGCAGGGGCTGCTGGTATTCGCTGCCGCCGGAGGTGAGGAGGTAATAGGCGTTGACGGTGCCCACGGAGAGTGCGTCGTTGTCGAGTGCATTCCATGCGAAATCGCAGTAGTAGTTCATGTCATCTCGCTGCTCCCACATGTCGTTGGTGATTGTGAAGGTGGCCACGCGGGTGTTGACATCCTTGCTGCACGACGTGAGGAAAATGGGCGCGCAGACGGCAGCCACAAGGGCAATGACGGTAAGTCTTAAGGTGTTCTTTTTCATTGTATGTGTTTTTTGTTTGTTGCTATTAACGCCTTGGAGTCTTGTTTATTGTTTCCGGCTGCAAAAATACGACATCTTTTGCAATAATTTTCCGATAGGGCAAAATATTTTTCCACAATAAACGTTATAAGACATGAAACAAAAACGCGAAAACTGCGTTATAGCGATAAAAAACAAGCAGTAAGCTGTATGTATTAAGTGAAAGGCCTATGAGACAACTGAAGATTACCCATTCGATAACCAACCGCGACATCAAGTCGCTGGACAAATACTTGCAGGACATCTGCAGCGAGGAACTGCTGACGCCGGAGCAGGAAGTGCAGCTGGCGCAGCGCATCAAGCAGGGCGACCAGGCGGCGCTGGAGCGTCTGACCAAGGCCAACCTGAGGTTCGTGGTGTCTGTGGCCAAGCAGTACCAGAACCAGGGCCTCAGCCTGCCCGACCTCATCAACGAGGGCAATGTGGGATTGATAAAGGCCGCAAAGCGCTTCGACGAGACGCGTGGCTTCAAGTTCATCAGCTATGCCGTGTGGTGGATACGCCAGAGCATACTGCAGGCCATCGCCGAGAACAGCCGCATCGTGCGCCTGCCGAGCAACCAGCTTGGCGCACTCAACAAGCTGAAAAAGGAGATAAGCAAACTGGAGCAGCAGCTGGAGCGTCCGCCATCAGAGGAGGAACTGGCCGAGCTGCTTGACATACCCGAAGACAAGATCAAGGCCATACTGAACATCAGCGGCCGCCATGTGAGCATCGACGCACCTCTGGCGAGCGACGAGGATGTTAACTTTGTCGATGTGCTGCCCAACGAGGACACTCCGCCGACGGACGACAAGCTGATGCAGGAGAGCCTCTCGCAGGAGATAGAGCGCTGTCTGTCGACGCTGACAGAGATAGAACGCGAGGTCATCAGGATGTACTTCGGCATAGGCCAGCCGCACCCACTGAGCCTTGACGAGATCGCCATGAAGTTCAACCTCACCCGCGAGCGCGTGCGCCAGATAAAGGAGAAGGGTATCAAGCGCCTGAAGAACAGCTCGAAGAGCAAGCACCTGAAGGCGTATCTGTAATGCTTGTCGAAGGGTGGATATTATTCTGAAATACTTCCCGGAACTTACGGAGCGGCAGCGCGAGCAGTTTGCCGCTCTGTTGCCTTTGTACGAGGAGTGGAACGCGCAGATCAACGTTATCTCGCGCAAGGACATGGAGAACTTCTACGAGCACCATGTGCTGCACTCACTCGCCATAGCCAAAGCCATACGTTTCGCCCCGATGACCGAGGTGCTCGACGTGGGCACAGGAGGAGGCTTCCCCGGTGTGCCGCTGGCGGTTATGTTCCCGGAGGCACGCTTCACGCTGGTTGACTCCATAGGCAAGAAGATAAAGGTGGTGAATGACGTCGTCGAGAGGCTTGGCCTGAAGAACACCAAGGCCATGCAGACGAGGGCCGAGCAGCTGGACGGCGAGTACGACTTCGTGGTGTCGAGGGCCGTCACCACGCTGGGCGAGTTTGTGCCTTGGGTGAAGAAGAAGGTGTCCAAGACGCAGTACAACACCCTGCGCAACGGCATCCTCTATCTGAAGGGCGGCGACCTCACCAATGAGCTCTTCGCCTTCCGTCACAAGGTGAAGACCTGGGATATCGGCGAGTGGTTCGACGGCGAGTGGTTCGAGACCAAGAAGGTCATCTACCTGCCGTTGTGACGGTATATATCATTTAGTGTCTTTATTGCAATCTTCACTCCGCTGACATCGGATTCCGGGTCGGCGGGGATTAGTTTTGCTGTCAGCTTCTCGCCGGCGCGGAGGTCGACGAAGTTGCGTGTGAAATGGCCGTCGATGTGCGGCACGGTCTCTATGTATACGTCGTAGAGGTCGCTCCCGGCTTTGAGGGTCACCACGAGGCTGCCGTCGCTCTGCCAGGCCTGGCTGATGTTGTATTCCGGCTCGGCGTAGGTGCGGTCCTTGGGGTGGACGCTGTAGTATTGTTCCCATTTCTTCAGGTCGACGTTGTCGTCGTAGAGTGCCTGTGCGCGGTAGTGGAGGGCTTTCCAGTTGCCGTAATAGTCGATGGATGACCACGATGCCACCGGCCAGCAGTCGTTGAGCTGCCAGTAGAGGGTGCCGCTGCAGCGCGGGTCGGTGAGGTGGCAGAGGATGCCGTAGCCCACGCCCCAGGCTTGCAGCAGCTGGCTGACGTAGGCGTAGTCCTCGAGGTTGAGCGTGCGGCTGTCGAAGCCGTAGTACTGCCGCATGGCCTTGTCGATGATCTCGCGGCCGCGGCCGTGCTTCTGGTGGTTGCGCAGGGTGGGGGAGTCGATGTTGAGCTGGTCCTCGGGGCAGAACTGGCGGATGGAGCTCATCATGGGGTAGCTCTGGAATCCGTACTCGCTCATGAAGCGGCCTGTCTTCTCCTTGTAGACCTCGAAGGGCAGCTCGCCCCACCAGACGCCCCAGTAGTGGCTGTCGCCGTGGGTGGTGCACTCGGGGTGGCCCCAGCCGTAGAGCGGCGAGGTGGTGATGTAGGGGCGCTGCAGCGGGTCGCAGTCGCGCACGGCCTTCGCCAGAATACTAGTTGAACTAGTGTTACTAGTTTTACTGGAATAACCGAAGATGGTGTCCATGGCCTTCTCCAGGCGGGCGCGCTGCTCGGGCGTCCAGTTGAACTGGCCTTGCCAGCCCCAGTCTTCCCAGCCGTTTTTCACCTCGTTGTTGCCGCACCAGAGGACGATGCAGGGGTGCTTTGCCAGGCGGGCCACCTGCTGGCGGGCCTCCTCGCGGATGTTCTCCAGCATCTCCTCGTTGTCGGGATAGGGGGTGCCGGCGAAGACGAAGTCCTGCCAGACCATGAGGCCCAGCGAGTCGCAGAGGTCGTAGAAGTAGTCGTGCTCATAGATGCCGCCGCCCCAGATGCGTATCATGTTGAAGCCCGCCTCCTTGGCCGAGCAGAGGATGTGGCGGTAGCGGGCTTTCTGCGCTTCGTCGAGCACGGGGAAGCTGTGGACGGGTATCCAGTTGGCGCCCTTGATGAAGATGGGCTTGCCGTCCCTGTAGAAGGTGAAGCTCTGGCCGATGGAGTCCTGCTCCTGCCGGAGTTCTATTTTACAATCAGAACTAAAAGAACAAAAAGAATTGTTTAGTTCTGATTGAGATTTGCTGGTGATGTACACCGGCTTCCAGATGCCGCATGTGGGCAGCTTGGGGCCCCAGTCCCAACCCATCTGGTATGGCGCTATTCGCCAGAAAGCGCGCCGGTCGGGGATGGGAATGCCATACCGGGCCTCGAGCAGCGAGTCAGACATCGGCACCCCGTCCATCATAATGGCGCTGGTGTCGCCTGTAGCCGCGGGCAGTGGCCAGACGGTCAGCCGTATATTCATTGTGTCGCCGGGAAAGTCGTGCACAAACGGTACCTCGTAGCGTGCAAACATGTTGTCTATATAACCAACCAGTTCGTTGTTGATTGTCAGTTCGGCCATGCCTGCCACGCCCTCGAACACAAGGTATTGTGTCCTGTCTTTCGGCAGGTCTTTCTTCAGCACGCGTGTCGTGTACACCCACGCACGCCCACTCACCCACCGCACCGAGTCCTCGTTGGTGCCGTAGTAGGGGTCGGGAATGAGGCCGTTGGCCATCAGGTCGGTGTGGATGAATCCCGGCACCGTGGCGGGGTAACGCTGTCCGTTGTATTCAAACTGCCAGTCGCTCAGCTCCATGCGTTCAGCCTTCTGCGTGCAGGCCGCCAGCAGCAGCGGCAGGATAAAGACAAGCCATCTCTTTTTCATATAAAATATATTTTTATATAATAACGCCGTCCGCAGCTTTTTATTGCCCGCATGCCGGCCCCTCGGCCAACCCATCGAACAACGATACATCAACGAAAGTATAACGATACATCAACGATATCTATCGTTGAAATATCGTTGAAGTATCGTTGAAGTATCGTTGAAATGACATGGAAAATGCACAAAAATAAGCAGATAGGTGTCTATCTGCTTGTGCTGTCGGTCGGATGGTGACTCTACGGTCTGTAGCTCAGTGTGTTACCTGCGCTGTCTATTTCGTTTTCCAGAAGGCGAAGACCACGGCCAGCAGGATGAAGACGAAGCTGACGAGGTGGTTCCAGCGGATGGGCTCGCTCTTGAAGACGGTGGCCACGATGATGGTGAAGACGGTGAGCGAGATGCACTCGGCCAATATCTTGAGCTGCATCAGCGAGAATGGGCCGCCGTTGATCTGGCTGCCTATGCGGTTGGCGGGTATCATGAACGAGTACTCGAAGAAGGCCACGCCCCACGAGGTGAGGATGATGAGTATCAGCGGCCAGCTGGTGTTGATCTTCAGCTCGGTGAGCTTGAGGTTGCCATACCAGGCGAAGGTCATGAAGATGTTGCTGACGATGAGCAGCAGTATGGTTATCAGTGCTTTTGGCATATTTGGTGTATTAGCATTGAGAAGGCTTGGTTGACGGTGCGGTCGATGTTCTGCTGGCGTCTGCGGCCCGGGAACGAGAGGAGCTGGGCCTTAGTGTGTGTGGCGTCGGCCACGGCGATCCACACCGTGCCCACGGGCTTCTCCTTGGTGCCGCCGTCGGGGCCGGCGATGCCGGTGGTGGCTATTGCCAGGTCGGCACCGAGGCGCCGGCGCACCCCTTCGGCCATCTCGCGTGCCGTCTCCTCGCTCACAGCGCCGTGGGCTTCCAGCGTGCTGTGCTGCACGCCGAGGGCGCTCTCCTTCACCGCGTTGCTGTAGGCCACCACGCCGCCGCGGAAGTAGGCCGAGGCGCCGGCCTGCGCCGTCAGCAGGCTGGCTATGGTGCCGCCGGTGCAGCTCTCGGCGGTGGCCAGCGTCAGGCCGCGCCCGGTGAGGGTCTTGTGCACCAGCTCGGCGAGGGTCTCGCAGTCTTCGCCTACGATATACTGGCCGGCAATGCGGTAGAGCCCGTCCAGGGCGTCGCCGATGGCCTTGTGCAGCCTGTCGGCATCCTGGCGGGGGCCGCGTGCCGTCAGGCGCAGCTTGGTCATGCCCGCCACGGGCAGGTAGGCCAGCCGTATGCACTCCGGCAGAGCCAACTCCCACGGCTCGATGAGGTCGCTCAGGAAGCTCTCGCCGATGCCCTGCGTGAGGATGTTCTTGTTGATGATGGTCTCCGTCAGGAATGTCTCCTGCAGCTTGGGGACGACGCGGTTCTGCATGAGCCACTCCATCTCGTGCGGCACGCCGGGCATCGACACCACGACGGTCTTGCCGCCGAACCACATGCAGGGCGCCGTGCCCACATCGTTGTTGAGCACCTCGCAGCACTTGGGCACCAGGGCCTGGGCGCGGTTGACGGGCGTCAGCTCGAAGCCGCGCACGGCGAAGAGGCGGCGCACGTTGTCAAGCGCCACAGCGCTCTCCACCAGCTCGCTGCCGAAGTATTCGCAGAGCAGCTTCTTGGTGATGTCGTCCTTGGTGGGGCCGAGGCCGCCGGTGATGAGCACGATGTCGTAGCGCTCGTGGTCGCCGAGGGCCCGCATGATGTCGTCGCGCCGGTCGCCCACCACTTCGACGCAGGCCACCTCGAAGCCCGCCTCGGTGAGCATGCGGCCCATGGTCGAGGCGTTGGTGTTGACGACCTGCCCCAGCAGCAGCTCGTCGCCTATGTTGATGATTTTTACTGTGTTCATAGTCTGTATTTCCTCTCGTATTCTTCGTAGGCGAAGTCCAGGCCGCTCTCTTCGTCCTGCAGGGGCTCGCCGAGGCTCACGAGGGTGAACTCCGACATGTCGATGGTGGGGAAGTAGACGTCGGCCTCGTAGTCGCGGTAGACGCGCGTGATGTAGAGCCTCTGACAGAAGGGCAGCAGGGCTTTGTAGATGGCGGCGCCGCCCATGACGAAGACCTCGTCGTCGCAGTCTTTCAGCACGTTGAAGAGGTCGTTGACGCTGTGCACCACCGTGGCGCCGTCGGCCGCGAAGTCGGGGTTGTTGGTCATGACGATGTTCTGCCGCTTGGGCAGCGGGCGCTTGGGCAGGCTGTCCCACGTCTTGCGGCCCATGACGACGGGGTGGCCGGTGGTGAGCTGCTTGAAGCGCTTGAGGTCGCCGCTGAGGTGCCACAGCAGGTCGTTGTCCTTGCCGATGGCCCCGTTCTGCGCAATGGCCACTATTATGCTGAGGTTCGGTTTCTTGTGTGTGTCAACCATGGCGGTCATTGTTTGTCTTTGATGGTGAATGCCAGCGAGCGGGCTATGGTGTCGGGCTTGATGTGCGAGGCGTTGTACATGAGGTCGTAGTTGCGCACGTCGTAGCGCGACACGCCGGCGAAGGTCTTGGTGAAGTTCTCGCGCTGTTTGTCAACCTCGTCGATGATCTTCGCGGCCTCCTTGTCGGAGACGTTCAGCTTGCCGGCTATGCGGGCTATGCGGTCTTCGCGGTCGGCGACGATGAATATCCTTATAGCGTCAGGGTTGTCTTTGAAGATGTGGAAGCCGGCACGGCCTACGATGATGCACGACTCTTCGGCGGCGAGCGCCTTGAGCAGCTTGGCTTCGGCATGGTATAGCTGCATGGGGGTGACTTCGCGTTCTACGGTCAGGGGGTCGCTGGCGGCGGCGAACTGCTTGTGAAACTGGCACACTTCGTCCCACCAGTTCTGCTTGTGCGAGCGTATGTGCTCAATCTCGTTCTCGCTGAGGCCGAAGTGTTGCACCAGGCCTTTGATGGCCGCTTTGCTGTAGACGTTGACGTTGAGCATTTCGCCCAGCTTCTCGGCTATTTCCTTGCCGCCTGAGCCTGCCTCGCGGTTCACGAGGATGATGAATTTATTGTCGTTCATGGCTGTGTTGTTTTGTTTGTCTGTTGGAATATTTTTGTCGCCCTGTCGAAGATGCCGTTGCACCAGGCCAGGGCAAGACCGTAGTTGCTCACGGGCACGCCCGCCTCGAGAGCCGGCAGGAGGCGTGCCTTCACCTGCTGCGCGGTGATGACGCAGCCGCCGCATTGTATGACCAGTTTGTAGTGGGTTGTGGATAGTGGGTAGTGGGTGGCTGTCATGGCTCCGCCAATAATCTCGAACTGCAGGTCCTTGCCTGTCGTTTTGCGCAGGGCGGCGGGCAGCTTCACGCGACCTATGTCCTCGCAGGTGACGTTGTGCGTGCAGCTTTCGAGCAGCAGCACGCGGTCGCCGTCCTGCAGGTCGCCGATGCTCTTTGTGCCCTCAAGGTACTCTGCAAACAGCCCTTTCTGCCTGGCCAGCACTACGCTGAAGCTGGTCAGCGGCACGTCGGCGGGCACTATGGCGGCCACCTGCTTGAAGGCCTGGCTGTCGGTGACCACCAGCGCCGGTGGTTCCTTGAGCGACGCCAGCGCCGTCGGCAGCTCCTGCGGCTGGCAGAAGAGGGCCTGCGCGTGCAGGTCCATCAGGTCGCGCAGCACCTGCACCTGCGGCAGTATCATCCTCCCTTCGGGGGCCGAGCTGTCTATGGGCGTCACCAGCACAACGGTGTCGCCCTGGCCTATGATGTCGCCCAGCAGCGAGCGTCCGCGGTAGGCGCTCTCCGGCAGGGCTTCCTTTATCTGCGCTATTAACGCGTCCTTATCGATGGGGGCTCTCTTTGTCAGCACCTTGAGCAGCGGTGTGCCGTGCTCTGTGCACCAGCGCTCCACAATCGTCTCCGGCTCGCCGTAGCAGCCTTCTGTGTATAGCAGCAGCGCCAGGTCCACTTCCGCCAGCGCCGCCATGCTTTTCTCCACGCGCATCTTGCCCAGCTCGCCCTCGTCGTCGATGCCGGCGGTGTCTATGAGCACCACGGGCCCTATGCCGCCGATCTCCATGCTCTTGCGCACGGGGTCGGTGGTGGTGCCTGCCGTGTCGCTGACGATGGCCGTCTGTTGTCCGGTGAGGAAGTTCACCATGGTGCTCTTGCCCACGTTGCGCCGGCCGAAGAGGCCTATTCTCGGTTTCAGTTCGTTGCCTTTCATTCTGTTATACTCTATTTTAGGTTTACCACCGTGATGCCTTCGCCGCCGAGCTCAAGCTTCTCCGGGTGGAAGGTGCGCACGTCGCGCGAGGCTTGCAGCTCCTGGCGTATCACCTGCATCAGTATGCCGTAGCCCTTGCCGTGCAGGATGCGCACCTCCTTCTCGCTCAGCAGTAGGGCGTCGTCGAGGAAGCGGTGCAGCATATCGATGGCCTCTTCGGCGCGGTGGCCGCGCAGGTCGAGGGTGGGGTTGAAGCTCTTGCGCTTGTCGTTCATGTCGTCGTATATGGAATGGCTCACGCTGACGGTGGCTTTCTGTGTGGGTATTTTCTGCTTTGCGGTGCCCTGCAGGCGGCCGAGGGGTATGGTCATGCGTATGCTGTTGCTCTCCACGACGGCCTTCTTCCCTTTTATCTCCACCACCTGGCCGTAGGTCTCCTCGCCGTCGATGCGCACTATGGAGCCTACGGTGACGGGTATCGCCTGCTCGGCCGTGCTCTCCTTTGGCTTGTGTTGGCGCTGTTTCTCATCGGCCTTCCTGATCTCTTTCTCCACCTGCTCTGCGGCCTCGGTCAGCTTGGCTCTTGCCGCCTGTGTGGCCTCCTTCTCGGCCTTGGCGCTCTTGATGTCGCTGATGGTGCGTTCCACGGTGCGGTTGGCGTCGGTCAGTATCTGCTGCGCCTCGCGGCGGGCGCTGCCTATGATCTCGTGCCGGCGGGCCTGCAGGCTGTCGTTCAGCCGCTGGTATTTCTGTGTCACCTCGCCCAAGAACTCGTCGGCCACGCGCAGCTCCTCTTTCTGGCGCGCTATCTCGCGCTTGTCTATCTCCAGCTGTTGTAGCTGGTGCTCGAAGTTCAGCTGCTCGCGGCCCACCTTCTCGCCTGCCTTGTCGAGCACCTCCTTGGGGAAGCCTATGCTCTCGGCAATCTCGAAGGCGAAGCTGCTGCCGGGGTGTCCCACGGCCAGCCGGTAGAGGGGCCGCATGGCCTCGGTGTCGAAGAGCATGGCTCCATTGACAATCCCTGGCATGCGGTCGGCCAGCAGCTTCAGGTCGGCGAAGTGGGTCGTCACCACCCCGAAGCTCCCTTTGCCGTAGAGCTCCTCCAGCACGGCTTCTGCTATGGCGCAGCCGCTTCTCGGTTCGGTGCCGCCGCCCAGCTCGTCGAGCAGGAATAGGGTGTCTTCCCTGGCCTCGGCAAGCAGCGTCTTCATGTTCTGCAGGTGCGACGTGTATGTGGAGAGGTCGTTGTCGATGCTCTGCTGGTCGCCTATGTCTATGAATATGCTGCCGAAGAGGCCGCACTCCGATGTGGGGCGCAGCGGCACCGGCATGCCGCATTGCAGCATGTACTGTATCAGGCCCACGGCTTTAAGGCACACCGACTTGCCGCCGGCGTTGGGGCCGGAGATTATCAGTACCCGCTGTCCTTCGCCCAGAGAGAGGCTGAACGGCACAACGGCGTCCTTCTTCTGTAGGTATAGTATAGGGTGGCGCGCATCCATCCATTCTATGCGGGGCCCGGCGTGCAGTATCGGCACGCTGGCGTTGAGCTCCACCGCCACACGTGCTTTGGCCCTCAGGAAGTCTATCTTTGCCAGGAAGCGGTAAGCCTCGTCGAGCTGCGGCAGCAGTGGACGCAGGCGGTCGCTGAAAGTCAGCAGTATGCGCTGCACCTCGTGGCGCTCGTCGAATTCCAGCTCACGCAGGTCGTTGCCAAGCTCCACCACCTCGCTGGGTTCCACGAAGGCTGTCTGGCGTGTGGCGCTCTCGTCCTGTATCAGGCCGCGTATCTTGCGGCGATGGGTGGTGAGCAGCGGTATCACGGGCCGCCCGTCGCGGATCGTCACCTCGGCGTCCGACGGTGCCCAGCCTTCGCGTTTGGCACGCGCCAAGGTGCTGTTGACCTGCGCGTCCACCTCCGCGGCCTTGCGTGCTTTGGTGCGCCGTATCTCGGCGAGGGCGGGGGAGGCGTTGTCGTAGAGCTCGCCGTGGTCGTCGATGAGCTTGCCCAGCAGCGAGTTGATGACGTTGAGCTGCGAGCTCTTGCCGCCATAGCCAAGCTCCACCTCGACGGCCTCGTTGCGCAACGCCTCATACTGCATGTGTTCTTCGGCGGTGAGGAAGTGGTAGCATTCGCGTATGGTGCGCAGCGAGAGTTTAAGGTCAAAGAGGCTCTCCAGCGGTATCACCGTGTTGCCCACGCGCAGGTGTGTTAGTATCGGGGTGAGGTCTATGAAGTCCTGCTGGGGGAACTCGCTCTCCATAAGCACTATCTGCCTCATCTCCTCCGTGAGCTTAAGCTCGTGGCCCAGCGTCTCGTAGTCGGTCATATAGTGCATCTCGCCAGCCATGCGGACGGCGAGGGCGTTGGTGCATTGCTCTGCCACCATCTGCCTTATGCGGACGAAGCCCAGTTTCTGTTCAATATCCATTGAGTGGTGAAGGAGTTAAGATAAATGTGTCAGTCGAAGTCAAGGTATAGGGGCCATCGCTGGCGGAATGTCGCAAGCTTCTCTTTGTCGAGGGCTATGGTCATCGTCTCTTCGCCGCTGCACTCTGCCATGGCGAAGCCTTTGTAGTCTATCGCGGCGCTGTTGCCGCTGTATTCTCCGCCCACGCCGTCCACGCCGCAGCGGTTGCAGCCTACGGTGTAGCACAGGTTCTCTATGGCGCGGGCCTTGAGCAGCGTCGTCCAGGCCTCGTGGCGGCTGCCGGGCCAGTTGGCGCACACCAGCAGCAGGTCATACCCCATGTTGTCGTTGCGCAGCCATTTCGGGAAGCGCAGGTCGTAGCACACAGCGGGCTTGATGCGCCATCCGCGCCACTCGAAGACCTCCTTCTGTGTGCCGCAGGCTATCACCTCGTGCTCGCCGCTGGGGCGGAAGGTGTGGGCCTTGTCGTAGGTGCCGTAGCTGCCGTCGGGGTGAACCCAATGCATGCGGTTGTAGCAGCGTCCGCCTTCGCGCACTATCCATGTGCCCACCACCAGCAGGTCGTGCTCGGCGGCCATGCGGCGCGCCCACTGCAGCGTAGGCCCGTCGGGCTCTTCGGCCAGGTCGGCCATGCCGTCGCCGAAGCCGGTGGTGAAGGTCTCGGGCACCACGAAGATGTCGCTTGCCGGTGCCTTGGCCAGCGCCGCCTCGGCGCGCCGCCGGTTCTCCTCGGGCTCGTGCCAGCGTATATCTTGCTGGTATATCGTAATGTTCAGTTTCTCAACCATACATCAACTCAAAACTCATAACTCATAACACATAACTCATAACTCATAACTCCTGAACTCATCCAGGTCTTTTTGTATCTGCCTCTGCAGCTCCTCGCTGCTGTCGAAGCGCCTGATGTCGCGCAGCTTGTGCAGGAACTCCACCGTCGTGTGCCTCCCGTACAGGTCGCCGTCGAAGTCTATCAGGTGCACCTCCAGCAGCGGCTTGTCGATGCCGAATGTCGGTGCCGCCCCCAGGTTGGCTATGCCTCTGGCCTGCAGGCCGTCGCCCGACACGCACACGGCGTACACACCGTGTGCCGGCAGCATCTTGCGTGTCCCTGAAAGGCCTATGTTGGCCGTGGGGAAGCCCAGCGTGTGCCCCACACCGCGTCCGTGCTGCACCGTGCCGTCAAGGCTGTAGTTGCGGCCCAGCAGTGCTGCGGTGTCCTCCACGCGCCCCTCCAGCAGCGTCTGCCTGATGCGGCTGGAGCTTATGGGTTCGCCGTCCACGGTGAACGGCGTGCCGCGCTGCAGCGTGAAGCCCAGTCCGGCGGCCAGCTGCGGCAGGCTGTCGAAGTCGTCGTGGTCCTTGCTGCCGAAGCGGCTGTCGTAGCCCAGCAGCAGCTTGCGCATATTCAGCCGGCCGTAGAGCAGACGCGCCGTCTCGCAGGCGGTCATCTGCGCCACCTCCTGTGTGAAGGGCAGCACGGCCACATACTTGGCGCCAGCCTCGAAGAGCAGCCGCAGGTGCTCCTCGGGGTCGTCGAGCCAGTATTCGCTCTGGCGGCGGCCGAGCACAAAGGAGGGATGCGCCGTCAGCGTGACCACCAGCCGGGCACCGTCCATCTGCGACAGCAGCTGCTGGTGCCCGAGGTGTACGCCGTCGAAGACCCCCACCGTGACGGAGGTCTCTTCGGGTATGTGTTCCACCCTTCCCGCTCTGCTATATATCTCAAACATCATAACTCATAACTCAAAACAGTCAGCCTCGGAGCCAGGTCTATGAACACCCCTACTGAATACTGCGAGGGGTCTTTCTTCTCGAAGTAGCGGTACCAGCGTCCTTCCACGCGCAGTTCGCCGCACTCGACCTTCCATCTGTAGCTTGCGCCGACGGTCAGCATGCGGTTGAACCTGAAGTATGTGGTGCCGTCCACATAGGCCACGTTGCTGAACAGCACGCTTCCCAACAGCGGCACGAAACCGTGGCCGTGCCAGTAGCCGGCGTCGAGCCTCGCCACGTTGTTCCTGAGCCCCAGCTCATAGCTCATTACGGGGTAGAAGCCCCATCCGCGCTTGAACGGTATGCCGGGCGCGTTCTTCTGCGTGTATCCCATGGCGTAGCATCCGCCCGTCAGCTCGTGGCCCGCCGACCTCAGCTGTCCCAGCAGGCCTATGGCTCCGTTGAAGTGGTTCTGCACGGGCTTGTGCTCGGCGAGGCCCTGCCCGCCGACATGCTGCCCTATGACGTGCAGCGGCACCATCACCCCCCACTTGCCGCTCTCCAGGCGCCACACACCGCCCAGGCCCGCCGTGAAGCGCTCCTGGCGGCTGCTGCGCTGCCATATATATTCGCGCCAGTCGACCCACACGTCGAGGCCGAAGTGCCGGGTGTCCATCATCACCTGCACACCTGCTTCGGGGTCGGCGGCGTAAAGGCGTTCGGGGTTGTAGAGTGGCAGCGGCAGCTTGTGCGGGCGCAGGTTGCCCATCACCACGCGCCATGCGGCACGCTCTCTCTTCCACTCCAGCTCGGCCCTCACCCACGGCAGCACATGCGCCGCCGTTGCGGTGTCGCTCTCGCGCTGCCACACGTCGAGGCTTTGCGCCGACGGGTAGTTGCGGGCGCCCAAGAAGTGCAGCCAGTGGGCGCCGGCCTCGAGGGTCACATGCGGCGCCACATGCCATTCCGCCACGGGCCTCAGCACGAAACCCGGCAGGGTGTAGCCCTCGGCGTGCAGGCCGAAGAACTCGTTGTCCTGGAAGAACTGGTTGGCATCGACCCTCAGCGCCAGACGGGCGCTGTCCTGGGCCATTACGGGATTGACGGGCAATACGGGTATGATGGGCAGAAACCCCATTATAACCAATAGCCCCATTAAACCCAATAACTTCCTCATTTGCCTAAGGCTTTGGCCACGGCCTCCTCGATGGCGTTGCCGCGCAGGTCGCGGGCCAGGATGGTGCCGTCGGAGCCGATAAGCATAATCTGCGGTATGCCCATCACACCGTAGGTGTCGGTAGCCGTGCGCGTGCTGTCGACGAGCTGCGGGTAGTCGATGCCGAGGTCGGCCATCACCTTCTCGTGGGCCGCCTTGCGGGCAGCGGCGTCGCCGCGCTCCCACACGTTGAGGCCCACGACGACGAGGCCTTTCTTTTGGTATTTCTTCCACAGCGGCACCAGGTTGTCGCGTATCTCGGCGCGGCAGGGGCCGCACCAGCTGGCGTAGAAGTCCACCAAGGCCACGCGGCCGTCGATGAGGTCGCTCAGCTTGCCGTCGACGCCCTGAATGTCCGTGTAGCGCTTGCCCACGGCGGTGGCGTCCATGGCCTTCAGCTGCTGGCGCTTGTCGGCCACGGGCTTGTAGCCCTTGACGCTCTCCGGGGCGTCGGCCAGCAGCTCCTCGAGCTGGCTGTATGTCAGCAAGTCGGTGCCGCAGGCCTGGCCCATGGCGTAGGCGCCCAGCACGTTGTCGCGGTTGGCGTTGTAGAGGGCCATGGCGTTCTCTAAGTCGCGGTGCCTGGCTATGTCGGCCACCGAGTCGTAGCCCCGCTCGGCCACGGCGCGGCTCGCGGCGTCGTCGGAGGCGTAGTAGCGCTCAAGCCACGCCTTCAGCTCGCCCTCGAGGGCGGGGTCGGCGCTGCGCTGGCGGTGGGCCGTCAGGCTGTCGTTGAGCGGCGTGCCGCCCAGGGCGTCGGTGATGATGTCGAGGCTGATGCTGCCCGGCTCGGCCACGAAGTCGAGCATGGCGCGCCCCTCGAGGCCGAGGGCCACCACGGAGGCCATCCACGGCTCCGCGGCGTCGCCGCTGAAGGCGAACGTGCCGTCAGCGACGACGGTGCTGTCGACAGCCTCGCCGTCGCGCACCAGGAAGACCTGTGCCCCCTCGAAACTGGGGTCGGAAACGGTGCCTGACACATTGAATTTCGAGCCGTCGCCACAGCCAGTCAGAATTGCCGCAACAGCGGCAGCACAAAGGATTTGCTGTATCTTTTTCATTGTTGTTGTTGTTTGTTTCGCGGTGCAAAAGTACGCTTTTTTTTAGGAATAGAATAAAAAAAGTGCTTTTCCCGGACGCATCCCCTTCGGCCCCTCTACGGACCCGGTACGGCATTTCTTCAGTAGTTCTTCAGTAGTTCTTCAGTGCAGCACTGAAGAACTACTGAAGAACTACTGAAGAACGGCCGAAGGGACTCCGTACCGGGGCCGTAGGGAGGAGTGGGGGGAGGTTTTAGTTTTGAGTTGTGAGTTTTTAGTTGGGGGTGGGCTTTGGAGGGGGGCGGCGTTGGGTACGGCGGGGGTGTACGTGCGGTTCAGGACGGGTCGAGGACGGGCCGGGGGCGCCGAAAGGAGGGCGGCAGGAGGGGCGCGGGACGATTTTTTTTGCCGTGCCAAACGATTGTGAAATAGGGAGTAGGGGAGTGCCGGCGGAATGCGGCTGCAATATTTTTTGTTATACATTAAAAAAAAGTAGTATTTTTGCAAATTAATTGTCATCGCTAAGTTTGACGAAAATAAAAATATAAGCTATGTATACTGACACTTCAAAATTCATCGGCGAAGGACTGACCTATGACGACGTTCTGTTGGTCCCGGCCTACTCTTCTGTGTTGCCGCGCGAGGTCAGCGTGGCGTCGCGTTTCTCGAAGCGCATCACGTTGAACACCCCACTGGTGAGCGCCGCCATGGACACGGTGACCGAGGCCGCCATGGCCATCGGCATGGCCCAGGAGGGCGGCATCGGCGTGCTGCACAAGAACATGAGCATAGAGCGCCAGGCCAACGAGGTGCGCAAGGTGAAGCGCGCCGAGAACGGCATGATCATTGACCCCGTGACGCTGAACAAGGAAGCCAAGGTGAAGGACGCCCTGAAGCTGATGGAGGAATACGGCATCGGCGGCATCCCCATCGTCGACGAGAACAAGATGCTCATAGGCATGGTGACCAACCGCGACCTGCGCTTCGAGCGCGACATGGAGCGGCCGCTGAGCGAGATCATGATCACCAAGCTCATCACCACCCATATGGGCACCACCTTCGCCGAGGCTACCGACATACTGCAGCAGCACAAGATCGAGAAGCTGCCCGTGGTCAACGAGGAGGGTCAGTTCATGGGGCTGATCACCTATCGCGACATCATGAAGACCAAGGAGCGCCCCAACGCCTGCAAGGACGCCAACGGCCGCCTGCGCGTCGCCGCCGGCGTGGGCATCACGCCCGACATGATGGACCGCGTTGACGCCCTGGTGAAGGCCGGCTCCGACGCCATCGTCATCGACACCGCCCACGGCCACAGCATCCGCGTGGTCGACGCCCTCAAGCAGGTGAAGGGCAAATACAAGGACATCGACGTGGTGGTGGGCAACATAGCCACCGGCGAGGCAGCCCTGATGCTCGCCGAGGCCGGCGCCGACGCCATCAAGGTGGGCATAGGTCCCGGCAGCATCTGCTCCACGCGCATAGTGGCCGGCATCGGCGTGCCGCAGCTGACGGCAGTCTGCGAGGTGTGCGGCGCCCTGAAGCAGAACGGCTACGACGTGCCCGTCATCGCCGACGGCGGCATCCGCTACAGCGGCGACATAGTGAAAGCCCTCGCCGCGGGCGCCAGCAGCATCATGGTGGGCAGCCTGGTGGCCGGCGTCGACGAGGCTCCGGGCGAGACCATCATCTTCGAGGGCCGCAAGTTCAAGAGTTACCGCGGCATGGGCTCGCTGGAGGCCATGCAGAGCGGCTCCAAGGATCGCTACTTCCAGGACAAGGAGACCGACGCCAAGAAGCTGGTGCCGGAGGGCGTCGTGGGCCGCGTGCCCTACAAGGGAACCCTCAGCGAGGTGCTCTACCAGATGGTCGGCGGCCTGAAGGCCGGCATGGGCTACACGGGCAGCGCCACCATCGAGGACCTGCAGAAGGCTAAGTTCATACGCATCACCGCCGCAGGCCGCACGGAGAGCCATCCGCACGACATAGCCATCACCCGCGAGGCCCCCAACTATTCGAGATAGCAGAGCGAAGAAGGAGTAAAAGGATTAAGCAGAGATGAAGAAAGTTTTGATGACGATAGCCGCCGTGCTGCTGCTGGCCGGCGCCGGCGCGCAGACCTGGCCCCACAACCACGTTGTGATGGAGGTGGGCGGGCAGAAGATTGCCAAGGACGAGTTCATGAAGGACTTTATGAGCAGCGTTGGCGAAAGGCTTGCCGCCAAGCCCGGCGTCACCGAGGCGGAGAAACGCCAGGCGCTGGACGAGTATGTGGAGCTGTACGCCACTTTTCGCGCCAAGCTCAAGGATGCCTATGCGCTGGGATTCGACACGATGCCCAACCTGATAGAGGAACTGAAGACCTACCGCGACGAGCTGGCGGCCCCCTACCTGATAGACAGCGCCACCCTGGAGCGCATACTCCACGAGGCCTACGACCGCAACCACTACTCGCTGCGCGCCGCACATATCCTCATCATGGTGTCGCCCGACGCCTCGCCCGAGGACACGCTGAAGGCCTACAAGCGCATCATGGGCCTGCGCAACAGGATCATGGGCGGCGAGGATTTCTTCGCCGTGTCGTCGGAGGAGGTGCACCGCCAGCAGCCCGAAGCGCCCACGCGCCCAAACGAGGGCGACCTGGGCTACTTCACGGCCTTTGACATGGTATACCCCTTCGAGAACGCCGCCTACGCGCTGAAGGTGGGCGAGGTGAGCATGCCTGTGCGCACCCGCTTCGGATACCACATCATCAAACTGCTCGACAAGGTGGAGATGTTCGGCAAGTGCGACTTGGCCCACATCTGGCTGATGGGGCAGGACAGCACGATGCGCAAGTATGAGATCAACGACTGCTACAACCGCCTGGTCGATGGGCAGGACTTCGCCATCGTGGCCCGCCAGAGCGACGACCGCACCACCAACGGCAACGGCGGCCTGATGCCCAACGCCACCCTGAACAACATCCCGCCGGAGTATGTGGACGTGGCCCAGCACCTCAAGGAGGGCGAGTTCTCCAAGCCTTTCTTCACCCAGTATGGCTGGCACATCGTCAAGATGGTGCGCCGCGACACGCTGCCCCCCTACGAGAGCATGGTGCCCTACTACAAGCAGAAGATGACCCGCGACCAGCGTGGCGAGGAGAGCCGCAAGGCTTTCACCCTCAGCAGCATGAAGCGCTATGGCATACAGGACCTCACCCAGACACCCGTGCCGCAGCCCAAAGGCAAGAAGCGCAAGAAGAAAGAGCCCGTGAAGATGCAGGCCTCGCTGCAGCAGCTCTACGACATAGTGCCCGTGGAGGCCACCCGCAACCGCTGGAATTACAACGACAGCATGGTGACCGACATACACCCCATCCTCACCATGCCCGGCAAGAGCTACACGACGCTCGACCTGGCACGCTATATCTCCACGCACCAGCGCGGCGAGCGTCCGCTGAAGTCGGAGTATTTTGTCAACATGAAGTACAGCGACTTCATCGACAGCGTGGTGATGGTGTATGTGGACAGCAGGCTTGAGAAGGACAACCCCGAGCTGGCCGCCGTGGTCGAAGAATACCGCCACGGGCTGATGATATTCAACTACAACAACGCCATGGTGTGGCGTAAAGCCCTGCACGACACCGCCGGGTTCGCCGACTTCTACGCCCGCGAGAGCAGCACCAAGCGTATGGACAACCCCGACGACTCCGTCTACTTCTGGAAGACACGCGCCAGGGTGGTGACCGTCAACGTGGTCGACAGCGCCTGCATAGCTCCCGCGAAGGCAGCAAAGATACTCAAGAAAGCCCTCAAGAAGAACAAGGGCAGCCTCGAGATGAAGGATATGCTCACCGAGGCCGTCGGCAAGAAATGCACAGCCCCGCGTCCCGTGAGCGTGGCCCCCGACCTTGTGGAGATGGGCCACCAGAACCTGCTCTCGGCCGGCCAGTGGCAGAAGGGCGTGTACCTGTCGCCCAAGACCAAAGGCTACAGGGCCGTTGTCGTAGAGGAGGTGATGCCGCCGATGCTCAAAGGCCAGATGGAGGCCCGTGGCTACTACATGAACGGCTTCCAGAACGAGGTTGAGCGCAAGCACAACGACATGCTGAACAAGAAATACAACGTGAAGATAAACTACGATGTCGTCAAACAGATCAGCTATTAGCCTTCTGCTTGTCCTGCTGCTCTCCCTCGCGGGATGCAAGAACGACGAGAATGCGTCGCCGCTGGTGGCCAAGGTCTATGGGTATGAATTGCACATGGACGACCTTGCCGGTCTTGTGGGTGAAGGGGTTAGCGAGGAGGACAGCATCGCTATTGTTGACAACTACGTCGACCAGTGGGTGCGTCAGACAGTGATGCTGGCAAAGGCCGAGAAGAACGTCAAGGAGGACTTCAGCCGCCAGATGAACGAGTACCGCAACAGCCTGCTCATCTACGCCTACGAGCGGCAGATAGTGGACCAGCTGCTGGATACCGTCGTCACCGACGCCCAAATGGAAGAATACTACGAGAGCCATGTGAGCCAGTTCCTGCTGAAGAACAGCATCGTGAAGGCCGTCTACGTGTCGGCCCCCAAGAACAACAAGGCCGACGGCAAGCTTAAGGCACTTGTCGGCAAGCACACGTTCCATGAAGAGGACATTGTAGAGATGCAGGCCTTGGCCTCGAAGGTCAACGGGCAGGGCAGCTATGATGGCGACACCTGGATGCCTTTCTACAGCCTGCAGAGCGTGGTGCCCGTGACCACCTACAACGAAAGCCTCTTCCTGAAGCAGAACCGCTCCATAGTCCTCGCCGACGACTCTTTGCGCTGGTATGTGAGAATACTCGACTACAAGGTCACCGACGAAGTGTCACCCTTTGAGCTGCAACGCGACAACATACGAGCCATCATCCTCAACCACCGCAAGCTTGAGATACTCGGCAAACTGCAGGCCGACCTCGTGGGCGAGGCCGAGAGAGGGGGGCACGTGGAACGCACAAAAAACCAATAACACTACACACCGAATAACAGACATCATGAAAAAAACACTCATCATAGCCGCCGTCTCGCTCTTTGCCGTCTGCCATCTGCCTGCCACGGCCGCTGCACAGGACGACATCGTAGACGGCGTCGCCGCCGTTGTTGGACGCAACATCATCAAGTACTCCGACGTTGAGCGTTCCTACGCCCAGATACGCCTCAGACAAGGGGCCGCCGACGCTTTCAACAACCGTTGCGCCGTCCTCGAGAACCTCATCCTCAGCCAGCTCCTGGTGCACAAGGGCGAGGTGGACAGCGTCGAGGTGACCGACGACGAGATTAACCAATACGTAGACTACTACCTCAAGAACGACATGCGCAACTATGGCACCCGTGAGGCCCTCCGTGAGGCCACAGGCTTCAGCTATGAAGAGCTCAAGGAGCAGTACCAGCGCATGATACGCAACAACCTCCTCGCACGTCGCGTCGAGTATCAGCTCACCGACGACGTCACCGTCACTCCGCGTCAGGTCGCCGACTTCTTCAACACCCTCCCTGCCGACAGCCTCCCTACGATATCAGAACGCTATGAACTCTCCGAGATAGTCATTGAGCCGAAGATTTCGGAAGCTGAGCGCGACCGTGTCCGCACGCAGCTCGCCGAGCTCCGCGAACGCATCATCAAAGGCGAGAAGTTCTCCATGCTGGCCACCCTCTACTCGCAAGACCCGGGTTCGGCAAAGAAAGGCGGCGAGCTTGGCTTCTTCTCGCGTGGCGACATGGTCGGCGACTTCGAGTCCGCAGCCTTCGCCCTCAAACCCGGCGAAGTGTCGCCCATCGTCGAGACACAGTATGGCTTCCACATCATACAGCTCATCGAGCGCCGCGGCAACACCATCAACGCACGCCACATACTCCTTGTGCCGCAGGTGTCGCCCGAAGACCTCCTGGCAGCACGCATACGGCTCGACAGCATAGCCACCGAGATCCGCGCCGGCCACATCACCTTCGAGAGTGCCGCCCGCACCTACAGCACCGCCTCCAACGCCAATGCCGGCGGAGTAGCCGTCAACCCCGCCGACGGCACCTCGCGCTTCGACAAGGCCGCCATAGACCAGAGCTACTACAACGTCGGCATCCAGGGTATGGATGAGGGCTCCGTCAGCAACGCCACAGCCTTCAAGACCGACAAGAGCCGCGACGCCTACCGCATCGTGCGTGTCAACAAGAAATACCCGGCCCATACCGCCAATCTCGCCGACGACTACGACAACATACAGAACGCCGCCCTCGCCGACGCCAAGCAGAAAAAGCTGCAGCGGTGGGCCAAGCGCTACATGCAGACAATTTACGTCCGCCTCTCCGACCAGTACAAAGACTGCGTATTCCGCAACCTCCAATAACCACCGTAATACCGAATTCTGAACACCGAAAACCGCAATGTCAGACAAAGAACAACTCGACCTCCTCGTACAGCGCTACGCCGACCTCCGTGCCGAGATAGCCAAAGTCATCGTCGGCCAGACCGACGCCGTCGACAGCCTCCTCCTCACACTCTTCTCCGGTGGCCACTGTCTGCTCCTCGGTGTGCCGGGCCTGGCCAAAACACTTATGGTAAGCACCCTCGCACGCACCCTCGGCCTTACCTTCAACCGCATACAGTTCACCCCGGACCTCATGCCGTCCGACATCACAGGTAGCGAGATCCTCGACCAGAACCGCCAGCTGCAGTTCCTCCGCGGCCCTCTCTTCGCAGGCATCGTCCTCGCCGACGAGATCAACCGCACTCCGCCGAAGACGCAGGCTGCACTCCTCGAAGCCATGCAGGAGCACTCCGTCACCGTCTCCGGCACCACTTACCAGCTTCCGGCGCCATTCTTCGTCCTCGCCACACAGAACCCCATCGAGCAGGAAGGTACCTACCCCCTCCCCGAAGCACAGCTCGACCGCTTCATGTTCAACGTCCGCCTCGACTACCCCTCCTTCGACGAAGAGGTGCAGATCGTCAAGCAGACCACCGCGCATGCCACACCGCAGGTACAGCAAGTCCTCGACGCGCAGCAGATTCTCGACACCCAGCAGGCCATACGCCGCATGCCCGTCGCCGACAACGTCGTGCGCCACGCCGTAAGCCTTGTCGCCGCCACACGTCCCGGCTCGGCACAGAACACACAGAACCCGAAACTCGACACTGGCAAATACATATCCTACGGCGCCGGCCCCCGCGCCTCGCAGTACCTCATACTCGGCGCCAAAAGCCACGCCGCCATCCACGGCAAATACTCGCCGGACAACGACGACGTCGACGCCGTGGCCCTCGCCATCCTCCGCCACCGCATCGTGCTCAGCTACTTCGCGCAGGCCGAGAACATCACCACCGACGACATCATAAAAAACATTATAAACGCCCAAAATTGACAGCCTCATGAAAAAGTATCTATTCATTGCTGCACTCGTTTCAATCCTCAACCTACAATTGCCATCCGCCATCGCGCAGACCGGCGAACAGCAACTCAACAACCAGTATCGCGACGCCATACGCGAATACCTCCAGAAGGACATCGCCAATCGCCAGCGCACCATGCAGCGGCGCGCCGAGCAGATGCTCATAGCACTCCCCAACCAGCAGAAACTATATGACGAGACCTACATCTCCATCCGCACGGCCCTCGTCGACGGCACTTCCCAGGACGGCACCCCCGAGCTCAACTACGTCTTCGACATCTCCTACAACTGCCGCCACCTCGAAGGCTACACCGACGACTACCCCCTCGGCGTCTTCAACTACGACTCCTCCAACTCCGTACGCGCCATCTGCAACCTCACCAAGACCTTCGTCGAAGACATCCTCGACGACATCTTCCGCCCCACCAAGCGCGTCTCCGTCAAGATATTCTCCACCACCGACGGCGTAGAGCTCTCCCGCACCATTCCCTACGACGGCTCCTACGGCAACTTCCGCTACATGCCCGTCACCTTCAACAACGAACAGCTCCGCGTCTCCGTCGACACCAACGGCATCACCAACAACTGCCAGCTCGCCTACATCCGCGCCCAGTCCGTGCGCCACTTCCTCCAGAACAACGTGCGCAACCTCGCACGCACCGTCAACGACTACTCCTACGTCACCCGCTCCTATACAGACACCGGCGCCTACTACCGCCGCTCTTCCATCGAGCTCACCGTCCACGACGCCTTCCGCGAAACCATCGACCTCATGATCGCCGACAAAATCCAGGACGACTACGTCGACTTCAACATACCCCAGAGCACCACACCCTACGACAACGCCTACGTCCTCATCATAGCCAACGAAGACTACGACCACACCTTCCTCCCCGACGTGCCCTTCGCCTCCAACGACGGCGAGATACTGCGCCAATACTTCGTGCGCGCTCTCGGCGTCCCTGAGCGCCAGGTCAAAGTGCTCAACAACGCCTCGCGCGCCGAAATCCTGCAGGACGGCATCCACTGGCTCACCGACCTCTCGCAGGCCGTCGCCAAGCACCAGGGCGAGGAGACGCAGCCCCAGGCCGACCTCTTCGTCTACTACGCCGGTCACGGCTACACAGACTTCGCCGGCAACACCTACCTCATCCCCAACCACCTCAACATCGACGGCATCAAAGCCCTCGGCGGCAAACGCTCCTGCTGCAAGAAAAAGAGAAAGGAGAAATCAGAAATCAGAAATGAGAAACCCGACTACGACATAGCCCTCTCGCGCAAGGACGACGCCCGCTTCGCCGCGCAGTGCCTCTCCCTCGACTCCCTCTGCTCCATGCTCAAAGGACGCGGCAAACGCGAAGTCTACCCCGTCAGCCGCCTCACCGTCATCGTCGACGCCTCCTTCGACGGCCACCAGCGCAACGGCGCTTCCATGCTCCGCGCCAACCGCCCCGTGGCCAAAGACGCCAAAGCCAAGAAAACCAAGCGCAAGGCCAGCAAGACATCGGACGCCATCGTCCTCCTCGCCGCTGCTCCCGACAAGACAGCCTTCGCTTTCGACGCGCAGCACCACGGTTTCCTCACCTACTTCCTCCTCAAGGAAATCAAGAGTCTCGCCTCCACCTCCAACTTCGACACCTACACCTACCAGGACATCTACGAAGCCGTAGAGCGCAAACTCAACAAGGAATCCGCCCTCCAGAACCGCTGGCAGGAAATCTCCGGCTATGTCGACGGCAAATACGCCGAGTCATGGCAACTCCTGCACATCAGGTAGAGAAATGTGTAAGGAAAAATGAGAAATGAGAAAGGAGAAATGAGAAGTGCTCAAAAAACATAATTCTCATTTCTCCTTTCTCATTTATCATCATCTTTCATTACTCATTTCTCATTTTAATTTCTCATTTCTCATCATCTTTCCTTTCTCATTTTTCCTTTCTCCTTTCTCATTTTTCCTTTCTCCTTTCTCATTTTTCATTTTAATCCCCTCGGACTCTCATCGGACTTTCCTCGGCCGATGTACGGCCATTCTACGAATTTTCAATGGCCATAACTCGCTGAAAACCTGTATCGCGGCCGAAGGGGGGCCGAGGAGGGTCCGAAGAGGGGCCGAAGGGGCTCTATTTCGGATACTGAAAATCAGCAGGTTGCAAAAAGCCTTTTTTACTGTATCGGCTTGACGATTTTGCGGAGTTGTTCGATGTCGAGCTGCTGGTAGGAGATGGAGGTGGTGTCGGCGAAGTGCTGCCGGTTGGCTTCGTAGTTCTCGCGGTTGTATTCCGACGCCTTGTCGAAGAGACTCTTGGCCACGGCGAGCTTGAGTTGCTCGAAGCTGAGCTGGTGGTTGTTGTATCGCTCGATGTCCTTGGCCGAGAGGTATTTGGATATCTTGTTGAACTTCTCTGGGGGTAGTGTGCCGTCGTCGAGGAGCGAGCGTTCGAGGTCGGGGAAGTTGACCCACGAGGTGATGGTGGTCTCCAACAGGTTGAGGTGTCGGCGGTTGCGGTCTGTGTAGTAACCGAGGTAGGCGTGACAGGGCTCGACGAAGATGACGGGCTTGAGGCCTGTCTTGCGCAGTATGGAGGCGAGGAAGACGCAGGCGTCTATGCAGTTGGCCTGCCGCGTGTTCCACACCTCGTCAAAGAAGCGTATGTGCTGCACGTTGGCCGTGGGCGAGGGGTTGGAGGTGCAGGAGATGGAGGAGTAGGAGATGCCGCGGCTGAGGGCGTAGTACCAGACGGCGAAGACCTGGTTGCGCACCTCGCGTTCGGGGGCCTGGTAGCCGGAGAGCCGTGTGACGATGCCCTGGTCCAGTATCTCGGTGAGGATGTGCTCTATCTGCGGGTGGTCTTCGTTGACGTATGCCGCGAAGAGGAAGCGAAAGTCGGTGTTCTTGAGCGACAGGGGGCACTCGTTGACCGAGCGGCAGGTGATGTTGAGGTTTTTGATGTCGACCTCCTCGTCGTTGATGTAGCATGTCAGCGTGAGGTCCACTTGGGCGGGCTGCCGTATCTTGCGCAGTATGTTGTATTTCCATTTGGGCTTGATGTCGAAGGTGTAGCTCTCGCCGCGATGGGGGAGTATTTCCTGCGAGATGGTGACGTAGTTGATGACCGACGAGTCGAGCACGACGCGGAGCACGCAGTTGTCGGTGGGGGCTGTCACCGAGACCTGCAGCGTCGAGCAGTCGGCCGGCAGGCTTTTGGTGTCGCTGCCCTGCTGCCCGCTGACGGCGAGGATGAGCGAGGGGTATAGCTGGTTGTCGAGGATGGGGTTGCAGCGTGCCGAGAAGGCCACCTGCGATGGGTTGTAGAGCTTGTTGCCGGCGTTCTTGCTGTGGCAGCCTGCCAGCAGCATGAGGGCGGCGAGGAGGACAAGGCGTAGTGTGCGGTGTTTCATTGTACGATGTCAGGGTTTTGGTTGACGAAGTCGGCCCACTGCTTCTTGGCCGACTTGCGTTGCTTCTTGTGTGGCGAGAGCTGTGCGCGGAGGTCGCCGAGCGGGTTGGTGAGCTGCATGTGGCAGGTGTAGGCCACGGCGAGGGCGTCGGTGGCGTCGAGGTAGTGTGGGTGCTCCTCGAAGTGGAGTATCGAGCGCAGGATGTCGCCCACCTGCTCCTTCGAGGCGTTGCCGTTGCCGGTGACGGTCTGCTTGATGACCGAAGGCTCATACTCCTCGTAGGGTATGTCGCGCGCGAGGGCTGCGGCGATGGCCACCCCCTGGGCCCGGCCGAGCTTGAGCATGGACTGCACGTTCTTGCCGAAGAAGGGGGCCTCGATGGCGAGCTGGTCGGGGTGGAAGGAGTCTATGATGCGGAGCGTGGAGCTGTGTATGTGCTTGATGCGCTCCTTGAAGTCGGGCATCAGACGCAGGTACAGCACGTCCATGGCCACGATGCGCGGCGTCGGCGTGTCGGTGTCGAGGAGGCTGTAGCCAAGGATGCGGGTGCCGGGGTCTATGCCGAGGATGAGCATTTCTGTTATGAGTTAGGAGTTATGGTGAGGGTGAAGTGTGAGTCTATGCGGCGGCGGGCGATGTAGAGCACGAGGATGTAGAGGCCGAGGCTGGCGAGGGCCGCGAGGGCCACCAGCCCTTCGGGGACGTGCGCTATTGTAAGGACAGCGATGACGGCGATGAGCAGTATGGCGGGCAGCAGGTAGGCGAACCACACGGCGAGGAGGCCGCGCGAGTGGTCGATGTTGACCGTCACCCGCTGGCCTACTTGGTAGTCGCCGCTGTGGCTGGTGGGTATCTCAAGCGTCTTGTCCTTCGACTCGGCGAAGCCGCATTTGGCGTGTGCCGCGCACGAGGCGCAGGCGCTGACGCTGTTGATGGTGACGGTGACGCCCTTGGCGCCGACGGCGGTCACAACACCGGGGTGCTTGACTATTGTTTGGGACTTCTCCATGCTATGATGCCTTTACAGTTCTTGACGCATTTGCCGGTGATGTCTATCTTGCTGACGTTGCCGTTGTATACCACTTCGGCGCGGCCCCACTCGAAGGGTGAGGCGATGTCGAAGACGTGGGGGATGTATATGTCGCCGTGGGTGTCGATGTAGCCCCAGCGGCCCTGGAAGCAGGTGCTCGCCAGCCCTTGCGAGAACTGGAAAGCCTTCTCGAAATAGAAGGGGATGACGAGGTTGCCGTCGAGGTCGACATATCCGAGGCGGCCGTCGCGCTCTACGAGGGCGAGGCTGTCGTAGTACATGTACTTGCGGCCGTGCGTCGTCTTGTTGTCATACTCCAGGGGCAGAATGATGTCGCCCGTGGTGTCTATGATGCCGTAGTGGCCGTCGCGCACGGCCATGGTGCGCCCGAGGCGGAAGATGCCGGTCTCGTCGTAGGAGCAGTCGATGACCTCGTTGCCCTCGCGGTCGAGGAAGCCGTAGTGGCCGTCGCGCATCACGCCGATACGTCCGTCGTGGAGCCCCGAAGTCCATGTGTATACAAAGGGGGTGAGGGGCTTGAAGGAATAGTCGAAGAGAGCCCATCCGTCCTGGTCGCCGGCGAAGAAGAGGCCGTCCTGGTTGTCGGTGATCTGCTCATAGCGTGTGGGCAGCACCTCGCGGCCCGTATGGTCTATCATGCCCCAGCGGCCGTAGCGCATCACCAAGGCGTAGCCCTCGTTGAAGGGGCGCAGGCTCTCGTAGACGGCGGGGAAGAGCTGCCGCCCGAGGGTGTCGATGAAGGTGCACGAAGTGAAGAAACTGTCGACGACGAACATGACGGGGGCTGTCGCTTCCGTGAAGTCGCCGGCGGAGATATACTGTGGCTCTATGACCATGTTGGCCTGCATGTCGAGGTAGCCGTAGAGCTTGTTTTTCAGTATCTTGATACGGCCTTCGGCCGGGTAGCTCACATCTTCGTAGATGCAGGGCACCACCTCGTTGCCGCCGCGGTCTATGAGGCCGCACTGGCCGTAGTCGCGGTAGACCTTGCAGTAGTCGCCATGGAAGTTGTCCACGAAGCGGTATATGTTGGGCGCTATGACCGTGCCGTCGGCCAGACGGAAGCCGTAGAGCTCGCCGTCGGTGGTCGTCTGTATGCCGTCGACATAGACGAGCTCGCAGCCGCATTCCTCGTCGTCGACATACTCTATCTGCTGAGCGGTGAGCGGCAATACGCAGATGCAGAGAGCCACGAATGCTATTGTAAGGTGTTTCATATACGTTCCATGGTGTTTTGCGGGCACCAGCCGTTGGTGCCGTCGGCAATGGCTATCTTGTACCATCCTGTAAGGTTGTCGAGGACTTTCACCTTGGTGCCCTCGTGGAGTATCATCTTGTCGATGCTCTTGTTGTCTGGCGAGGCTTTGAGAGTGACAGCCTGGTCGGTGATGATGGCGTAGGGGTGGGCGTTGTAGGCGCGTGTGGAGCTGATGAGCAGGGCTGTGGCCAACAGCAGGAACAGCAGCGAGACGACGGTCGTGGCGAGACCGCCGCGGCGGATGGCGCTGCTGCGTCCGGTGCGGAGCATTGCCACGCCGATGCCTGCAATGGCCAGCAGCACGAGCCATACGATGCGCCAGCCGTGGGGGGTGATGGCGGTGGTGAGGGCGTTCCACCAGCGGACGATAAACAGCTGGGGCAGGGTGGTGATACGGTCGGTGGTGCGCGCGTTGGCCAGCTCCAGGTTCTCCTTGGCGTCACTCATGCCGGGTTTCAGCCGCAGGGCGCGCTCATAGTTGAGGATGGCTTTGCCGAGCTGGCCGTCGCGGTAGTAGGCGTTGCCGAGGTTGTAGTACAGATCAGCGGAGCTTTTGCCTTCGGCGAGGATGTCCTCGTAGGCAGTGATGGCTCCCTGATAGTCGTCCATGCGGTAAAGGTCGTCGGCCGAAGGAGCTGATTCCTGTGCCGTTATGGCTGTGGCGGCAATGAGCAGCGCTATGGTTAAGGTCAGGTGTTTCATAGTTCGGCAATCATTATAAGGGCTTCGGTGTAAATGTTCTGTTTCTGTGCTTCGGGGTTGATGGGCGCGAAGCGTGCCATGTCGACATCCTGCAGCACCTGCATGATGCGCTGCTGCTGGGCTTCGGGCACTTGCTTGTCGTTGAGGCAGGCGCTCACTGTGTCGCGGTTGAGGTTGGCCAGAGGTATGCTGTATTTGTCGGCCAGGCAGCCCCAGATGGCGCGGTATATCTCCTCGTAGAAGCGGTTGGTGTCGCCGCTGCCGAGGAATGCCGCCGCCTTCTTCAGGCGCTTCTGCGCCATGCGTGTGGCGCGTTTCATGCGCATGCCGGCGATGTCCTGCTCGGAGGCTTTGCGCTTGTTGGCAAAGACGATATATCCTGCCACGGCGGCTATGATCAGCAGGGCGAGGATGTAGAAGGCTGCGCCTGCATTATCATTCTCTTTGGCGGTGCTGAGCTTTGTCAGCGGGTGTATATAGTTTATGTCGCGGTTCAGCAGCTTCACGTCGTCTTTGCCCGACGCTGAGGACATGCCGCGAGCATCGCCTTTCTCTACGTGTACAACCTGTGCTGGAATGCGTTTGGTGATGTATTCCCCGGACTCAGGGTTGAAGTAGATGAAGTTGAAGGCCGGTATTGTGTATTCTCCTTTGCTGCGAGGTATGAGGACCCACTCGTATGTCCGGCTGCCGCTTATGCCGTCGGCACCCTTGTTGATATTGTCTTCTGTCTGAGGGTCATAGACCTCGAAGACCGCCGGGAAGTCGGGTTGTGGAGCATCGATGAGCATGAGGTTGCCCCTGCCGCTGACAGTGATTCTGTATGTCACCGCCTCGTTGGCCTTCACCTTGTCGGTGTTGGTGCCGCCTTTGGCGTCGAAGCTTCCTACAGCTCCGCTGAAACCTTCAGGTGCGTTGGGCAGAGGGCGCACGTTGACGTTGATGCGGTTGGTGCTCAGTGGGCGCTCTACGGCTTGACGGGTGTTGAAGAACGGGTCGTCGAAGAGGTCCCAGATGCTGTTGGTGCGGCGTCGCTGCTGCTGCACCATGGCCAGCACGTTGAGGTCAAGAGGCTCTATGGTCAGTTTGCCGTTCTCCTGCGCAAAGAGCGCACCGCGGCGTATTTCGGCCACCTGATAGTGGCGGTCGCCGACGGTCTCCTCATACTGGCGTATCTGTTGGCCTACGCTGAGGTCTTCGGCCCAGAAGCCACGGTTGCCGGGCAGCTTGTCGATGGCAAACTGGCTGATAGGTACCTGTGTGTATATCTTGTATGTTACTATTATTTGCTCACCGCGATAAGGGTTGCTCTTGCTTATCGACGCTCTGGCGAACAGTGTCTTTTCGTCAATTGTGGCGGCCGGTTGTGGCTGTTGCGCCCATGGGTCGTAGGCTTGGCGCTGCTGGGCCTGCTGCTTTTGGCGTTGCTGCTGCTGGGCGGCGCTCATCTTCACTACTCTTACTTCTTTGCGCGGCGAACTGATCTTCTTGCCGTCGACGACGCAGCTGGCTGCTTCTATGGTGAAGGTGCCTTCAAGGTCTGCCACAAGGTTGTAGGAGAACGAGGTGCTCACCGAGCGTGACATCTGCCCGTTGACGAAGCTCATGCTTGTCTGCGACGATGTGCTGGGGCCGGATATGAGGCTGAATCCATTGAACGAGGGGCCGCGGAAGTCCTTGGCCTGCTCGTTGACAGAGAAGCGTACCGTGAAGTTGTCGCCCACGTAGACTTGGTCAGGGGCCTGTATCGTCAGGCTCTGTGCAAAAGCCGCTGTTGTCAGTAACAGGCTGATGATTATTGTTGTTATTCGTTTCATAGTGGTGTTCTGTTTTATTACCAGTCTTTGTCCGTATGGCGGGCGGTGCTCACCTGCTCCTTGCGTGACTGCTCTTTCAGCGTCTGGCGCTCGTTGTTCTTTACGGCTTCCAGCATACGCTCGGCGTCCTGCTTGCGCTGCTCTTGAGGCTTGGCTTGCTTCTGCTGTTGCTGTTCCTTGCCCTGCTGTTGCTGCTGGTCTTGCTGGTTGCCTTGTTGCTGCTGGTTCTGCTGTTGCTGCTGGTCTTTGTTCTGGTTGTTCCCTTGTTGCTGCTGTTGGTTTTGCTGCTGGTCTTGGTTCTGCTGGTCGCTGCCGCCGCCTTGCTGTTGTTGTTGCTGCTGGGCTTGCTGCAACAGCCGGCGGGCGTATGCCAGGTTGTAGCGCGTGTCGTCGTTCTTGGGGTCCAGCTTCAGCGCGTCCTGGTAGGCTTTGACAGCCTGCTGGAAGTATTGCATGCCCTGCTGCTCGTTCTGCAAGCCGGCCTTGACCATGCTGTTGCCGACATTATGCAGCGCTTTGGCGCGACGGCTGTCGTCGATGTCCGGTGCGGCGAGAGCCTGCGCGTAGTGCATCGCCGCCTCGTCGTATTTCTCCTGCCGGTATAGGCTTGCCGCAAGGTTGTACTGCCCGCGGAAGTCGGTGGTGTCGGCCTCCAGGGCGCGACGGTAGTTCAGCTCCGCCTGGTCGTATTTCTCTGTCTTGTAGTTTCTGTTGCCTTCGCGCAGCAGCTTGCGGTTGGCCTGTGCCGAAACGTTGGTGGGCATGATGCAGAGCAGTAATGCCGCTGTCCCTGTGAGGCTTGTGAGAGACCACTTGCGGTTGCGGCGCTCGAAGATTATCACTTCGGCCAGCAGGCATAGTATCGCTGCCGCCAGAGGGTATTGGTAGCGGCTTTCGTAGGCGCTGAAGACAGCTTCCCCATAGTCTTCTTTTTCGAGGCCTTCAATCACTTTGCCTATCTCGCTGAGGCCGCTGCCGGCATTGCCGGCATGCACATACACGCCGTTGCCGGCCGACGCAATCTGGCGCATCATGTCTTCGTTGAGCTTGGTCATTATTATCGACCCGCCGCGTTCCCTTTTGTAGCTGTTCTTGCGGCCGCGGTGGTCGTATTCGGGTATCGGGGCGCCGTCGGGCAGGCCCATGCCTATCGTGCATATGCGCACCCCTTCACGGGCTGCTCTTCGTGCGGCGTCCACAGCGTCGTCCTCGTGGTTCTCGCCGTCGCTGATCACTATTATCGCACGTCCTTTGTTCTTCACCCATTCCTGGTCGGCATCGCCGTAGCCGAAGGTCTGCATTGCCTTCTCTATGGCGTCGCCGATGGCGGTGCCTTGCGAAGCTATCATGTCGCAGCTCACCTGGTCGAGGAAGAGTTTGGCAGCACCGTAGTCGTTGGTCAGCGGCATCTGTATGTAGCTGGCGCCGGCAAAGACCACCAGGCTGATGCGGTCGCCCGCCAGGGTGTTCATTATGTTGGTCACCACGCGTTTGCTGCGCTCCAGGCGGTTGGGCTGTATGTCCTCGGCCATCATGCTGTTCGACACGTCGAGGCAGATGGCCACGTCGCTGCCGGCCCGTTTGCCTTTCTCTATCTTGGTGCCCATCTGTGGGTTGGCCAAAGCCACCACCAGCAGGGCGAAGCCCGTCAGTGTCAGCGCCATCTTCACCGCAGGGCGCCAGCCCGAGCGGTCGGGTATCAGACGGCCGAACATCTGCCTGTCGGCCCAGGACTCCAGCTTGCGACGGTTGCGCCACTCGGCGTAGCCCCATATCAAGCCGCACGCCGCCACAACCAGCAGCAGCCATAGAAACTCTATATGTTCAAAATGAATCATCTTAACTCCTAACTATTAACTCTTTACTCTCACATCCTCATCCAGCCCCACCGCAACAGCACAGCCAGCAGCATAGCGCAGAAGGCCATCCACAGCCACAGCCCCTGTTCGTCTTTGGTCTGTGCATATTGCGTCACGTCTATCTTGCTCTTTTCCATGTCGTCGATCTGGCTGAAGATCTCCTCCAGAGCCTTCTTGTTGGTGGCGCGGAAATAGCGGCCGTCGTTTGTCGATGCCGCCATCTGCTGCATCAGCGGTTCGTCGATCTCCACGTCGATGTTCTGGTAGTGCACCCGTCCGAACTGGTCGCGGAAAGGGTAGGGCGCTTTGCCAAGCGAGCCCACGCCGATGGTGTAGAGGCGTATGCCGTACATGGCGGCAATCTCGGCGGCGCTCTGCGGGTCCACGCTTCCCTGGTTGTTGACGCCGTCGGTGAGCAGTATGATGACCTTGCTCTTGGCCTCGCTGTCCTTGATGCGGTTGATGGCTGTCGCCAGGCCGTCGCCAAGCGCCGTGCCGTCGCGTATGATGCCGCTCTTCACGGCCCCCAGCTGCTTGAGCAGCACATGGTGGTCCACCGTCAGCGGCACCTGTGTGAAAGCCTCGCCGGCAAACACCACCAGTCCCATGCGGTCGCTCTTGCGACCCTCGATGAAGTCCGCCGCCACCTTCTTGGCGGCTTCCAGACGGTTGGGCCTGAAGTCCTCGGCCAGCATGCTGCCCGAGATGTCCATGGCCATCACGATGTCAATGCCCTCCACCTTCATCTCCTGCCGGCTCAGCTGGCTCTGCGGACGCGCCAAAGCCACCACCATGGCGCCTATGGCCAGGGTCTGCAGCGCAAAAGGCAGCCAGCGCAGGCGTACGCGCAACGTCTTCTCCACACCGGCGAAGACGGCGATGTCGGAGTGCTGCACCGCGGCGTTCTGCTTGCGGTAGCGCCAGATGTAGTATGCCGCCAGCAGCGGCACCAGCGCCAGGCCCAGCAGCATCCACGGCTGTGCAAAAGTGATGTTACCCATGCTGCACCTCCTCTTGTTCTTTCTCTGCGGGCTTCACAGCCGCCCACAGCTGTTTGACGAACGCCACAGCCTCGTCCATCGAGCGCTCATGCTCGTGGGCCATGGGCTCGCTCTTGGCGAACTTCACCAGGTCGGCCGTGGTGAACATGTCGCGCAGCAACCCGCTCTCCGCCTTCCACCCGCCATTCTCCACCTCCGCGACGGTCTCTTCGCTGGTCATCTCTGTCGCGCGGATGCCCGTGCTTTCCTCTATGAACTGGCGCACAGCGTCGGTGAGGCGTGTGTGGTATTCCTTCATGCGGCCGCTCTGCCAGAGCCGCTCCTGCCGCAGCGCCTCCAGCGTCTGCAGGGCGCGTTCCTCGGGAGTGCGCGTGTCTGCGGGCTCGCTCTTGGTCAGCGCCTGCTGCACCTCCTTGCGGTGCGTCAGCAGCCACCACAGGCCGAAAGCCAGCGCCGCCACGCCCAGGCCCAGCAGCACCCAGCGGAACACCTCCCAGAAAGTGTACGGCACGCGCTCTATCGGCGCTATGTCGCGCAGTTCGGCGGTGGCGCTGTCTATCTCCACGTCGTTGACCACCAGCAGCAGCGAGTCGTCGTCGCCGAGGCGTATGTAGTGTTCGCCGGGCTCGAAGCTTGTGATGACGGTGGTCTGCGTGCGCGCCGTGCTGTCGAACGCCTGCCGCAGAGCCACTACGCCGTTCTGGCTCAGCATGTCCGCCGACGGGTAGTTCAGGGCGTTGCGTATGGTGAGCGTCGTCTGGTCGCCGAGGGCTATGGTGTCGGCCTCCAAGGTCGCCACAGCCTGGCCGTGAGCCACGCCTGCCAGGCTCATAAGCCCCATTGTTATTATTGCTATTGTCTTCTTCATTAACTTCTTCTGCTTAAGAGTGTGCGCAACGGCTTCACGAAGTCCTCGCCCGTATACAGCGTGGCCATGTCTATGCCGTAGCGGCGCATGCTGCGCTCCGTCTGCTCGGCCTGCTGTCTGGCGCGGGCGTCGACCACGCGGCGCACCGCCGCGCTGCCGGTGTCCACCCACAGCGTCTCCGTGCTCTCCGGGTCGTAGAACTTCACGAGCCCGAGGTTCTCCAGGTGCTCCTCGCGGCGGTCTACGAGGCGCAGCGCCACGAGGTCGTGTTTGCCGGCGGCTATCTTCAGCGCGTCGTCGTAGCCGCGGTCGAAGAAGTCGCTCAGCAGGAACGCCGTGCAGCGCCGCTTGATGATGTTGTTGAAGTAAGCCAGAGCCTGCGCTATGTCGGTGCCGTTGCTCTCGGGGCGGAACGTGATGAGCTCGCGTATGATGCGCAGTATGTGCTGCCGGCCCTTCTTCGGCGGTATGAACTTCTCTATGCGGTCGCTGAAGAGTATCACGCCCACCTTGTCGTTGTTGGCTATGGCGCTGAAAGCCAGCGTGGCGGCTACCTCTGCGGCCAGCTCTTCCTTGAACTGGCTCTGGGTGCCGAAGCGCCCCGAACCGCTCACGTCCATCAGCAGCATCACCGTCAGCTCGCGCTCCTCCTCGAAAATCTTCACGTAGGGGTGCGCCAGGCGCGCGGTGACGTTCCAGTCTATGTTGCGCACGTCGTCGCCGTACTGGTACTCGCGCACCTCGCTGAACGCCATGCCGCGCCCCTTGAAGGCCGAGTGGTATTCGCCGCTGAACATCTGCTGGCTCAGCCCCCTCGCCTTGATCTCTATCTTGCGTACTTTCTTGATTATGGATTCGTCCATAACTACTGACTCCTAACTCTTAACTCATAACTGAATCAAGGCACGTCGACCCTGTTCAGCACCTCGCTCACCACCTCTTCGCTGGTGACGTTCTCGGCCTCGGCCTCGTAGGTCAGGCCCACACGGTGGCGCAGCACATCCATGGCCACGGCGCGCACGTCCTCGGGTATCACATAGCCGCGGCGCTTCATGAAAGCGTAGGCCTTGGCTGCCGACGCCAGGCTGATGCTGCCGCGCGGCGACGCGCCGTAGCTTATCAGCGGCTGCATCTTGTCGAGGCCGTACTGCCCGGGGTAGCGCGTGGCGAACACTATGTCGGTGATGTAGTTCTCTATCTTCTCGTCCATATACACCTCGCGCACCACCTCGCGGGCCTTCAGTATGTCGGCCGGCTTCAGTATCGCCGACACGCCGGCGGCCGGCGTCCTGCCGCTCTCGTTCACCTGCTGGTGCAGTATCTGGCGCTCCTCGGCCTTCTTCGGGTAGCCGATGACCACCTTCAGCATGAAGCGGTCCACCTGGGCCTCGGGCAGCGGGTAGGTGCCCTCCTGCTCTATGGGGTTCTGCGTGGCCATCACCAGGAACGGCTCCTCAAGCGGATACGTCTCCTCACCGATGGTCACCTGGCGCTCCTGCATGGCCTCCAGCAGGGCGCTCTGCACCTTGGCAGGGGCGCGGTTGATCTCGTCGGCCAGTATGAAGTGGCTGAATATAGGGCCCTTCTTCACCTGGAAGCTTTCGCTTTTCTGGCTGTAGATGAGGGTGCCTATAAGGTCGGCAGGCAGCAGGTCGGGAGTGAACTGGATGCGGCTGAACTTGGCGTCGATGGCCTTGGCCAGCGTCGTGATGGCCAGCGTCTTGGCTAAGCCCGGCACGCCCTCGAGCAGCACGTGCCCGTTGCTCAGCAGCCCTATCAGCAGCCCCTCCACCATGTGCTTCTGGCCCACAATCTGCTTGCCGAGCTCCATCTCCAATGCGCCCACGAAAGCGCTCTCGCGCTCGATGCGTTCGTTAAGTTCTTGAATGTTTACAGATTCCATATCGTGTTTCTTTTATAGTTTCTCTCCTTTTGTCCTTTCTCAGACTTCCTTTTAACTCCGCTTTTTATTTTTTATTGTATTTTTAACATTCTTTTTGATATTCTTCCGCCATACCCCCTCTTCGCACCCTCTACGGACCCGGTACGGCCGTTCTTCAGTAGTTCTTCAGTAGTTCTTCAGTGCTGCACTGAAGAACTACTGAAGAACTACTGAAGAACGGCCGAAGGGACTCCGTAGGGGCTCCGTAGGGGGACGGTGGCGGAAGGGGGCGGTTGGCGGTGCGGCGGCGCCTCGTGGCGGGACGGGGCGGGTGGGGGAGGGCAGTGGGACGGCGGCCGGAAATGTAGAAAAAATGCAAAAAAAAGAGAATAGGTTGTTATATATAAAAAAAAATGTGTATCTTTGTGCATTGAAACTTTTGACATAAAGTAGAATAATTAACTAATTAATAATATCTTATGAAAAGGAACAAAGTACTTCTCGGCTTGTTTGCAGGCGTTTTGGCTTTGATGGGGGGCACTGCGCGTGCCCAGCAGGACACCAATTTCGTTGAGATTGGCCCCATCAACGTCGGCGGACATGTCACCAGTCTTCTCGCCGACCGTCAGGACGGCACAACCATCTATGCCGGTTCCGCTACCGGCGGTCTCTTCGTCAGGTCGGACAACCAGGCGACGCTTGAGAGCCTCTACACCTATCGCGGCATGAGCACCTCGTTCGCCAACAACCATGAAATCTGGCACTGGGTGCCTTGGCGTGTCGACGGCAAGGATGTGGCCATGCCGATAAGCTGCCTGACGCAGTGCAGCGACAACACCATCTTCATCGGCACCGGCAGCGACGAGTTCAGCGTGGGCAGCACCTACTCCCCCATGTCGTCCATGGGCAGCGGTATTTTCTGCTACAACCCGGCAACAAGTCAGTTCAGTGTCATACGCGGCACCGTGCCCGCCAGTATTAATGACGACTTCGCCTCGGTGCGCAAAATCGACCTGATCGAAGGCAACGACGGCATTTATCTGTTCGCCGTCACCAAGGGCGGTCTTTACCGCATCCATAAAGCCAACAACCAGAGCTGGTCAGACATCGAGGTGACTGTCGACGACCGCGTCGTGGACTGCGCCGATCTCGGTGGCTCCATCGACCAGTTCGTCCTCGTCCGCTCGCTCAAGATGGCCCTCTTCAGCGTCGGCAACCAGCTGTACAAGATCGGCAACCTGAAGGCTTACAACATGAGAGCCGACAATGTGTCGAGCACCAACAACGCTTTCTCGACGCCCAACACGGCCCTGAAAATCGCTGTTGCCCCCTCTGATCCCACTTACATCTACGTCATGACTATCAACAGCATCGGCATGATGGATGTTGTCTACCTCACCCGCGACCTGCAGACCTGGCAGCCCATCACCACCAGCACGGTGCGTGTGTACTCCATGTCGGCAATCAACGACAAGGCCGTTGTCAGCGGCGACGGTCGCCACTGCGGCACTATCTTTATTGACGAGAACGACCCCACACACGTCTATGTCGGCGGTTCGTCGATATGGAGCGGCCGCAGCTATGTTCCCGGTTCATATTTCCAGTGGACCAAGGTGTCCTACTGCGAGCAGGAACTCAACTACGGCAACTACATGGCCAGCGTGTTCAGCAACATGTCGTTCGTCCACTCCGGCATCCATCAGATCATCTGCGCCCCGCGTATGGTCAACGGCGTTTACACGAATGTGTACTATATCGCCACCGATGGCGGCGTCTACGTCTCCTATTACAACATGAACTATTTTAACGAGCTCAACCGCGGCCTCAACGCCATGCAGACCAACAGCGTGGCCGTGGCCCCCGATGCCACTGTCATCAGCGGTGCCCACAACGGCGCCTGCCCCCTCATCGAAGCCCGTGCTTCCTACAACGGCGGTCAGCCCGATATGGAATGGTATGACGACGGCAGCCATGGCAACATGAACCACGACGCCATTGTCACCTGGAAGGACAACGGCGGCATGGTGGCTGCCTCCATGTTCCAGCGCTACAGGCCCACTCCTTCGCGCACCATCTTTGTCTCTTCCAACGACAACCAGTTCGGCCGCGCCTATGCCGACTATATGGATTACACCCAGACGCAGACCTGGACCGAGGGATGGCGCTTCATGAGCAGCTCCATGGTCAACGGACAGGAGGTGTCGTTCATGTCTCTCTGGGAGACCGACCACGACACTTACTTCAACGATTCCATCACTGTAAGGATAGACACCCTCGGCTATGTCCGCCGCGATACCAACAGCGACGGTATTCTTGACACTATGTGGATGAACAGAGCAGACTTCCAGATTCTGGCCGGCGACAGCATGACCGTCATGAGCCGTGCCCAGGGCTATTATCCTTTTGAATATGGTTTTGAATTCGACACCACCGCCGGTACTGTGACCAATGTGGTATCTTCGTCTGACACTCTTGAGGTTGTCTCCCCGACCGTTATAAAGGTGAAGAACCCCATGCAGTCGCGTATGCTTGTGATTGGCACTGACGCTGCCCGTAAGACCTGCTGGACGGTGTGGATGTCGTGGCGCGCCACCGACTTCTCCAAGGTGTGGATGTCTGAACTGCCCGACAACGACACATGGGAAGGTCAGCAGTTGTGGACAGGTATCTATATTGTGAACAATGCCATCGCGGAGAGCAAGTACAATATCCCCCGCGCCGCCGTCATGAGTGCCGATGGCCGCATGGCTTACATCGCCGTGAACGACACCGCCGCCAACAAGTCTATGATTGTGCGTATCAAAGGCTTTGACAGTATCGACTATTCGCAGACCTCGTTTGACGTGGCCCGCCAGAGCCAGTGTTACCCGTATTCCAGCGCTTCGGTGTCGCGTCTGAGTGCTGATACCTTGTATCTCGATGCCGACAGCAACTATTGGATTGACCGTCCGATAAGCTCTCTGCTCGTTGACACGACCGAAGGTGCAGAGCGTATTATCATTACTTTCGAGGGTTACAACGATGAGTATGCCAACGTGGCCGAGGTGAGCAACCCGCAGGGCGCCTGGACCATCAGCCAGCGCCCCATCAGCGGCCAGAGCTCGCTGCCCGCCTACTGCGCCATGGTGGAAGCCTCCACTGGCAACCTCTATGTTGGTACCGCCAACGGCGTGTGGATTGACAATAACGGCTGGAGCCAGTACGACCACCTGCGCGGTCTGCCTGTCACCAGCATGGTGCAGCAGAAAGCCGCCCTCAAGGCCCGCTACCACATCAGCCATAACGGCATAACCCCCGAATACTACACCTTCCCGAAGACCAAGTGGCCGGGCGCCATCTACTTCGGCACCTACGGCCGCGGTATCTTCATGGACATGACCTATGTGACCGACCGCTCGAACTCCATCTTTGACACATCCTACTACCACTATGGTATACCCACCGTGGAGAGCAACGGCAATACCAGCTTGAGCATCTTCCCCAACCCCGTCATGGGTGACGCCAACCTGACGATCACCACCGACGAGGCCGGCAGCGCCCTGCTGCGCATCTACGACATCAACGGCCGTTGCGTGGCCAACCGCAACCTCGGCCATGTGTCGGAAGGCGAACAGGTCTACACCGTCAGCACCGAGGGTATGGCCAAGGGCATGTACCTTGTCAATGTCATCATAGGAGGCCACACATCGGCCACCAAGATGATGGTTCGCTAATCGGGCACGACAAATAAGCACAGGAGAGGTGCCGCCCGACAGAGCAGCACCTCTCCTTTTATAAATAGGTATACTTAAAATATAATCACTATAGATGAATACTAATCTTGTAGAAGAACTGAAATGGCGTGGCATGATCCACGACATCATGCCCGGCACCGAAGAACAGCTGAAGAAGGAGGTTACTACGGCATACGTGGGCATAGACCCCACGGCCGATTCGCTGCATATAGGTCATCTGGTGAGCATCATGCTGCTGAAACACCTGCAGATGGCTGGCCACAAGCCGCTGGCCCTCGTGGGCGGCGCCACGGGCATGATCGGTGACCCGAGCTTCAAGGCTGCCGAGCGCAAGCTGCTCACCGTGGACGAAGTGCAGCACAACGTGCAGTGCATACGTCACCAGCTGGAGCGTTTCCTAGACTTCGACAACCCTGTCAACGGGGCCGAGATATGCAACAACTACGACTGGATGAAGGACTACCTGTTCCTGGACTTCATACGCGATGTGGGCAAGCATATCACTGTGAACTACATGATGACCAAGGACAGCGTGAAGAAGCGCATGGAGACCGGTATATCGTTCACGGAGTTCAGCTACCAGCTGCTGCAGGGCTACGACTTCTTGACACTCTACCGCACCAAGGGCTGCAAGCTCCAGATGGGCGGCAGCGACCAGTGGGGCAACATCACCACTGGCACTGAACTTATCCGCCGCATGGAAGGCGGCGAGGCCTTCGCTCTGACCTGCCCGCTCATCACCAAGGCCGACGGCACCAAGTTCGGCAAGACGGAGGGCGGCAACGTGTGGCTCGACCCCGAGAAGACCAGCCCCTACAAGTTCTACCAGTTCTGGCTCAACTGCTCGGATGTGGACACGGCACGCTACATACGCATCTTCACCCTCTTCAGCCGCGAGGAGATAGAGGCGCTGGAGAAGCAGCACGCCGAGGCCCCTGAGCAGCGCATTCTGCAGAAAGCCCTGGCCAAGGACATCACAGTGCGCGTGCACGGCGAAGAGGCCTACAACACGGCCATCGCCGCCAGCGAACTGCTCTTCGGCAAAGCCACGACGGAGCAGCTGAACAGCCTCGACCGCGAGACGCTGATGAGTGTCTTCGACGGTGTGCCGCAGTACACGGTGAGCCGCGCCACCATCGAAGCAGGTGCCCCGCTGGTAGACCTCGCCGCAGAGGTTGGCATGTTTGCCAGCAAGGGCGAGATACGCCGCGAGCTGAAGCAGAACTCCATATCTGTCAACAAACAGAAGGTGGGGGAGGGGTGTACACTCTCGGTATCAGATATTCTCGCCAGCGGCTGCATCCTCGTGCAGAAAGGCAAGAAGAACTACTATATTCTCAACGTGGAATAAAAATTATTACGCCGATTGAGAATTTATTTGTATCTTTGCATTTCAATTGCGAGTATAATCAAATAAACAAAACAATATGACACAAACAGGTATTAAGACACTGCGAGACAGCGCTGCAATGCGTTGGACCGCACTGCTGCTTCTGGCTCTGGCCATGTTCTGCAGCTACGTATTTATGGACATTCTGTCGCCCATCAAGGACCTGATGCAGGACACCCGCGGTTGGGACAGCGCTTCGTTCGGCCGCATGCAGGGCGCCGAGGTGTTCCTCAACGTCTACGTGTTCTTCCTCATCTTCGCCGGTATCATCCTCGACAAGATGGGTGTGCGCTTCACAGCTGTGCTTTCTGGTGCTGTGATGCTCTTCGGCGGATTGATCAAGTTCTACGCCGTCAGCGACGCCTTTATCGGCACCAGCCTCGAGGCTTGGTTTACCAACAACCTGAACTGGAACGGTGAGCTGCCCGTCATCGGTGCCATACTGCCGTTTGCCGCCGGTATGCCCGCTTCGGCCAAGCTGGCCGCTCTGGGCTTCATGTTCTTCGGTTGCGGCTGCGAGATGGCTGGCATCACGGTGAGCCGCGGTATCGTCAAGTGGTTCAAGGGCCGCGAGACGGCTCTGGCCATGGGCTCTGAGATGGCATTGGCCCGCCTCGGTGTTGCCACCTGCATGATTTTCAGCCCCTACTTCGCCAAGCTCGGTGGTGAGATTCATGTCGACAACGCCGTGAAGTTCGGCGTGGTGCTGCTCTGCATCGCCCTCATCATGTTCATCACCTACTTCTTCATGGACAAGAAACTCGACAGCCAGACCGGCGAGGCCGAGGAGAAAGACGATCCCTTCAAGATCAGCGACCTGGGCAAGATCTTCACCAGCCTGGGCTTCTGGCTTGTGGCTCTGCTCTGCGTGCTCTACTACAGCGCCATCTTCCCCTTCCAGAAATATGCAGTCAACATGCTGCAGTGCAACCTCGTGCTGACTCCTGCTGACCCCAATACTTTCTGGGGCGGCGAGATGGTGACCTGGGTGCAGTATGGATTAATGCTTGTTGTGGCTGCAGGCTCGTTCTCGAGCAACTTTATCAAGAATAACAAAGGTTTGAAATATGGCTTAATGGCTGTTGCTGTGGTAGCACTTATTGTCTATTGCTATATGGGATATATGCGCGGCACTGCGGAGACTATCTTCGCTGTGTTTCCGCTGCTGGCTGTGGCTATCACACCCATTCTCGGCAACTATGTTGACCATAAGGGCAAGGCAGCTTCAATGCTGATGCTTGGCTCGATTCTGTTGGTTGTATGTCATTTGACCTTTGCCTTCATTCTGCCAGGAGTGTCGGCAGCTTCCCCCGCAGGTGGTGTGGTGGTGGCCTATGCAACTATTCTCGTGCTCGGCGCCTCCTTCTCCCTGGTGCCTGCCGCTCTGTGGCCTTCGGTGCCCAAGCTGGTTGACGAAAAGATTATCGGCTCGGCTTATGCCGCTATCTTCTGGATCCAGAACATCGGTCTCGGCCTGTTCCCCGCCCTCATCGGAATGGTGTTGAACAACACCAACCCCGAAGGCACAGCCGCCCACGACCTCAACTACACTTGGGCGCTGGTCATGCTGGCCGCCCTTGGTATTGCAGCCCTCCTTATCTCTGTCTATCTTAAGGCAGTCGACAAAAAGAAGGGTTATGGCTTGGAACAGCCTAATATCAAAGCCGAATAATAATCATGAAAGGCAGTACTATGAAAAAGGGTATTTCTGTAGTTGTGATTGCTGTTATGGCACTGATTCTCTGTGCCTGCAGCAATGCCGACAAGCAGGTGGTTGATTTTGCCATGTTGCCTCAGTCGGCGCAGACTTTCGTCAAGACACACTTCGCCGATAAGCAGGTCGCTATTGTGTACTACGACAATGATATCTTTGACAAGGACTATGAATTATATTTCAACGACGGTGCAAGGATTGATTTTGAGTCTAATGGCGAGTGGAAAGAGCTTGAGGACAAGGTTAACGGTTTGCCCATGACAGCACTGCCTGCTGGTATCAGCCAGTATGTAGCTGAACGTCACCCCGGCATGCCCGTTGTTAGTATAGAACGAAAACGGCATGGTTTTACAGTTGAGCTATCGTCCGAGATTGAGATGAAGTTCGACAAGGGAGGACAATTCATTCGCTACGACGATTAATGAAACAGGGGCCGCGTTCTTCGCGGCCCCTTGTTTTATCTTAGGTCTTCCATGGCTCGCTGCACAAAGCGGTTTAATGGGACACTTGCTTGCAACACTTTAAGCACTTCGTTGAAGAGTTTGTCGCTGCCGATAAACTTGTCAGGCATAGTGTAGCTGGTGGTGTAGTCTTTGTATTTTAGCAGGTCGGCATGTTCCCAGTCGGCGGGATATCCCTTGGGGACGCGTTGCAGTTTCTTCAGGGTGAAGAACTCGTTGCCGAAATAGTGCTTGTAGTTCTTCTCGTTCATGATGGCGAGGAATTCGTCGGTGCAGTAGAATATCTCCTGACGGATGGCGTTGAGTGCCTCGGGTGTGGGCATGAAGATGCCGCCGCCGAGATTGCAGGTACCCTTCAGACCGTAGGCCTCCTCGGTGCCGAGCTGGAAGTAGTAGCCTGGCACACCACTGTTCTTCGGTCCCCAGCTGCTGAGGAAGCAGGCGATGTGGGTCTTATAGGGCGTCTTGTCGGCCGAGAAGCGCGTGTCGCGGTAGATGCGATATACCGAGTTCTTGGCGGTTAAACCCACGAGGGTGTCGTCGTACTTCACCATCTCGTCTATTAAGGCTTGAGTAAAAACCTCGAAGTCGGCTTTGATGGCCAGCCAGCGGTCCTTATGGTCGTTGAACCACGGGCGGTTGTTGTTTACTGTAAGTTCCTGCAGGAAGGGCAGGGTGTCGGGGTGTAATGATGGTATCATTTATTCACATATTTCAATTAATGTCATAATGAGTGTAGTATTGTCGAATGAAAACTCCATATTGGTGAAGCCTTCTGTAGGAGTGAAGCAGTAGGTGGCCTTCCAGCGTCCCGACTGGCTTCGTGCGGTGATTATGGTTGTGTCGCCGTGACATTCAATGTGCATCCTGTACCGCAGGATTGCAAAACGGTCGAGAAAATCGATATGTCCAATAAACCAGCGGCTGTAACTACGTTTGCATTTGATTGGCAATGCAACCTCGGGGAAGGGAAAGTACTCCAGTATGGCGAAGTAACCGCTACGTGGAGGATGAAGCCAGACAGTCTTTTCGTTCTCTATATATCCCGTGGTTTCCATAACGCCGTCCAAAGGCCATCGGTTGTAGCGGAGCACACGTTGACTGTTGTCGAATTCCCATACGCTGTCAATGGCTTGCAGGCTGATAAAACTACGGGTAGTATCGTTACCGTTGACATATACCACCCCATAGACGAATTCACGACTGGGCGTGTAGATACCCTGTGCTGAGGCACTGTGGCAACATAACAGCAGCGTTATTATTGCCAACATGTGCGGCAAGGTATCGTGGTGTAGTTTCATAGTGAACGTAGCCATTTGATTTCGTCGGCCCAGCGCATGGGGTCGGGGGTCTCGAGGATGATGGGCATGTCGTCAAAGCGCGGGTCGTGCATCAAGCGGGCGAAGAACTTCTTGCCCATGGCACCCTCGCCCAGCACCTCGTGGCGGTCCACATGGCTGCCGGCGCCCTTCTTGCTGTCGTTGAGGTGAACGGCGCGCAGGTACTTGAAGCCCACTACGCGCTCGAACTCGTCGAAGCAGAACTGGTAGCCCATCTCGGTGCTCAGGTCGTAGCCGGCAGCCAGCGTGTGGCATGTGTCAATGCATACGCCCACTCTGGTTTTGTCGTCCACGCCCTCGATGATACTGGCTATATGCTCGAACTTCCAGCCCAGGTTGGTGCCCTGCCCGGCGGTGTTCTCTATCACCGCCGTCACCCCCTCGGTCTTCGAGAGCGCCAGGTTGATCTCGCGGGCTATCTGGTCCAGACATTCCTCTTCACTTATTTTGTTGAGATGGCTGCCGGGGTGGAAGTTGAGCATGGTCAGCCCAAGCTGCTGGGCTCTGTACATCTCGTCGAAGAAAGCCGCACGGCTCTTGCTGAGTGTCTCTTCGTCTGGTGAGCCGAGATTGATGAGGTAGCTGTCGTGCGGCAGCACCATCTCGGGCCGGAAGCCGCGGTCCACGAGCAACGCCTTGAAGCCGTCGATCTCAAGTTGTGGCAGCGGCTTGCTGACCCAGCTGCGCTGGTTGCGTGTAAACAGGGCAAATGCGTTGGCCCCGATGGCCTCGGCATTCAATATGGCGTTGCCCACGCCACCAGATGCGCTCACATGTGCGCCGATGTATTTTGTCATAATGTCAATGTATTGTCGTTTGTGTAATCGTTGACGATATCAAGCAGTTCTGCCCCGTAGCGTTGCACGGTTTTCTCACCGACGCCGAGTTGTCGCTTCAGCTCGGCGACGGTGTGTGGCATATTTGTGGCTATAGCCTGCAGGGCTTTTTGTTGCAGGATTACGTAGGCTGGTACATTCTGTTCCGCAGCCTTTAATGACCGCCAGTTGCGCAGGGCGGTGGCCAAGTCGGTGTTCATGCTGTTGCCGCCGCTTTGTTTGGCTGTTTTGGCGGTGCGCTCGCGGCTGGTCTTTTTTTCTTTACCGTCATGGTTCATGAGGTAGTCCACCTTGGCACGCTGCACCGTCTGCACGCTGTAGCCTTCCTTGACGACGGCCGTAAGGCACGACAGCTTCAGGCCGAGCGCTTCGGCAAACCTGGCACCGTTGTCTTTGATTCGTTCTGCCGTCACCTTGTTGTCTATGTCTACATCGAGGAGGGTCGGCAGCAGGGCGGCGACCTCGGCCAGTTTCCCTTGGAAGTATTCCGCCCCTTGTTGTGCGCGGAGTTGCTGTGCGGCGTTGTCTATCCGCACGAGCTGCGCCTTGAATTTCTCGCTCACCGCCTGCAACTCCAGCAATGTGGATATTTTCGTGTTGAAGGCTTGCACCAAGTCTGGGTAGATATTCTTCAGCTTGCTGTAGTGCTCGTACAGCTTGTCGGCATGGTGCACAAGGTCGTCCATGCCGAAGAGCTCCATGAGCTTCTCCATGCGGTACTGACGCTCGTAGTCGTCAGCCGCCACGCTGGTCTGCTCGAAGCTCGGCTGGGCGCTGACGAAGTGGCTGACGGATGTGTCGTTGAAGGCCACACCGGCTGTCAGGGGCGACGAGAGCGAGAGTCCCTCGAGGGTGCGGCAGCGGCTGAGGGCTACGTAGACCTGGCCGAATGCGAAGGCGTCGGCGGCATCGATGACGACGTGGTCGAAGGTGAGGCCTTGCGCCTTGTGGATGGTGACGGCCCAGGCGGCCTGAAGGGGGTACTGGCAGAAGGTGCCCTCCACCTCCTGCGTGATGTCGTTGGTCTTGGTGTCGATGCTGTATTTCATGCTCTCCCACAGCTCGCGGTTCACGGCTATGGTGTCACCGTCGTCGCTGACGACCTCTATGTAGTCCTTGTCGTCTTCGCGCAGGAAGCCGGTGACCGTGCCAAGCATGCCGTTGTAGTAGCGGTGGCCGCCGCTGCTGTCGTTCTTGACAAACATCACCCTTTCTCCCATCTTCACCTCCAGCCGTTGGTCGCAGGGCAGCGCTTTGTCCGGATAGTTGCCTTTGACGATGGCCTCGAATGTGCGTTGTTCACCATGCAGGGCTTCCATGTGACGGCGGTTGATGGCGTCGGCCTGCCGGTTGTGGGTGGTGAGGGTGATGGCGCCTTTCTGCGACGTACCCACGCGGGCATTCAATGCTGCGAGGGTGGCGGAGTCGATGTTGTTGTCGCGCACATGGTTCAGCAGGTCGACGAAGGCGGCGTCCTGCTGGCGGTATACTTTCGTCAGCTCTATGGTGACGTAGTTGATCTGCTGCAGCGCCTTGCTGGCGAAGAAATAGGGCGAGGGGTATACGCGCTCCATATAGGGGCGCTCGGCCTCGGTGACCACGGGCGAAAGCTGGTGCACGTCGCCGATGAGCAGCAGCTGCACGCCGCCGAAGGGACGGCTGCTGCGGCGCACGCGGCGCAGCGTCATGTCGATGGCGTCGAGCAAATCGGCACGCACCATCGACACCTCGTCGATGATGAGCAGCTCAAGCGTGCGTATAATGTTCTGCTTGTTTTTGCTGAGGGCCTTGTAGCGCTCCGGCATCTGGTATTCGGTGACCAGCTCCTTGACGTCGGGCAGGTAGGGGTCGAAGGGCAGTTGGAAGAACGAGTGTATGGTGACGCCGCCGGCATTGATGGCCGCCACACCCGTGGGGGCCACGACGGCGTGCCGCTTTGTGGTGCTGGCAACGATGTCGTGCAGGAACGTCGTCTTGCCGGTGCCGGCCTTGCCGGTCAGGAACACCGACACGCCGGTCTGCTCCACATATCGTCGCGCCAATTCTGTCTGTGGGTTGGTTTCCATAATCGTGTGCAAAGGTACGAACTTTTTGCCACCCGGCAAAATAATATGCCATATCTCGCGTTATATCAACATGGAAGAACCAATTTTGAACGCTCACAACAAGGAAGAATACCCGCCCATGCACACGGCGGAGCACATACTGAACCAGACCATGGTGCGCATGTTCGGCTGCCCGCGCTCGCGCAACGCCCACATCGAACGCAAGAAGAGCAAGTGCGACTACCAGCTCGCCGCCTGCCCCACCGACGAGCAGGTGCAGGAGCTCGAGCGCCGCGTCAACGAGGTGATCGCCATGGGGTTGCCCGTCAGCTACGAGTTCGTGAAGAGGGGAGAGGTGCCGCCCGAGGTGGACCTCGGCAAACTGCCCGACGACGCCAGCGAGACCCTGCGTCTGGTGCGCATCGGCGACTACGACCTCTGCGCCTGCGTCGGCACCCACGTCGCCAACACCTCAGAGATAGGCACTTTCAAGATTATCAGCCACGACTACAACGAAGAAGCGCACACGTGGCGCATGCGCTTCAAATTGGTGGAATAAGACCGAGTGGAGTTCGGGCATCGTGAACAAGCGCCCTCCACTACCCACTCACTTCAATATCTGCTTCGTGTGTTCCTTGGTGTTCACCTTGCCGATGGCGTCAATGATGGTGCCATGCTCGTCGATGACGTAGGTGGTGCGCAGCGTGCCCATCGTTACCTTGCCGTAGTTCTTCTTCTCGCCCCAGGCTTCGTAGGCTTCGAGGATGCGGTGCTCGGTGTCGGAGATGAGGTGGAAGGGCAGCTCGTATTTGGCGATGAACTTCTGGTGGCTGGCGGCGCTGTCGCGGCTGACGCCGAGCACCTCGTAGCCCTGGGCCAGGAAGCGGTGGTAGTTGTCGCGCAGGTCGCAGGCCTCGCTGGTGCAGCCCGGCGTGCTGTCTTTGGGGTAAAAGTATAGCACCAGCTTCTTGCCGGCATAATCGGTCAGTTTGATGGTGTTCCCGTTCTCGTCCGCGCCCTCAAACATCGGCGCCTTGGTTCCAATCTGTAGCATGTTTCTATTCGTTTTAAACGCGGCAAAAGTACGAACTTTTTCCGACATAGTGGAAAAAGATTTCTGTATGTGAAATATTTTGTGTATTTTTGCACCCGATTTCAACAGTGAAATCAACGAAGCGTTATATCGCCTTGCGAATGAGAACCTGAGAAATTTTCATGAGATGCAAGATTGTATAATGGCTTCACGTGTATTAGCGTGGGCTGTTTGCTGCATCTTTATCTCAAGGTAATTCTCAGGACCATCATTCGAAGAAGTGGTATACAGCGCCACGCTTCTTGTTTTATTGCCATTTGTGGTGCGGAATGGCAAACAAAAACTGACGAGGCAACAGGATAAAACCGCCACAATTAAAATGAAAACTAGTGTGTGTAACATTATTGTTTTCTTTGTTTTTTTGATTCCGAGTTTCTTGGTGTCAGCACAGAACGATTTCGTGTTTAAAGACAGATATTGTTTTTAATTCTTTTGCCTGCACTTGCCGCAATGCTGCGGCGGGGCGGGATGGTTTTGTATTTTCTAATTAAACAATCTATAAACTTATCAAAATGAACAAAGCATTATCAACCATCGCGGCGTTTATGCTGCTTGGAGCCTTCGCCATGAATGCGTGGGCCTATGACGGTAGCGCCGTTGCTCCGTCAGGTCAGACAATCTACTACAACTACGACAGCGTTAGTCAAACTATCGCAATCACATACCCCAATACAGCTAATGCCCCTTGGTGGAATTACACCACGCCCACAGGAGCCCTTGTTATCCCCGACAGCATTGAACACAACGGTGTCAGTTATCCAGTTACAGCCATCGGCGACAATGCGTTTTACGGTTGTATCAACATAACATCTGTCATCATCGGCGACAATGTTACTTCCATTGGCGGAAGTGCATTTTATAATTGTCGTAACATGACATATACCAATTTCGGTGGCAGTGTTACCACCATCGGCAGCAATGCATTCGCCCTGTGCCGGTCGCTGTCGTCGATAGACATCCCCAATTCAGTAACTTCTATTGACAGTTACGCTTTTTCAGATTGCTATGGTTTAGACACTGTCAACATCGGCAGCAGCGTCACCTCCATAGGAAACTATGCTTTTTGGAACTGCACCACCTTGACCTGTATTTATATGCCCGATTCTGTCACCACCATCGGCGAAGATGCCTTCTACAACTGTCCCTCCCTGACCCTTGTGGTTGTCGGCAGCGGCCTGACCTATGTGGGCGGAGGAGCCTTTTATATGTGCAACAATCTTCAAGAAATGTACATAGACAATCCCATTCCACCTACATTGGGTGGGAATAATGTTTTTTCTTTTCATGTAAACCCTGACACAACTTACCTCCATGTGCCCTGCGGGGCCTCCTCCGCCTATCAAAGTGCTGCACAATGGAATGCTTTTACTGTTTTAGAGGATTTCGAATATAGTTTCAGTGCCAGCAGAGCCGACACAACAAATGGTACTGTGCAAATAATCCAACTCCCCAACTGCAGTAATTACCAAGCTGTGGTACAAGCAAATGCCAACGATGGTTTCCACTTCGACCACTGGAATAATGGAAGCACAGACAATCCGCTGACATTTACTGTTACCAGCGACACCTCCATTGTCGCATATTTCGTAAGTGGGGTCGATAGCACCGAGAGTATCGATGGAGTGGATATGCTGAACGCCAAGGTGTACTCCAACAAAGGCCAGATAGTTGTCGAGGGAGCCGACGACAAAATGGTGACGCTCTACGACATCTCAGGCCGTTGCCTCGCCACCAAGCAGGACTACGGCACGGCGATACGCTTCGACGTTCCCGCCACGGGCACCTACATGATTAAGATTGGCAACCATGCCGCAAGGAAAGTGGTCGTGATACGATAAAAATGGGTCATTATAGTCCCAAATGATTTTGAAAATGGATGAAATGAGTCATTACAACGCCAAATGATTTTGAAAACGGGTAAAAAGAGTGTCGTGGGGCTTTTTTGAAATCAAAAGGCGGTGAAAAGAGTGTCGCAAGGCCCAAATGATTTTGAAAACGGGTAAAAAGAGTGTCGTGAGGGCCAAATGAAAATAAAAACGGGTGAAAAGAGTGTTTTCGGGGCCTTTCAAATTTGAAACACGGTGAAAAGAGATTTTTCAAACCAAAAAAATATTGAATTATGGATGCAATAACGAGCGAGGCCCCGGCATTCGGCGGGGCCTCGCTGTGTGTAGGCTATAACCTGCGTAGCTTTATTGCTCTCCGCGAGCACGCGGTTAGTACATTCCGCCCATGCCGCCCATGCCGGGGTTGGCGGGGGCTGCGGGTTCGGGTTCCTTGATGTCGCAGAGGACGCACTCGGTGGTGAGGAGCATGCCGGCGATGCTGGCGGCGTTCTCCAGGGCCACGCGGGTCACCTTGGCGGGGTCGATGACGCCGCTCTGGAAGAGGTTCTCGTACTTCTCGGCGCGGGCGTTGTAGCCGTAGTCGCCCTTGCCGTTCTTCACCTCGTTGACGACGACGCTGCCTTCGAGGCCGGCGTTCTCGACAATCATGCGCAGAGGCTCCTCGACGGCGCGGCGGATGATCTCGATGCCGAGCTTCTCGTCCTCGTTCTCGGGCTTGACGCCTTCGAGCTTCTGGGCGGCGCGGATGAGGGCGGTGCCGCCACCGGGGATGATACCCTCTTCGACGGCTGCGCGGGTGGCGTGCAGGGCGTCGTCGAAGCGGTCTTTCTTCTCCTTCATCTCGACCTCCGAGGCGGCGCCGACATAGATGACGGCCACGCCGCCGGCCAACTTGGCGAGGCGCTCTTGGAGCTTCTCGCGGTCGTAGTCGCTGGTGGTCTTCTCGATCTGGGCTTTGATCTGACTCACGCGGGCCTTGATGGCGTCGCTATTGCCCTTGCCGCTGACGATGGTGGTATTGTCCTTGTCGATGCTGATTTTCTCGCTCTGGCCGAGCATGCTGAGGTCGGCGTCCTCGAGTTTGTAGCCTTTCTCTTCGCTGATGACGGTGCCACCGGTGAGGATGGCGATGTCTTCGAGCATCTCCTTGCGGCGGTCGCCGAAGCCGGGGGCCTTGACGGCGGCGATCTTCAGGCTGCCGCGCAGGCGGTTGACCACGAGGGTGGCCAAGGCCTCGCTCTCGACATCCTCAGCAATGATGAGGAGCGGACGGCCGGTGTTGACGACTTTCTCGAGCACAGGCAGCAGGTCCTTCATGGTGCTGATTTTCTTGTCGTAGATAAGGATATAGGGGTTGTCGTAGGCGCACTCCATCTTCTCGGTGTCGGTGACGAAGTAGGGGCTGATGTAGCCGCGGTCGAACTGCATACCCTCGACGACCTTGACGGTGGTGTCGATGCCCTTGGCGTTCTCGATGGTGATGACGCCGTCCTTGGTCACTTTCTCCATGGCCTCGGCGATGATGTCACCGATGGCGCTGTCGTTATTGGCGCTGATGGTGGCCACCTGGCGGATCTTCTGGATGTCGCCGCCCACTTCCTGGGCCTGCTCCTTGATGCTCTTCACGATCTCGGCAACGGCCTTGTCGATGCCGCGCTTGAGGTCCATGGGGTTGGCACCAGCGGTGACGTTCTTCAGGCCGGTGTTGACGATGGCCTGTGCCAGCACGGTGGCGGTAGTGGTACCGTCGCCGGCCTGGTCGTTGGTCTTCGAAGCCACCTCCTTCACCATCTGGGCGCCCATGTTCTGGATGCCGTCCTCAAGCTCGATTTCCTTGGCCACGGTCACGCCGTCCTTGGTCACCTGCGGGGCACCGAACTTCTTGTCGATAACCACGTTGCGGCCTTTGGGGCCGAGGGTCACCTTTACTGCATTTGCCAACTCGTCGACGCCTTTGCGAAGCTGCTCGCGAGCGTCATTATTGAAAACTATCTGTTTTGCCATAATCTTGTCTGTTTTTTCGGTTAATCTTTACTTTTTATTTTTCCTGCTCGCTTCGCTCGCGAAATCTTTAAATCTTGTAGATTATTTCCGCCTGTGGCGGTAAGGGCTCCCAATTCGCGTAGCGCTTAATTTATAAGATTTACTAGATTTCTGCCGCGTAGCGGCTAGGAGGTTTAGATGATCGCGTAGATGTCGCTCTCTTTCATGATCATCAGCTTCTCGCCGTCGATCTCGATCTCGGTGCCGCTGTACTTGCCGTAGAGGACGTGGTCGCCCACCTTGACGGTCATATCGTGGTCCTTGGTGCCCTTGCCCACGGCGAGGACTTCGCCGCGCTGCGGTTTCTCCTTTGCGGTGTCGGGGATGATGATGCCGCTGGCGGTCTTCTGTTCAGCCTCGGCGGGACGCACGAGGACTCTGTCTGCTAAAGGTTTGATGTTTGTCATAATTGTTATGTTTTTTTTGTTTTACTTCGTTTGTTCTGTGTGCCGTGCTCCAGCGCGGCGACACCCAATGTTATCAACATCCGTGCCAACCCCCATAAAACTGCCAGCGACTGCCACCGGCTGACACTTTGTCAGTCCCGGTGGCAGTCGCCGGTTTCGGTTATGATGTTGGTCAATCCAGGTACTCGTATGTCCAGGTGATATTGTACGTGCCAAACCAGTTGGTCTCGGCGGTGACGGGATACCCTCTGTCGTCGTATGTATAGTTGATTCTCAAGTCTGTCCCCGAGCTCTTGCCGTTGGCGGCCCTGAAGTGCGTGATGTTGTGGCGGCTCCAGTGTATCTCCTGGCCTGACATGTAGTTGGAGCCCGGCATCAGTGTCTTCGTGCCGAACGTAATACCGTAAGGATGTGGCGAGTTGTCATATTCGTAGGTTGCAAGCAGTCGGTCCTGCATGTATGTGCGCACCATGTCGCCATTCTCCCATTCGCAGCGTTCTCCATTGGGAATTATTGTGTCGTGGTCAGGAACGGCCACCCATGTCACTATGTTGCCGACGCTGTCATACTGGAATGTATATGATTGGTTGCTGGCACTTAGCCATTCCTGCACAAGGCGTCCGTCGAAGTACGTGTAGCTGTGGTATCTCAACAGTGTGCCTGTGCTGTCGTAGTAGCGTATTTCGTTGCATAGGCCGTTGTCATAGTTTAGCACCACAGTGGTGCGTGTCCGTCGGCTGCTGTAAAGGTCTCCCTCTTCAATATCCACCCTCGTCAGCAGGTCGCCGTTCCAGGTGTAGTTGTATATTGCACTATACACCCCTCCGGCCTCCTTCTGATATGTGATGCGGCTCAGACGCCGTCCCGCCGCCTGCTGCGCTGGTGCGGTGGTGCAGTATGCCGTGCCGTGCCATCTGCCCGTCTCGCTGTCGTAGGTCACCGTCACCGTCACCCCCGCGTCCTCCATCCTTGCCATCCAGCGCACCATCTCCTCCCTGTCCGTGGTGCTGATGGTCGTGGGCTCCTTCGAGGCCTTGCCTGCACTGCTTGCAGGACTCTCGTTGCGGAATGTCACCGCAAGGCCCTCCTGCGCCAAGTCGCAGAAGCGGTCCAGCAGAGCCTCCTTCTCCTCGTCGTTGGCTATGCGCACCGAGGTGGCTCGCTCGCCAGCGATGTAGGTGATGGTGTACCCTGTCTCATTGCTTGCCGTCACATCTTCTGCGACAGCTGATACATCCTCTTTGCTGCATGACGTCATGGCCAGCGCCACCGTCAGCAAAGCAAATAGTTTAACAATGTTTTTCATATTGTCTATGGTTTATATATAAGGAATTGGGCTAAGGTAATGACAAAAAGTATTGCCTTTTTCATTTTTTTATTATCTTTTTGTACGTTTTTTTGTCGTTGGCTTTAATAATAGCAATATACATCCCAGCTGGTATATTGGCCATGTTGACTTCATTTTCTATAGTCTCAACAATCAATCGACCTTTCGTGTCATACATCTGTAATAACTGCAATTCTGGTATATCCACTATTAACTTCTGATGGAAAGGATTTGGGTATATGACAGGATCGTCAGTGTATATATCTTTTATGGTTAAACGAGGCCTGACTCTGCAAGAATCGCGTATTATACTTCCGTTATCACCATCTATTGATGTGACATTTGTTGTGTATACATGGGTATTATTATGGAATACGCATATTAGATAAGACGTCATCTGGCCTGCAGAAAAAAAAACATTCCACATTAACTCAGCCCCAATCCCTTCTTTCATGTAGAAACTCGGTGAGCCAGGTTTTACTAAATGTATTGTTTTCCTGCCATCTGAATCAAAATATACAGAATCCACGATATACCATCCTCTGAAACCTATGTCAAAACTGTCACCAACAGATAGAGACATGTCTACTACCAATTCTTCACTATCCTCATATCTCCATTTTATCCACAATTTTCCAAATATAGTATCTTCACGCGCCAAACCCGTATTGCTACTTTGATGTACTTTTTTATATGCAGTTCCGTTGATGACGGTATCACCCGAAAACGTGAATGTTCTATCAATTGGTCCAATGTCATACATCTCAACGGCACAATTCCACACTGTGCTCTCGCTGCCGAAGAACGAGCGGTAGCCGTGTGTTGCTGTGTCTTGGGTCGGGGAGTCCTGCGCTGTGAGGCATCCCCCCGACAGCAGCAGTGTGCCTACTATCATGATAATCTTCTTCATACTTTTCTCCTATTTCTTTATTATTTTATACCATCGAAAAATGTCACTATTTGCAATGTTTAAATAATAACACCCAGCGGCTAATGATGTAATATCAATGATTTCTTTTCCTGAATACACTTTTTTTCGTAATATAATATGTCCAAGGCCATCGTACATCGATATTTGTGATTCCTCGGACAATTCTATCTCAAAAAAAGAATGGCATGGATTAGGAAATAGTAGAGGTTTGGTTGTTTCCGCGCTGCCAAATCCCATCGGGTTACATGTGGCACGACATTTCTCTTTGTTGATTGGGCAACCATAATATCAACCATAATATGTATCGGTTAAATCTTTCTTATAAATATTATTCCCGTCGTGATACACACATATCATGATATTGGGATATCCAAATGGAAATTCTGGACCAACGCCTTCAAGTATAAATTCACGTTCTGGGCTATTATATTGTCCCAGTATTATTTTTTTTCTCATAATAGAGTCATACTCAATGGATAGAACCTGAAGTCCATTAAAATAGTCTCCCATCTCAAGTGATAAATCTGCTAACAGTACCTCTTCGTTACCTCTTTTATACCATAGTTTACCTGTCGTAGTGTCTTCTCTTGCTAATATAAGGATATCTTCGTCAACCTCGAAGCCAACGATGTCGTTCGTGTCTTGTTCATAAAGTCTGTATTTGTGTACTCGTTTATAATTTAGCCCGTTTATTGTTGTATCGCCATCAATAACAACTCGGTATGAGAATATTCCGCCCGTGAGAAGAGGCTCTCCATAATACCACTCTGTACTTTCGCTGCCGAAGAATGAGCGGTAGCCGTGTGTCGCTGTGTCTTGGGTCGGGGAGTCCTGTGCCAAGAGGCATCCCCCCGACAGCATCAATACGCCTATAATCATGACAATCTTTTTCATAGCTTTATCCTTTCCTTATTTTGTGAGTATCATCTGTTTGGTGTCCACAATCTGCCCGTCCACCACGAGCGAATAGACATACATACCTGCTGCCAGTGTGCCGCCAGCGTGTACAGTTATTGTTTTCTCTTAATCCTATGAAAAACATAGCTGTCAAGGCATCCATCTGGTTCGCCGACAGGAGTTAACGTTAATGTGTTATTGTCGTCACTTTCCTCAACGTTGAAGTTTACAGTGCGGCCGGAAACTTCATAGCTGAGATGGCTGAGACTATAAGGATTGTTGGTATTGTATTTACCGGCCTCGAAAGGTGTTGTACAGTTTGCATAGAACGGCGATGATGAATAGCCATGTGGCGGATATTTAATCAACGGCATTATGTCGTTGTGGATGACAATGTTGAAGTCCATAGTGTCGCAAGCCCATGTATCAAATCCCGACACATAACTGCAGTTAAGCCACAGTTGACCGTTGTTTGGCATGTTTGCATTGTCAAGGTCGCGTATGGTAACTGCGCCGTCGTTGTGGCGTGCTATTGAGAACCGTTTTCCTGCCGCTTGCGTGGCGTCATTATATACCATTATAATGGGGTAGCCAAGATCATCGGTCTGGTCGGTCTCTTCATAACGGAAAACACCGCCTCCGAGGCTGCCCTGCCATGTCATGTCGTTATATGTCGACGTGCAGTATAGCTTGTGGTTGTCGTCGTCAACAGTGATCATCAGCAACCCTTCGCTATACCCGTCGTCGCAGAAATATATCGCATAAGGTCTCCATAGCCTGTCTTCTCGTGGAGAGCTGGAAAAATGGTAATTTATCTGTGTGTAGTCATAACTATATATAGCGTATACGTAGCCGCAGATTGTAACGGTGTCGCCACTCTGGTAAGTTTCGTCTCCTATGGTGAAAGGAGTGTTAGACCTTTTTGAAGTGAGGATTGTTGTGTCCGCGTTAATCTTTAGAGCCCAAAATGGATACGGGGGTTGTCCGTAGCCGTTCCAGAGATCGTCACTAACCAACACCAGCACGCCAGTGTAACAGGTGGCTTGCGGCTGCGGCGCGGTGGCGTGGGCGGTGCCGTGCCATGTGTGGGTGGTTGGGTCATAGGTCAAGGTGACGGTCATGCCCTCGTCCTCCATCCGGGCCATCCAGCGCTTCATCTCATTGCGGTCGCTGGTGCTGAATGTTACGTTTTCTTTTGCCTGTTGAGAGGCTGCTGCGTGGACGTTGTGGAACGTCACTGTGTCGCCGACCTGCGCATAGTCGCAGAAACGGCCAAGCAGGGTATCCCATTCTGCCTCGGTCTTGAGGTGCACGGTCGTGCTTTGGCCACCCACGGTGTAGGTGATGTCGCGTACGCGTTCTACACGCTGTATTTCGGCTTCGAGCTCTTTCTCTTTATTGCATGCTGCAAGTGTTAGCATGGCAGCCAAAATGAAGAAAAGTCTGGTAATGTTTTTCATGTCTTTTATAACGTTTTGTTTGTCATCCTGTCCATCTGGTATTCGCGCAGGGCGGCGAACTGCTCTGCGTTCTCCACGCGGTAGAAGGCCACGGTCTTCTCGTCGTGCACGGCCATGGCGCGCCAGAGGGGCACCTCGTCGCGCTTCACGCGGCGGGCCGGCTTGTCGATGTCGCCCAGCCAGCTGGTGACGCCCTCCGTGGCGCGGATGTCCATCTCCTCTTTCAGCCGCTGCCATGCCGCACTGTCGTCGGCCACAAGGATGACGACATCCACCGCCACCGTGTCGCACAGCCGGAAGCCCTTGACCTGCGCCACGCTGAGGTCGCTGCACGCGGCATAGCGGTCGTAAAGGGCCGCGGTGTGACGGTCGGCGTCAGGAGTGCCGCATCCGGCAAAGGTCAACACTATGAGCAGTATGTAGAATGCCCGTCTCATAACTCATAACTCTTAACTCTTAACTCTTAACTGTCAATATGTGTCCGGCTACGTCGGCCCAATGGCTGTCAGCGATGCCGCTGCGGTTGCAGACCACTCCGTCGTATCTTTTGTCCGCCGCCATGCTGTAGTCTATCAGCGGCACCGCCGCCACTGCCAGCACTGCCACCGTGGCCAGCACCGTGCGCTGTGTGCGGCGCCGCTTTGCCCATGTGCCGCGTTCGCCGCGCAGCCGTTGCAGCAGCCCCTGCTGCTCCTCGTGTTCCCAGTTTTTGTCGAATGTTGTCATATCGTTGTGTTTTTGCCGCCCCTCCGGGGCTTGTAGGTTGTCTGTTTCCGTTTCCGGGGGTTCCGCTGCGCTTCACCCCCGGCTAATCGCTGCCGCCCCTCCGGGGCTTGTCTGTAATCAATAACCAATTAATCGCCCGCAACCTATGACTTAAAACTCTTAACTCCTACCTCCTAACTCTTAACTCTTAACTCCTAACTCTTAACTCCTACCTCCTACCTCTCCCATTCCTTTCTCAGCCTTTCTTTCGCCCTCATCAGTCTCACTCCTATGTTGTTCTTGCTCATGCCCAGCCGCTGTCCTATCTCCTTGTAGTCGTGGCCCTCCAGGTGCAGCGTCACTATCGTGCGGTCGGGCTCGTCGAGCTGTGCTATCATCTCGTGCAGGTCGCGCCGTGGCGTCGTGTCCTCCTCCGGTGTGTCGTAGCCTTCCGGCAGAGGGTAGGAGGGGGGCGTGCCCCTGAGGATGTCTATGCAGGTGCTGCGTGCCACGCGCCACATCCAAGCCGCCTGTTTCGGTGCCACGCTGATCGACAGCAACTGTTCGCGCCTCAGCCACAGGGCCATGAGCACCTCCTGCAGCAGGTCGTCCTCGTCCAGCCCCCGCCGCCCGTAGCGCCGGCACACCGCGAAGAGCAGTCCGCGGTGCCGCAGCACCATGTGGTTGAATGTCTCTTCATCCCTCACGCCTAATATAACGTAAATCAGGGGGCAAAAATTACAGCCCCCTGAAAAAAAGGGGCATAAAACACAAGCGGCGCCATCCGCAGGGGTGGCGCCGCTCGTAGGGCTGTACGTGTAGGCCGTTTATTCGTTGGTGGTGGCGTTGACGCGGACAAAAGGCAGCGGGAAGACCGTTGTGTCGTTGTTCTCGTCGATGCTCATCAGGTTGATGGTGATGACGTCCGTGCTGTCGGTGTAGGTGAAGGGGATGTTGTAGGTCACGGGGGCGCCGTTCTCGTCCACGTCGTCGGTCAGCAGGTCGCCGGTGTGGGTGCCACCGTTGTAGCTGTAGCCGAAGTTCTTGCCGTTCACCTGCTGCATGGTGTATTCACCGTTCACCTCAAGCATGTCGAAGGCAACGACTTCCTGCGGGAAGGTGAAGTAGGCGGAGTCCTGGTCGAAGGTGAGGCCGAACTCGACGGTCAGGTCCATGCCGGCGGGAACGGGGCAGTTGGGGTCGGCGAGGGTGGCGAAGTCAAAGGTGTAGGCCCAGTCGGTGCCGCGCAGGTCGGCCGTGGTTTTCACGAGGGGGTAGTTCTCATCGCCCATCTGGGGGATGTTGTCGCCGTTCACGATGATGGGCTGTACGTCCTCTTTCTGGCAGGCGGTCATGCCGAGCAGCAGGGCTGCGGCGATCAGGATAGTGCTTTTCTTCATTGTTGTTTGTTTTTTTTGTTTGTTGATGTTTTTGTTTGATGTTTTTCTGTCTATAAGAACGCAGGCCGCGAGCCAAAAACTACAACGGGGTGCTGTTTTTTTTATCTTTTTTCTCCAACACGCTCGAGCACAAGCTGGTGGCAGAGCGCGCCGCCGTCGGCCAGCGCCGTGTAGTGCGAGATGACGAGGGTGGTGGCTGTGAGCCAGTTCACCTCCCAGCAGCCCTCGCCGCCGCCCAGCAGGTCGCAGCACAGCATGCCGTCGGCGTCGAGGCTCCACGTGCCTGTCGCCGTGCCGCTTGTCGCCGTGCCGTCGGGGCTCAGGGTGTATGATGCCGCCGCGTAGCCCTCGGCGTCGCCGATGGCCGTTATGCCGTCGGCCTCGAGGGTGTACTGCGCCGCCAGGGCCACTTGCCAGGAGCCTGCCATATACGCAGCGTTGGCGCGGCTGATGTTAAGCACGCTGTAGGTCTCGCCCCCGGCGGTCTGGCGCTGCTCCACGGTGCCGCAGAAGGTGGCCGTCGTGTCCTCGTCGCCGTAGCCGTCGAGGGGCATGCCGCAGACGAGCGTGTAGTCGTCGTGCACCAGTATGAGCACCGTGCTGTCGGCCAGCACCAGTGCCGGCACCGTGGCGCCGACGATCATGTCGTCCTCCCACGGCATATCCACGCATGTCATCGTGCCGGTGTAGCACTCCGTCAGGTCCTGGCGCATGGCCGTCGTCTCGCGGGCTACGCCGCTCCAGCGGCCCGACTGCTCGTCATAGCTCACGCTCACCGTCAGGCCCTCTTTCTCGCGGGCTTTCATCCAGGCCTTCATCTCCTCGCGGTCGTCGGTGCTGAAGTGCTGGTCTTCCTTGCTTTCGGCCTTCGAGGCCGCGGAGTGCCGCTGAGGGCGTCCGAGGCTGTAGAAGGTCACCGTCTGTCCCTCGGCGGCCACCGAGCAGAAGCGCTCCAGCATGGCGTCCCATTCGGCGTCGTCCTTCAGGGTTGTGCGCCCCTCGTCGCCGCCAACGCTGTAGACCACCGTGCGCGTGTTGTCTGCCGTAGCCGTGGCGGCTGTCGCCACGGGGCTCTCCTCGTTCTTGCTGCATGCCGCGAGGGAGAGAGCCGCCGCAGCCACGCATGCCATTATATATAATGTTGTCTTCTTCATAGTCTTTATTTGCGTATATTGGTTTCTTGATTGCTTATAATCACTCAAAACTTAAAACTCAAAACTCAAAACTCCTAACTCTTAACTCCTAACTCATAACTCATAACTCACCCCTCTCCATCTTCCACATCTGGTAGTCGAGCAGGGCGTCGTACTGCCGCTCGTCGTCGAGGCGGTAGAGGCCCACGGCGCGCTTGGCGTGCGAGGCCACGACGCGCAGCTTGGGCTGCCCGTCCCATTTCGCCCTTGTTGCGGGCTCTTCCGTGTCGCCCAGCCAGCTGGTGACCCCCGTGGTGTCGTCCACGGCCAGCATCTCCTTCAGGTGCTCCCATGCCGCGTCGCTCTCGGCCTGCAGCAGCACCACGTCCACGCTCACCGTGTCGCACAGGGCGAAGCCGCACACCTGCGCCACGGCGGTCTCGGGCAGCGCCGAGAAGCGCTTGTAGAGGGCGCTCTCGGCATCTGCCTCGCCGCGATGCGAGCAGCCGGCGGCAAGCGCCAGTGGCAGCATCATCAATAGTATCAGTCGTTTCATCTTCATAATCGCATTAGCTCATCAGCAGCTCGTCGGCCAGGTCCACCCATTGCCGGTCCTGAATGTCGGCGCGGTTGCTGAACACATTGTTGTAGTCTCCTGTCGCCGAGGGCGCCAGCGCCAGCGGTGTGGCCACGGCCATCACCAGGGCCACGCCGGCCGCCATGCTCAGCGTGCGGCGCGTCCTGCGACGCCATGCGGGATACTCCGCTTCCAGTCTCGCTGCGTGGCTCCGGGCCTCGGCCTTCTCCCACAGCGCCTCAAAGTCTCTGTCGTTCATCATGTCCATTCCTTTCTTATCTTTTCTTTTAGTCTTACCAGTCTCACGCTCACGTTCTTCTCCGTCATCCCCAGCTGCTGACCTATCTCCTCATAGCTGTAGCCTTCGAGCTGCATCGTCACTATCGTGCGGTCGGGTTCCGGCAGGAGCGCGATGCGCTCGTGCAGCTGGTCCACCAGCGTGTTGTCCTCGGCCGCGCTGTCGAGCCCCTCGGGCAGCGCCTCGGTCTCCTCGGTGCGCCGCAGGGCGTCGATGACGGCGTTGCGGGCTATCCTCCAGGTCAGCGCCGCCTGCTGCACACCGCCCAGCGCCAGCAGCCGCTCGCGGCTGCGCCAGAGGGCTATGACAGCCTCCTGCACAAGGTCGTCCCTCTCCAACCCCCTGTGCCTGAAACGGCTGCAGAGGCTGAAAAGCAGTCCGCGGTATTGGTGGAGCATCGCGTCGAAAGGATCCCCTGGTCTCACATTTATAATAACGTAAAAAAAGCCGTGAAAACTACATCACGGCTATATTTTTTGTGGAAAAAACGAACATTGGGTACGTCTTAGAATGGTATAAACCCTATACCAACCTTCAACGTGAGGATGTTGGACAGTATCGCGTCGGCATAGTGCATGTACTGCTTGTTCTTGCCGCTGAAGTCACGGTCTATGGTTTTGAATAAGCCATAGGTGTAGGCGTAGTCTACCTGCCAGTTGAGCAACAGCCGGTGGAAGAACGTGTAGTTACGGCCTATGCCCAGATGCAGGCCAAATGTGTTGCCGGCATTCGAGCCCGACGTCAACTCGCTGAAGTGCACCAGATGTGCGCCACCGTCGAAGTAGAAGCCGTGCGGCGCAAAGTCGCTGCGTAGATATTTGCGAACCTCAAGGCCGATTGTTAGCATGTTCTTGGAACTCTGCACGTTCTTTGTGACGCTGTGCCACACATAGCTTGAGCCAATAACTTCTTCGTACGATGCATCCACCTGCTGTGTCACATCGTCGTATCCCTTGTGGTAGCGCACTGTGGCGGCAAGTGATACGTTACGGGCCAAAGCCACCTCCAGCGAAGCCCATGGCGTCATGGCGAGATAGTGGCCTGCCTTGAAGGTCTGGTAACCGGCAAAGCCAAGGTTGAAGCCACCGGCAATAGCCACATGGTGTCCACAAAAGCCGGTAGGCTCACCGCTCTTCGGCTTCATGGCACGCACATAGGTGTCGTAAATCATGGCGTCAACAAGGTCGCTGTGGTCGGCTACATTGTAGCTGTACGACTCGCGTGCCAGCAGTTTGCCCTCGCGCACGTCCACTATCACCGATGCCATGGCTGTGCGCTCAAGGCCTGTCAGGCTCAGCGGTATCACTATCGGAGCCAGCGGCAGCACCAATGCGTAGCCGATACCCATCTCGGGTTCTGCGCCTTCGATGTTGAGCACCACTGTCATGTTGATGGTGCGCGCATTGTGGCGGTCCATCATCTCTTCCATGTCGGGTTGCATCATGCGGTGCATGGGGTAATAACCCTTCGTGAGCCAGAACTCGTTAATCCATTCGCATGTCGTCAGGAAATCGTTGTACTGGGTGTCGCTCACCATATTGTGCAATCCGCCGTCCGAGAAGTCTATGCTTTCACAGCCGAACCGCTCGCCCATCTTCACCAGACGCTTCGTGAGGTCGTCCTCACGGCTGGCACTTTCGGCATATTTCATCTCGTTCTTGCTGTTGGCCACCCAATACGTCGCATCGAACACCAGCATACCGTTGGCTTCGCTCTTTTCAACCGTGGGCTTCACTGCATTGTTGTTCAGGTGGCTGCGTAGTTCGCTGCAGAATTCTGCGTCGCCTGCGGCAATGTCGGTCAGCGCGTACGACGTCGGGTTGCGCTTCGTCTGGCTCTCTCGCTTCTGCTTGATGCGCTCGTACTTGGTCTTCGGCTTGTCACTCTCAGTCTCTTCCGCATTCTGGCTCTTCGGCTCGTCGACACCTTCCTTCGGCACCTCTAACATGAAGTCTATCACGCTCTTCTTGTTCGATGTGCGCAGCTCCTCCATCAGGTCTGCCGCTATCGCTGTAAATACTTCGTTGGCGGGGAAACGGCGGTGCATCTCCCACACTTTGTGCAGCGCTGCCAGCGTGGCCTGCTCGCCGCTCGTCTTCTTCATGGCGTAGTGCACCTGCTGGCTCTCACCTTCAATCTCCTTGTAGTCGCCCACCGCCACGTTCTCGTTGTCGTGGTTCTTGAACTTGGCTATCCCGTAGAGCTCCTGAGCCATGTACTCGTTCAGTTGCTCGTCGTTGCCATTGTCCTTGAGCATCAGCCATGTGTTGTAGAAGGCGCGGGCGTATTCGCCGTGGATTATCTCCTGCCGTATGCACTCTTTGCGGGCCATTTCGCGCAGAGCTTCAAACTCGGCTTTGGTGGTCACCACATATTTCTCGCCGCCGTAGTATCCGTCCAGCGCTGCCGCGCAGTTGCGACGGCGTGTGATGATGTTGGGGTGTGTGCTGTGGCTGTCGTCGTAGTTGTCGCGGCTCGTGATGTTGGCCACGCTGTCGAGCCAGCAGCCGGTGAGTTTGTAGTACGGGGTGTTGAACCATGTGGTGTCGAACGGTATCTCGTCGAATGGCAGTTCGCTGTACTGCAGCACGTCGAACACTCCCTCCGTCACCTGCTTGTTGTAGGGACTGCCGAGGTAGAACATCGCTATGCCCAGCGAGTCGGCTTCGTTCTCCATCTCGCGGCTGCGGTGGTGGCGGCGCATGAAACTGCTCATCTCGTCGCTGTTCTCCTCTACGTCGGCCTTACGTTTCTTGTCCTTGCCTACCAGCTCCTCCAGCGAGTGGCTCCGGTAATAGTGTATTATCTCATGGCCTACTATGAAGGCCAGCTGGGCTTCGTCTTCCACCTGTGCCACAAGGCCGGTGTTGACAAACACCATGCCCTGACCTGTCGTGAAGGCGTTGACCTCCGGACTGGTGACGGTGTAGAAGCGCAGCTCCGAGCGCAGCTCTGGATAGTCTTTCAGCAGTGTGTCGGCTATGCGTTCCACCATCCGGCTCATAGGGTCGCCGTAGACGATGTGGCCGCCGGCCAGCATCTTGTTGATGCGGTACGATGCCTCCATCACCTGCGCCTTGTTCTTCACGCGGCCGCCGGCATACTTCTTCGCCCTCTGCATGTCGGCCTCGTAGAGCTCGTCTACGCTCATCTTCATGTCCTGCGGCACAGGTCCCACGCTGCGCAGTTGCGCCGTGACCCCTGCTGCCATAAGCATGGCCGCCGCCAGTATGACAACCTTCTTCATCCCTGCTTATTTCAGTTCCAAGTGTGCAAACTGTCCTTTGCGGCTGCCGCTGAGCAGCAGCAGGTACTTGTCGCTACCCATGGGGTGTGCGCTGCCGATGATGCCCTGGTCGTCGATGTTGAAGTTCTCGCGGTTGCCACTGCCGTCGGCTTTCAGGCGTATCACGCTCAACAGGGCGTCATGCTTTGTGGGCTTGAAGGGTTTCACGCTCTTCTCTTCCGGCGTATCGGCATTTTTCACGTTTGTCGCAACAGCCAGCATGATGCCCTCGCTGTAGGGCTGCCAGCGGTAGCTCATTATACCTTTGAGGTTGGGGTGGCAGTTGTTCTCCATGCGCCATACGCGCGACCACTGCACCTGGCCGTCGGCATTCACGCGCATCACCATCATGCCGACACGGTTGAAATCACTGGGGAAACCGTCGGTGTATATGGTCCACATCTGGTCCACCATCACGTAGGCACCTGTGGCGTCGGCTATGCTCTGCTGGATGTTGCCAAAGGGCACCCAGTGGTGCTTCATGCCGCTTTTGTCCTTTTCGTTGCACAGACGGGCAGTCTCCTGATCGGTGAAGGTGTGCTTCACCACATTGGTCTTGCCGCTCTCGATGTTGTAGCAGTAGATGTCTATGCGGTCTATGTTGGGGCCGCCTTCCTTGGCGGGCATTATGGTGCGCTTCTCCTCCTGCAATGCCGAGGCCAGCAGTATCTTGCCGTCGCCGTAGCGTATCATGCGCGTCTCGTTGACTTTGCCTTCATCCAGCAGGCGGAAGCCGTAGTGGCTCTCGTTCTCGCCGTCCACCACCGTGAAGCTGCACAGCCCCTTGTCGCTCACATACGACAGCACCACCTCGCCGCTGTCGGTCACATACACCTGGCTGCAGGGCGTGGGCGTTATCTTCATCTTCCAGTATTCGTTCAGCTCGCGGCTGTACAGGCCAACCCACATCTCGGGCTCCTGTGTCTTGCGCGAGGCCACGAAGACCCCTGCCAGCAGCTGCTGGTCGTTCGACGTGCCCATGGCGAAGAAGAACTCGTCACCCTTCTGCCCCTTGAAGTCGGCAAGCACCAGCTGCTCACCCTTCTCCTTCAGCGACATATCGCGGCGCTCGCGCCACACGCGCATGCCGTTGTCGTTCTCCGTCATCATCAGCAAGTCTACGTTATTGTCGTTCAAGAAGCCACCGTAGCAGTTCACATCCTTTGTCTTGCCCATATCCACGCGCGCCAGCTCGTTCTGCGCATAGTCGTAGCACACCAGCGCCTGGTTGGTGCGGAGGTAGCCGAAGCCGCTGTACTCCAGCAGCACCACACCCTGGCTGTTGGCACCGATGAACTTCTGGCTGTAGTCGTCGGCCAACGGCTTGCCGAGGGGTTCTGTCTTGAGGGTAGCATTCTGTGCAAAGGCCATCATGCCTCCCATGAGCAGCATAACGGCAACAGATACAATCTTTTTCATCATATTAGGTTTTATAGTTATTTTGTGCAAATATACTAATATTTTCTAAATAATTAGCGCTTGCGCACAAAAAAGACGGATTTATTCCCGTGTGGCAATACTCCGTACCCCCAGGGGATACGGAGGGGTGGCGTAGAGCCACCGGCGCCGCGCATGGCGGCGGCACAGGCTGAAGAGCAGTCCTCGGTAGCGTTCGAGCAGCGCGTCGAAAGGGTCCTTCGGTCTCGCAAATATAATAACGCAAAAAACGCCCCGAAAATTACATCGGGGCGTGAAAAAAAAGTCATACCTGCATCCGAGGGCATCACTTCAACAGCACCACCTTGTGCGCCGGAGCGTCGCCCACACGCAGCAGGAAGGCCATCGTGTCATGCCAATAAAAAAACCTACCGTCCAAGTTGTGCATATGCCCCTGCACCACGTCGTTTCCCCTACGGCCCCTCTTCGGACCCGGTACGGCATTTCTTCAGTAGTTCTTCAGTAGTTCTTCAGTGCCGCACTGAAGAACTACTGAAGAACTACTGAAGAACGGCCGTAGGGGCTCCGTAGGGGCTCCGTAGAGGGGGCGTTGCGGATTGGTTTTTTTTTCGTATCTTTGCAGCATGAAAACACGAGAAGTAATAGAGTGGCTTGATGCTACTTTCAAGCCTGAGTATCAGGAAGATTACGACAATAGCGGCTTTCTGCTCGGCGACGCGCGGAGCGACTACCGCGGCGCTCTGGTGGCGCTCGACCTCACGCCGGCGGTGGTCGACGAGGCTGTGCGCACCGGGGCGAGCCTCATCGTGACGCACCATCCGTTCATTTTCACGGGTGTGAAACGGCTTACCGACGGCAGCGCCACGGGGTGCATGGTGATGACGCTGGCGAAGAACGACATAGCTGTCTACGCGGCGCATACCAACCTCGACAACCTGCCGTGGGGCGTCAGTGGCGTGCTGGCCGCGAAGCTTGGGCTGGAGCAGTGCAAGGTGCTGAGTGTGAAGTGCGAAACGGAAGGCGGCGGCAGCGTCGGTGCCGGCATGGTCGGCGAGCTGCCCGAGCCGGCGCCGGTAGAGGGCTTCCTGCAGAAGGTCAAGGAGGTGACGGGGATACCGTTTGTCCGCGTGTCGCCGCTTGACGCTGCCCGCTGCGCACCGCGCACCGTCAGGCGTGTGGCGCTCTGCGGCGGCAGCGGGGCCGAGTTCATAGGCGACGCCCTGCGGGCCGGGGCCGACATCTACCTGACGGCCGACCTGAAATACCACGACTTCCAGCGCACCGACGGGCGCATGGTGCTGGCCGACATAGGGCACTACGAGAGCGAGCAGTTTGCAAAAGAAATAATTTTCCGCGCCATATCGGAAAAATTTAGTAACTTTGCATGTCGAATTTCTGACGTGCAGCAAGGCATCGTCAGTTATATTTGAGTGTAAAACAATAATATATATAATAAAGATGGCAAAGAAAGTCAGCACAAAAAAAGCCGAAAACGAAGTCCAGGAAGCCCCCGTCATACTGCGTCCGGACGCCGACCTGGCGGTGGAGAAGCGCCTTGTGGCACTCTATACACTGCAGATTGTAGACAGCGAGATTGACAAGATCCAGATTATCCGTGGCGAGCTGCCGCAGGCCGTGCAGGACCTCGAGGATGAGATTGCCGGTCTGAACACCCGCATCGAGAACTTCACCGCCGAGATCAAGGAGACCGAGGCCGCCAACAAGGCCCGCCTGAACGAGATCGAGGAGCACAACGAGCAGATCAAGAAGTACCAGAAGCAGCAGGACAACGTGCGCAACAACCGCGAGTTCGAGTCGCTGAACAAGGAGATAGAGTTCCAGAACCTGGAGATACAGCTCTGCGAGCGCAAGAACAAGGAGGGCAAGGCCCACATCAGCGAGCTGAAGCAGCACATCGAGGCCGCCAAGGTGCTCCTGGAGAACCGCCAGAAAGACCTTGAGGCCAAGCGCGAGGAGCTGACTTCCATCATTGCCGAGACCGAGAAGGACGAGGAGCGTCTGCGCGCCAAGAGCAAGGAGCAGGAGCAGTATATCGACGAGCGCTACCTGACGGCCTACAAGCGCATCCGCGGCGCCGCCCGCAACGGGCTGGCTGTGGTGCAGATAGACCGCGACTCGTGCGGCGGCTGCTTCAGCAACATCCCGCCCCAGCGCCAGATGGAGATCAAGATGCACAAGAAGGTCATCGTGTGCGAGAACTGCGGCCGCATCCTCGTCGACGACGACATAGCCGCCAAGGCCAAGGCCCAGCTGGAGAAATAATTGCAGTTTTGAGTTTTGAGTTCTGAGTTGGTAGTTGGGAGCGATGGCTCACGGCTTGAAATCCACAACTTGAGACTTACAGTGTAAAATGCTATAACATGACATATCATTTCAATCCCGAAGAGAGACTCACCCTGGACAAGATTCAGGAGATTATCGACAAGAAGATGACCCTCGCCCTGAGCGACGAGGCCAAGCGTCGCATAGAGAAGTGCCGCAACTACCTCAACCAGAAGATGGAGAACCAGAAGGTGCCCATCTACGGTGTCACCACAGGCTTCGGCAGCCTCTGCAACATATCCATCAGCAAGGAGCAGCTCAGCCAGCTGCAGAAGAACCTGGTGATGAGCCACGCCTGCGGCGTCGGCGACGAGGTGCCCGCCGAGGTGGTGCGTCTGATGCTGCTGCTCAAGGCCCAGAACTTCTGCTTCGGCTACAGCGGCGCCCAGCTCCAGACTGTGCAGCGCCTGATAGACTGCTACAACGAGGACGTGCTGCCCGTGGTTTACCAGCAGGGGTCCCTCGGCGCCAGCGGCGACCTCTGCCCCCTGGCCAACCTGATGCTCCCCGCCATCCTCGGCATGGGCGACGTGTACTGGAAAGGCCGCCGCTGCGACGTGCAGGAGGTCTTCTCCGCCAAGGGCTGGCAGCCCATCGAGCTGCAGAGCAAGGAAGGCCTCGCCCTCCTCAACGGCACCCAGTTCATGAGCAGCTATGCTGTGTGGAGCCTCCTCAAGGCCCGCCGCCTCAGCCGTCAGGCCGACATGGTGCTGAGCCTGAGCCTCGACGCCTTCGACGGCCGCATAGAGCCTTTCTACGAGAGCCTCCACATGGTGCGCCCGCACAAGGGCCAGCTGGAGACCGCCGCCGCCGTGCGCGAGATGACCGAGGGCAGCGAGATTATCAAACGCCACAAAGAGCATGTGCAGGACCCCTACAGTTTCCGCTGCGCCCCGCAGGTGCACGGCGCCGCCAAGGACACCATCCGCTATGTGGCCAGCGTTGTAGAGACTGAGATCAACTCCACCACCGACAACCCCATAGTGCTGCCCGACGAGGACATGGTCATCAGCGGCGGCCACTTCCACGGCGAGCCCCTGGCCATGGTGCTCGACTTCCTGGCTATCGCCGTTGCCGAGCTCGGCGCCATCAGCGAACGCCGCACCTACCAGCTCATCGACGCCAAGCGCGGCCTGCCGAGTTTCCTCGTGGCCAAGCCCGGCCTCAACAGCGGCTTCATGATTCCGCAGTATGCCGCCGCCGCCATCGTCAGCCAGAGCAAGCAGCTCTGCACGCCCTGCAGCGTGGACAGCATCACCAGCAGCCAGAACCAGGAAGACTTGGTGAGCATGGGTGGCAACGCCGCCACGAAGACCTACCGCGTGTGCGAGAACACGGAGCGCGTGCTGGCCATAGAGCTCTTCAACGCCGCCCAGGCGCTGGACTTCCGTCATCAGGAAGGCCTCAAGAGCAGCCCCGCCATTGAGAAGATGGTGGCCGACTACCGCAAGTGCGTCAACTTCGTCGACATCGACGAGATCATGTACAAGCACATCCACGCCAGCGTCCGCTTCCTGCAGGAGATGGCGCTGTAAGGCGTAGCGATACAATACGATTCAAGGGCACAGAGCGCTAAGCTCTGTGCCCTTGTTGTATCAGGAGGCAAGGCTATATAAACAGTTATTGGTTACTGAAGACGATGTGCGAGCGTCTTCAATAACCAATAACCTATTACCAATAACCGCTTAAGCCAGGGCTGCGATCTGGGCCTTGAGGGCTGCGATCTTGGTCTCGGCGTCGCGCTGTTTGTTGCGCTCCTTCTCGATGACGGCGGCGGGGGCGCCGCCCACGAACTTCTCGTTGGAGAGCTTCTTCAGCACGCTGTTGAGGAAACCTTCGGCATACTTCAGGTCCTCCTGCAGCTTCTTGAGCTCCTCGTCTTTGTTGACGTTGTCGGGCATGGGCACGAAGCACTCCATGGTGCCCACCATGAACGAGAGGGCGCCGGCGGGCTTCTCCTTGACCTCGCTGATGGCGCTGACGTTGGCCACCTTCTGCACGATGCCGTTGAAGCGGGCGAAGCGGTAGCGGTCGTCGGCGGCGAGGAACGAGACCTCCAGGGCCTCCTTGGGCGAGAGGTTGCGCGTGTTGCGTATGTTGCGCACGCCGGCGATGACCTCGCGGGCAGTGTCGAACTCGTCGAGCAGGCGCTGGTCGTAGTAGACGCTGGTGGGCATGTGCTGGTTCATGATGCTGTAGTTGGCATTGATGAAGGCGGCCTTCTCGTCGTCCTTGCCCATGGTCTGTAGGGCGTGCCAGATCTCCTCGGTGACGAAGGGCATGAAGGGGTGGAGCATCAGCATGAGGCGCGAGAAGATGGAGAGGGTGGCCTCGTAGGTCTCGCGGTCGATGGGGGTGCCGTAGGCGGGCTTGACCATCTCGAGGTACCAAGAGCAGAAGTCGTCCCAGGCCAGCTTGTAGGTGGCCATGAGGGCCTCGCTGAGGCGGTACTGGTCGAAGTCGCGCTCGATCTCCTCAAGCATCTGGGCCATGCGCTGCTCCATCCACTGGACGGCGACGGCATTCTCCTGACTCTGCTGCTCGTCGCCTATCTGCCAGCCGCTGACGAGGCGCAGGGCGTTCCAGAGCTTGTTGCTGAAGTTGCGGCCCTGCTCGCAGATGCTCTCGTCGAAGGGCAGGTCGTTGCCTGCGGGGGCGGTGAGGAGCATGCCCATGCGGACGCCGTCGGCGCCGTATTTCTCGATGAGCTCGATGGGGTCGGGACTGTTGCCGAGGGACTTGCTCATCTTGCGGCCCAGCTTGTCGCGCACGATGCCGGTGAAGTAGACGTTGTGGAAGGGCACGTCTTTGCGGTACTCCTCGCCGGCCATGATCATGCGGGCCACCCAGAAGAAGATGATGTCTGGGGCGGTGATGAGGTCGGCGGTGGGGTAGTAGTAGTTGATCTCGGGGTTGTCGGGGTTGCGGATGCCGTCGAAGAGCGAGATGGGCCAGAGCCAGGAGCTGAACCAGGTGTCGAGCACGTCATCGTCTTGACGCAGGGCGCCGGTGTAGCCGTACTTCTCGGCGGCCAGCTTGCGGGCCTCCTCCTCGTTGAGGGCCACGACGGTCTCCACGCGGCCGTTCACCTCCAGATACCATGCCGGTATGCGGTGGCCCCACCAGAGCTGGCGGCTGATGCACCAGTCCTTGATGTTCTCCAGCCAGTGGCGGTAGGTGTTCTTGAACTTGGCGGGGTGGAAGCGGATGGTGTCGTCCTCGACCACTTCGAGGGCTTTCTTGGCGAGGCCCTCCATCTTGAGGAACCACTGGGCGCTGAGCTTGGGCTCGATGACGGCGTCGGTGCGCTCGCTGTGGCCCACTTTGTTGGTGTAGTCTTCTATCTTCTCTATCAGGCCGGCCTCCTCGAGGTCCTTGACGATCTGCTTGCGGCAGGCGAAGCGGTCCATGCCGGCATACTTGCCGCCATGCTCGTTGAGTGTGCCGTTGTCGTTGAAGATGTCGATAGACTCGAGGTTGTACTTCATGCCCAGGTTGTAGTCGTTGATGTCGTGGGCGGGGGTGATCTTCAGGGCGCCGGTGCCGAACTCGCGGTCCACGTACTCGTCCATGATGATGGGCACCACGCGGCCCACCCCGGGCACTATGACGCGCTTGCCCTTGAGCCAGGAGTAGCGCTCGTCCTCGGGGTGGACGCACACGGCGGTATCGCCCATGATGGTCTCGGGACGGGTGGTGGCGACGACGATATATTTATCCTCGCCCTCCACGAAGTAGCGGAGGTAGAAGAGTTTGCCGTGGCTCTCCTTGTAGATGACCTCCTCGTCGCTGACAGCGGTGAGGGCCTGGGGGTCCCAGTTGACCATGCGCACGCCGCGGTAGATGAGTCCTTTGTTGTAGAGGTCTACGAAGACGCGGATGACGCTCTCGTAGCGTATGTCGTCCATGGTGAACGAGGTGCGGTCCCAGTCGCATGAGGCACCCAGTTTGCGCAGCTGCTGCAAGATGATGCCGCCGTATTTTTCCTTCCATTCCCATGCATACTTCATATACTCGTCGCGCGAAAGGGAGCGTTTGTCGATGCCGCGCTCGGCAAGCATCTTCACCACCTTGGCCTCGGTCGAGATGGACGCATGGTCGGTGCCGGGCACCCAGCAGGCATTCTTGCCCTGCATGCGTGCACGGCGCACCAGCACATCCTGGATGGTGTTGTTGAGCATGTGGCCCATGTGGAGGATACCGGTCACGTTGGGCGGCGGGATGACCACCGTGTATGGCACGCGGTTGTCGGGCTCGGAGTGGAAGAGCTTTTTGTCAAGCCAGAATTGATACCATTTCTCCTCGATGGCACGAGGATCGTATTTCGATGCTAATTCCATTGTATGTTGTTGTTTGTTCTTTACAGTTAAAATGCCCATCCGATGCGGGTGGTGAAGAGTGTGTTCAGCGGGTCGTACTTCGCGAGCGGGCTGTTGGCGTCCACGCTATAGTTGATGCGTGCCCCGAAGGCGCTCTCTATCGTCAGGCCAAAGGGTATATTGACCTTCAGGCCGATGGTGAAGAAGGGCCGTACCACTTCGTTGCGCAGGGTGTAGCGTTCGGTGACGATGTCCCAGCCGTCGTTTCGCACGAACATGTCGAAGTCCTCCCATGCATTGGTGTAGTGCACGCCGGCGCCCACGAACGGCATCAGGTTGCGGCGCCCCTGCTTGACGAGGTAGAAGCGGTAGTGCGCGTCGGCGAAATAATAGTGTGGCGTCATGGTCTTGTCCCACGACTTGAATATAGTGCCACCGCAGTCCACCTGCACGGCCGAATGGCTGGCTATGCGGAACTCGTAGCTAATGGACGGACACCCAGTGAGTGGCGACAATATGTTGGCTTTCACGGCGTGGCGCGCCACACCGTCTTCCGGCTGCTGGGCTTTCAGCAGGGTGGGGCAGAGCATCAGTATGCCCGCAATGATGAGTGCTGTCTTTTTCATTTGCTTACTCCGTTTCTTGTTGGTGATGTCGTTGTGTCTGTTGTGTCTGTTGTGTTGCTACTGCCTCTTCCTTCCCAGCAGCCGGGATACAGGGTCAGTTCGCCCCTGTCGGGATTGCCGGTGTACAGGGTGTCGTGCCCGTGCATGATAAGGACCGAGGGGTAGAACCTGGTGGTGGACGTCTCGTTCTGGTACGGGTTCGCCATGTTCTCTATGTATTTGAACGCCCAGTGCCCTTTGGCGTCGGTCACCGAATGCCCGAGGTATCTGCCGTAGTCATAGTCGTAGCCCGCGCGGAACGTCAGCGTGTCGCCCGCAGCGGCCACCGTCTTTGCGCTGTCGGCATAGAGGGTGCCTTTCAGCACATGTTCTTCATAGTCGTTGCACGCCGTGGTCATCAGCGCCGCGACGGCAACCAGTGGTATAAGTCTTTTGCTTTTCATAATCTTTATAGGTATCTTGAGAATGGATGTTTACGCCAGTAGAGGATAAGCAGGAAGCCGATGAGCATGCCGCCGAGGTGGGCGAAGTGGGCCACGCCGTCGTAGCTGCGGAAGATGCCCTCGAAGAGCTCCAGTGCAATCATGCCGATGATGAACCACTTGGTCTTTATCGGCACCAGGAAGTAGAGGTATATGTACTCGTTGGGGAACATCATGCCGAAAGCCAGCAGCAGCGCGTAGACGGCGCCCGAGGCACCCACGCTCAGGTGCACACCGGGCACCAGAAGGTTGAGCAGTCCCGCGCCGATGCCGCACACGAGGTAGTAGAACACAAACCGCCGTGTACCCCAGTAGCGCTCCAGCACGGCTCCGAACATCCATAGGGAGAACATGTTGAAGAATAGGTGGTCGAACGAGCCGTGCATGAACATGTAGGTCAGCGGTTGCCAGATGCGGAACATGCCGCTTGAGGGCGTCCATATCCCGAGCCAGTAGTTGAGGTCTATGATGTGTTGTCGCGACAGGGCATAGTAGAGCAGGTAGCACAGCACGTTGATGATGAGCAGGTGCTTCACCGCCGGCGGCAGTAGTCTGTATCCTTGTGGTTGGTATTGGGCCATATCAGGTTTTAGTGTTTAGTGTTCAGTGTAACAATTCTTCCGGTTTCACTATCGTTATCGTGCGTTTGCCGCTGGGCGACATCTCGGCCAGGGGGCAGGCGAAGAGTTCCGCCACCAGCTGCTGCATCTCCTCCTGCGTCAGCTGCTGCCCGGGCTTTATGGCCATCTGGCGGGCCAGGCTTGCGCAGAGGCACTGGCTGCGCGATACGTGCTTCTGCATCGACGCCCCTTTGTGGTCGGTGAGCATCTGGTCGAAGAGCTCCTGTATGGCGCTCTCGTTGACGCCCGCCGGCGTGGCGCTGACCACGAAGGTGCAGCCACCCATGGCGTCGATCACGAAGCCGTACCCCTTCAGGTCGGGTATCAGCTCGTTGAAGAGCTCGGCGTCAGCCGCCGAGAAGCGGCATTGCACCGGGAAGAGCAGCGTCTGGCTGCCTATCGCAGCCTGCTGGCTGCCCATGAACTTGTCGTAGAGTATGCGCTCGTGGGCGCGCTGCTGGTCGATCAATGCCAGCCCCGACGACAGCGGGGTGGCGATATAGCGACCCTGCAGCTGCATGCATGCCGAAGTCTGCACCGCGGGCGTCGGCGTCGGCGTCTCCTCAGTCTCGTCGGCCTCCACCGTCAGCCACGGCTGCTCGGTCCGTTCCTCGCGTTTGGGCCATTCCGGGCTTTCCATCCGCATGTGCGTCTGGCTGCCGGTGGCCCTGAAGGGGTTGTAGCCCGTGTTGTAGCTGATCTTGGGCTCCGGCGGCACATAGCCTGCCGGGGCGGGCCCTATGTTGAACTCCTCGGGGGTGTCGAAGCTCAGCTCCGTGGCCAGCGAGAACTGCCCTATGGCGCGCTTCACTGCCGACCGCAGTATGGCGAACAGCGCGTGGTCGTCCACAAACTTCACCTCCGTCTTCGACGGGTGTATGTTGACGTCTATGCGCGACGGGTCCACCTGCAGCCCTATGAAATAGCTTGGGTAGCAGTGCTCCGGCAGCAGGTCGGTGTAGGCCTTCTCCACCGCCGAGCTCAGCGCCGGGTGTTTTATGAAGCGGCCGTTGACGAAGAGGTACTGCTCGCCGCGTGTCTTGCGGCTGTATTCTGGGCGGCTGGCGAAGCCGCGTATCTTCACGATGTCTGTCTCCTCTTCCACGGCATACAGCCGTTCTTTCATGGGCTGGCCGAAGAGGCCGCAGATGCGCTGCAGCATGCTGCCTGCCGTGAGGTCGTAGAGCTTCTTGCCGTTGTGCGTCAGGCTGAAGCCTATGTCGTGGTGTATCAGCGTTATCCTGCGGAAGGTCTCTTCTATGTGGCTCAGCTCCACGGTGTCTTTCTTCAGGAAACTGCGCCGTGCCGGCACGTTGAAGAAGAGGTTCTTCACCGTCATCGTGGTGCCCGTGGGGCATGCCGCAGGCTCCTGGCTCACTATCTGCGCCCCCTCTATCACCACCTGCGTCCCTATGTCGGCCCCCGTCTGGCGTGTGCGCAGCTCCACCTGCGCTATTGCCGCTATCGACGCCAGCGCCTCGCCGCGGAAGCCCATGGTGTGGATGGCGAAGAGGTCGTCGGCGCGCTGTATCTTGCTCGTGGCGTGGCGCTCGAAGCACAGGCGCGCGTCGCTGTCGCTCATGCCGCAGCCGTTGTCGGTCACCTGTATCAGCGTGCGCCCGGCGTCCTTGAGCACCAGGTCTATCTGTGTGGCACCGGCGTCCATGGCGTTCTCCAGCAGCTCCTTGACGGCCCCGGCAGGACGGTCCACCACCTCGCCGGCCGCTATCTGGTTGGCTACGCTATCGGGCAATATGTTGATTATATCCACCTTCTTTTCAGTGTTCAGTGTTTCGGGGTCTGTTGCTTCTTCTCGTAGTCGTCAAGGAACGACATTATGTTCTTGGCGGGCAACACTTTGTTCATTATGATGTCGCGGCGCCGGTTGAGTATTATCATCGTCGGTGCGCCGTGCACGTTGTAGGCTTCCTGGTAGTCTATGTTGACGTTGGTGCCGCCGACGTTCACCCAGTTGAACTTGTGCTCCTTCACGTAGTCCTTCCACTTCTCCACGTCGCTCTCGTAGCCCACGGCGTATATCTCGAAGCGTTTCTCGCCGCGCGCCACCATGTCGTCGTAGAGTTTCTTCAGCTCCTCGCTCTGCTCCTGGCAGTGGTGGCAGTCGGGGTCCCAGAACCACAGTATGACGTAGGGCGTGGGGAAGCGGTGGCTGCTGATCCAGTCATTGGGGTCGGCGCTCTGGTTGGTGTCCGCCATCCACAGCTCCTGGCCGTGGGCGCCGATGATGCTCTGCCGTATGCGGTTGTAGTTGTAGCCCATGTTGGTGATGGTGCCCGGCAGGGCCCAGGGGCAGCGCCCCTTGAGGTAGTATTCGCTGGCTATGTGGCACCACACGGCGTCCCAGCCCACGTTCTTCGTGGAGCGGAAGTACCGGGGCTCTATATGCCCCAGCACATAGCGCATCAGCGCCGTGTCGCCGCCTGTGCGCGCCATCATGCGGTCCACCTCCTTGCTTATGGTGTCGCTGTCGGCGTAGTAGAGCATCGGGCCGTAGAAGAAGTAGTTGAGCTTACTGAAGAGCTGCGGGCTGTAGAGCAGCGTGCCCTTCAGGTCGCCGTCCGCCTTCAGCGCGGCGAAGAGCTTGTCCCAGTAGTGCATCCTGTACCATGTGGCCTTGTCGTCCACGCTGTCTGGCACCTCCGGCGCCTCGCAGGCGTTTTGCAGGTCGAAGAAGACGTTGGCGTTCTTGGGGTGGGTGGCGCTCTTCTCGTAGGCCGTCATGCGGTCTATCAGGCGATCTTCGGCGGCCGTGGCCTCGGCCCGCCGCGTCTCGTCCTTCTTGAGCTCGCGCAGGCTGTCGACCTCGCGTTTGGCGGCCTGCTCGGTGGCTATGTATTCAAACATCTGACGGTTCACCTTGCAGCCCTTCACCTTCACGCTGGCGGCCGACAGGTTGGCGTCGCCGCTCACCGTGAACTTGAGGCTGCCGTCGATGCAGATGTCGGAGACCACTTTCTTGCCGTCCTGCGCCACGAGCGCGTAGACGCCGCGCCGCCACGGCCGGTCGCCCCTGAAGGTGTATCTGCCGTTCTTGGCACGCGCCGTGTCTATGAGCGTCACCGCGTCGCGGTAGTAGCGCCCTATGTACAGCACCGTGTCGGTGCGGCCTTTGGGCTCGAAGGTGAAGCTGTATCTCTGTCCTGTGGCGCCAAGGGCCATGGCCGCCAGCACACAGGTTATTATAGTCCGTTTCATCGCTCTTTTTACTATTAGTTCAGTATAACGCGCCCGATGCTTCTTTATTGTATGCCGGCGCGATTTTTTTGTCCGCCGCCGCCGTGGCTTCCTACAGCGTCAGCTTCGCCGTCACCACGATGGCGAGGTTCTCGCCCGTCCCCTCGCGGTGGTAGGCGGCCCCCGGCGGGGTTAGGCGCCACGCCGCCGCCACACCCCAGTCCACGGCGCCCCAGCGCAGCAGACCGTCGACGCCGGCCACAGGCTCCACGATGCCGCGGTGCGGCGCCTGCAGCGGCAGCCCCTCGTGGAGCAGCATTCCATCGCCGTCCATGCCGCGCAGCAGACCCCAGGCGATGGTGACGCCAGCGAAGGGCACAGGCCTGCTGCCCAGGGCGAACATGCCGTTCCAGTGGCTGTAGAGCGGCTTGGCGAGCTCTATGCGCAGGGAGGCCAGGCCGAAGAGGTCGGCCGTGAACTCCACCGGCCGCGCCGTCAGCAGGCCGCGCTCAAAGAACAGCGGCGCACCTCTGGTGCCGCCAAGGTCGAACAGGTAGGTGTAGGGCGCTCCGCGCGTCACTATGCCGCCCTGGGCATAGACCTCGCCGCCCAGCACCTCGCCGCGCCACGCGTGCTCCCACTCCGCCAGCAGGCGCACGAAGGCGTTGCGCGCGGGCCACACGTCGCCGCACTGCAGCTGCAGCGCCAGCCCGCCGGTGCCGCTGACTTGCAGGCGCGCCTCCCAGCCGTCCTCGCGCGGCGGCACGTCGCCGTCGCGGCGGTAGAGCAGCCCTGCGCCGTCGTAGAGGCGGCTCCCGGCGTAGACCATGGCGGCGCCGTCCACCGTCAGGCCCGACACCTTGTGGCGGTAGCCCGCCAGCACATAGCTGCGCTCGTTCATGCGCTTGGCCATGAACGACGACAGCGACGCCAAGTTGCTGAAGCTCGCCGACTTGGTGGCACGCGCGGCGGCGGCGCCGAGGGTGTGGCCGGCGGCGAAGTAGGGGGTGGAGGGGCCGTGGCGCCACTCGGCGGCGGCGCCGCCGGTAAACAACTGTGCGTGCGGACTGTAGCCGACCCATAGGTCGTACTGGCGCAAGCCCGCGGCCGACCCTTCGCCGCGCTTCAGGCGCAGGCCAGCGCCCCAGCGCGACTGCTCGTAGAGGTTGTAGCTCCACACGCGGTCGATGTTGAGGTAAAGCGCGCTGCGGGACGGGTCGCCCGTCAGGCGTATCCACTGCCCGTGCGCCGGCACGCAGGCCAGCGACGCAGCCAACACTATGAGCCATTTGCACTTCATGCTCTTTGCAGCATCCTTTTCCGACTGCAAAGATACACAAATTTTCATACCCCCGCAACAAAAAATGCCTCCCACCCCCCTCGGCCCCTCTACGGAGTCCCTACGGCATTTCTTCAGTAGTTCTTCAGTGCCGCACTGAAGAACTACTGAAGAACTACTGAAGAACGGCCGTACCGGGTCCGTACCGGCTCCGTTGCGGCTGCATGGCGTCGGGGTGGCGAAAAAAATATTTTGCCATGTCGCAGTTGTTTCGTATCTTTGCAGCAGGAATTTTATATTAATTGCTATTTAATAAACAGATATGCAGAGAGATACACAAATCTTCGACCTCATCCAGAAAGAGCGTGAGCGTCAGACCAAGGGCATCGAGCTGATTGCCTCCGAGAACTTCGTCAGCGACCAGGTGATGGAAGCCATGGGCTCCGTCATGACCAACAAATACGCCGAAGGCTATCCCGGCAAGCGCTACTACGGCGGCTGCCAGATTGTCGACCAGAGCGAGACCATCGCCATCGAGCGCGCCAAGAAACTCTACGGCGCCTGCTGGGCCAACGTGCAGCCCCACAGCGGTGCACAGGCCAACATGGCTGTGTTCCTGGCATGCATGAACGCCGGCGACACCTTCATGGGCATGGACCTCAACCACGGCGGTCACCTCTCGCACGGCAGCCCCGTGAACTTCAGCGGCCTGATGTACAAGGTCGTCGGCTACCAGGTGAAGGAAGAGACCGGCATCGTGGACTATGACGACATGGAGAAGAAGGCCCTTGAGCACCACCCGAAGATTATCATCGGCGGCGGCAGCGCCTACAGCCGCGACTGGGATTGGGCCCGCATGCGCGAAATCGCCGACAAGGTGGGCGCCATCCTCATGGGCGACATCAGCCACCCCTCCGGCCTCATCGCCAAGGGCTACCTGAACAACGCCGTGAAGTACTGCCACATCGTCACCACCACCACCCACAAGACTCTCCGCGGACCCCGCGGCGGCATGATTCTCATGGGGCAGGACTTCGACAACCCCTGGGGCAAGACCACCCCGAAGGGTGAGATCAAGAAGATGAGCGCCCTGCTCGACAGCGCCGTCTTCCCCGGCACCCAGGGCGGCCCCCTGGAGCACGTCATCGCCGCCAAGGCCGTGGCCCTCGGCGAGGCCCTGACGGACAGCTACGACCAGTACATCCAGCAGGTGATGAAGAACGCCAAGGTGATGTCCGAGGCCTTCATGGCCAAGGGCTACAAGGTCATCAGCGGTGGTACCGACAACCACCTGATGCTTATCGATCTGCGCCCGAAGTTCCCCGAGCTCACCGGTAAGGAAGCCGAGAACGCCCTCGTGGCCGCCGACATCACCATCAACAAGAACATGGTGCCCTTCGACAGCCGCAGCGCCTTCAAGACCAGCGGTCTGCGCGTCGGAACGCCCGCCATCACCACCCGCGGCCTGAAGGAAGCCGACATGCCCGTCATCGTCGACATGATCGACCAGGTGCTCTGCGCCCCGACCGACGAGGCCGTCCGCGCCAAGATTGCCGGCCAGGCCAACGAGATGATGCAGAACCGTCCCCTCTTCGCCTGGTAAGATTATTAGAAAACAGGTCCTTAAGGTCCTTAAAGTCACAAAAGACCTTAAGGACCTTTTTTATTGTGCTATGACCAAAGATTATGACGAATACAAAGCCGATAAAGGCAAACACAAAGCCCTAAAGATACTATTAAAGGTCTTCGAGATTGTCATTATCGTTGGCTGTGTCCTCGCCGGCATTTTCTTCCTTTTGATGGTCGCTTTCCCGAAAGGACTTTGGGTAGATGTGTTCAAGTAACAGATTCCTATGGCACTGATTAAATCATACAAAGACAAGTCTCCCCGCTGGGGCAAGGACTGCTATTTTAGCGAGAACGCCACGCTGGTGGGCGACGTGATGCTGGGCGACGAGTGCTCGGTGTGGTTCAACGCTGTGGTGCGTGGCGACGTGGCCCCCATCACCATCGGCGACCGCACCAACGTGCAGGACGGCAGCTGCATACATGTGACGCATGAGACAGGCCCCACGCATATCGGCAGCGACGTCACCATAGGCCACAATGTCACCCTCCATGCCTGCACCATCCGCGACGGCGCCCTCATCGGCATGGGGGCCACCGTGCTCGACGACTGCGAGGTGGGGAAGGGCTCCATCGTCGCCGCCGGTGCCCTGGTGTTGCAGGGTACCAAGATACCCTCTCACGAAATCTGGGGCGGCGTCCCCGCCAAGTTCATCAAGCCCACCCGCCCCGGCCAGACAGATAATGCCGCCCATTACGTTGAGTACGCTAAAGAATACATGAAAACGCTGTAATTGTGTAAGTCCTGCGGCGAATATACTTTTTTTCTCCGCATATCCGTATTGTTGCCTTCTTGGTGAGGTCTTTGTGCCTTTTTGTATGGCTCTTTGTGCCAATACCAAAATCACCAAAAAAAGAGGGGAGTAAAGCCGTACTGGTTTTGCTTCCCCCTTTGTTTTACCTATTGCTACGACAAAAGTGTCCTTCGACAATCTATCGATAGTTAATTGTTACAATATTCAGCACCCAGCTTCTCTTTCATTAGTTTCTCTTGTGCTATGACTTGGTCATTAGGCGTATTTTTTGACATTATCACCAACAGCGAGAATGCAAAGTTTCTGGAATAGTCGGGGTCGCCATCAACCAACTCTTTCAGAGTCTTGTTGTTGCCATGCCCATTGGTCTTCACATACACTTCCCATCGCTGCCAGATGCCTTCTTCTCCATAGGCCGATCCAATATAAAGCTTGTCGGTTTTCGTATCTCGAATCACATAGACACCATACACATTTGAAAGCATGTGACGCCATTCTTCATTGTCGGTATTTACCAGCTCCGTCAACTCATCGAATGTGAGTATAAAGTCAAGATAGCCAGGGAAAGGCTTTGAATCGAAACCTGAAGATATTTCGATGACTTCCATTTTGTTATTGAACTTCTGATGCCAGGAGATTGGGTTGGACCAATTGATAACCACACGTTCTTTCAATCTTTCGAATCCTCCGACCTCCTCTAGTGTGTAGAAGTATTTGTCTTTGGGATTTTCAATTGTTTGACGAACTTCTTCTATGGGTTGAACCCTTAAAACACGGTACACGCCAACAAAACGGGCTCTTCTGCCATCTTCGCCGATGAAACTGACAATGTAGTCCAACTTGTCGAAAACAGGCTTGGATTGTATCGCCTGATAATCCTCAAATTTATCCCGATGGAAGCGATAAAGGTCATAAACATTCTGGCGATGGTCTTTGTGACGAACCAATTTGGCCTTTGCGTCCTTTGGAAATCCGCATCTTACTAATAATTCTTGAATTGTGATAAGCATGATTATAATGTTTTATAGGTTTATTAATGTCTCCAATTGTACTCAACACCCAACTCATTTAGGACAATGTAGGGGATGTTATCCGTAAAGAAATTGGGGGTTAATCTGGCCTTTACCAGTTCTTTCCCCAATGTACTTGTAGGTGGGCAGGCGAAGGCTCCGTAAACGCTGCTAAAGAATTGTCCGTTACGGTTTCTTACCAACTTGTCGTCATTAAAATCGGCATCCAAACCATAGAACACTGTTCCAAGTCGGTCAAACTTGGAACATTCAGACATACGAATGCAGTGATTGTCGAGCAACAAGGCATACTCTTCATGAATCACTCCGACTGGTAAAACATAGGATGCCCCATGAAAATAGGCCCGAACTATGTCTCCCGTGTAAATGTTGTCTCCTCGTTTGTCTTTAAACGGGGTACGCACTCCTGCGAAATGCACCCTGCGCACATAGCCTTTGTTTGGACACTCGTCATGAAATTCATCGTAGAAGATGTAATCTGCATGCTGATCTTTGTATTTCTCGTCCTTCGAACATACGTAGAACTCCCATGGACTGTGAAAGAAGAAACCAAAGCCAAAACTTGTATAGCCAAACTTTCCGTCACCATCAACATAACGTATCTTTATATGTGGATAGCTATTGTTAAGTGCAGCACCTATTTCATATCTGTACATACGGCTTAATCGCACAAGTTCTTCTTCGTCGATTCCATAATTTAATTCGGGCGATTCTTCCTCTTGCCGGCCCAATCTCATATCTATATCAAAAAAGATGAGCCACCATTCAAGAGCAAATACTGCATTATTCACATCTCGCAATTCATAGAATAGAGGCGCAACCTGATGGTCTTTAAAGCCAGCAATACCACATCCCAAGCGTGTGATAAGAAACCTATTCATTGGATGGTCTTTTACATATTCTATAAACTCTTGGACGTATGGAATCATTTCTCCTACTGTTTCGAACATGGTTGGAATCGCATAGCATTGTCCTTGTGGCCCAACGCCTTGTCCAAAGGTTGCACCAAAATGGCGGCAAGCATATCCTGCAGCGCCTCCTCTGTGTTTGCCTTCCAAATTGCTACCAAAAACAAACACCTCACAACGCGTCAATTCTTTAATAGGTTCTGTCGACAACTTTCTGCCTTTATAGTTTGATACCATATTCTAATGCTATTTAAAGTTATCATACCTTTCTTTAGAGACAGGGAATCTCATCATCACCGCTTCCCACCAGCATCCTATACCGACATCCTCTTTCCAGTCGTATGGTTGTTCTTCACCACCACCGATAGTTTTTCGCCAAACATTCCATCCGTATGGTTTAGTCGGTACAGAACGGTAAATATAGTTGCCACATTCTGGCACCAAGTACAACTCCTCTGTGAAGAGCTTCTCAAAAAATAATTCAGCTTCCATCGTTTATACCTTTATTGTTACTTTCGAGTGCAAAGATACATCATATATGTGCCACAATGTGACATAGTGTTTGTTTTTTACACAAAAAAAGCCGTGAACTTTTTTTGTTCATGGCTGAGGTTCTCGACTACCTATCATTACGAACAAGAAAGCCCACGGTGTTCGTGAGCGTTTCTCCTTTCTCGTGTAATGATAGTTGAAATTGTCGAGATTTCAGCCATACAAAAGAAAAGCGAATACGCTTCAATATGTCTTTGTTTTTATACTATTCTCTTTGTCCTTACTATATATTGTCATTATTGTTTGTCGGTGCAAAATTACGACATTTATTTCATTCGGCAAAATTTATTCTCTACAAGGTTTTGTGAATGGCTTCAATTTGTCCGATGGATGTGGCGTGGGTGTATCGACAGCGCTATCTACCCCATGCTATCACTATATGTACACTATGGTTAGAATGGCATTACACTATGGTGTCTTGCGCTGAAAAAAGTTGACACAAAAGTCAACAAAGAATGGCAAACGGAAAATCAAAAACAAGGAATGCGAAGAAGCATTTAAGAGAAGAGACAAAAATGGAGATAGTGCATGATTACTATC
>Ga0310695_10000524_pt1 | contig 99040 bp, 86 predicted proteins | sample RumenRJG_04DNA_FD_203882 | JGI IMG/M metagenome (GOLD analysis project Ga0310695, IMG submission 203882) | Bovine rumen microbial communities from Lethbridge, Alberta, Canada - RJG_04 (v2) (version 2) | ecosystem: Host-associated > Mammals > Digestive system > Stomach > Rumen | place: Canada...
AGAGGGGGAATGACGGGGGCTGCCGCAATCATCGCGGCAAGGGAGGTCTTCATCTCGCCGCCGCGGTTCGTGGTGATCTCCTCCACGCCATTCTGTGCGAGCGTGAACGCGGTGTCGTCGCTGTCGCACGTCCACACGGCGAACGAGTAGCCCGCCGCCTTCACTGCGGCGACGTCTGCGGCCGAGACGCAGACGCTGGCCTGGTAGTCGATGTCAACGCCTGTGGCGTTGCAGGCCTCGATACGCGAGATCAGGTTCGCACCCGTGTAGGTGCCGTTGTTGAGGAGCAGCCACGCCTGATAGTCGGGAAGCGCGGTGCGGATGGCGGAGATGAGAGACGCATCAAACGCGATGAACACCACGCGGTTCGATGTGGCAAGCGGCTGCGCCTGGACGGCGGCGACGACGTGCTGGACGAGGTTGTTCGCTCCGTCGCCCTTCAGCTCGACGATGCAGCGCGTCGTGGAGTTCATGGAGAGGAGCGCAAGGTAGTCCTCAAACTTCGGAAGCGTCTCGCCCTCCCATTCCGTGCCAATCCACGGACTAAACGCGCCCACGCGCACGTCCTTCAGCTGGTCCCACGTGCTGGCGGTGACGGTGAGGTTCGTGCCGGAGCCGGCGGTACGTCCGGTCGTCGAGTCGTGGATGATCACGGGCACGCCGTCCGACGTGCAGTACACGTCGCACTCCACCCCGTCTACGTCGCGCTCGAACGCGAGGCGGAACGCCGCCATCGTGTTTTCGGGGCGGTCCTTCGACTCGCCTCGGTGCGACACGATGTGCGGCATGGTGACATCCGCCAGCGCAGACGTCGCCGCCATGCAGAAAGCGGCCGCGACAAGCGCGCCCTTCACGAATGTTGCCACGCCGAAGCGCGCTGCTATGCTTTTTGCCTTCATTTTTATCCCTTCATGACTTGATTTAGGAAGTGATGGCTATTATATCACATTGCCCGTGATGGAGTCAACGCGGTGTAATCGGGGGTGCAACCCTTGATGTAAATCACGAAGGTCTTCCTGCGCGCGTGGAACACCAGATTGCGGGAGCCTTCACCATCAGACTGCAGCCAGGCCCCGAAAAGCGCGATGGAAAGCCACCATCAGTCAACGCGACTTATTATAGACTAGGAATCCTTGCTGTTTTGAAAGTCAGCAGGGAGGAGAGCCGTGCGTGCCTGTTGCCGTACACTACCTAATGTAGATGCAGAAGCCGCGCCTTCTGATTCGACCTGTTCCATTGGCGGAAACAGACACCTCCCAGCCGTTCGGCAGGTTCGTCGGCGTCGGCACGCCCGTGACGGTCAGCGTCTGCCCGGCGATGGGCTTCAGGAATGTGAATGGCGCGTCAAGACTTTCAGGATCGTCAACTTCGATCTCCGCGTTTGAGAGGTCAATGGTTCCCGATGCCTCGAGGCAGTCGCCGGGCTTGGCGATAATCTTGTCCGAGACGACGAGCGTGCCGGTCGAGATCGTGCCGTCCCCCTTCACGACAGGCTGCGTGAGCGCATGTCCGCCGAGATCGAACGTCGCGCCGGAGGCGATGGAGAGCGTGCGCTGGACCTCGGATTCCGCATTGTCGCAGTCCGCCGAAAGCGCCAGCGTGCCCGCCTCCACCGTAATCGTAGAGACGGGCGGAAGCGCGGCCGTGGTGAGCATCCCCGCGCCGGCCTTCACAAGCGAGCTGCCGGGCTTCGCAGTCGTCGTCGCTCCAGCATAGAGGGTTGCCGTGTGTCCGTCGGTGTCGATGGTGAACACACCAGCCTCGTACGTGAGGGTATTGACATTTAGGAATATCTTGCCGTTGTCGCCGCTTCCCGTGCTTGCCGTCACCGTAAAAGTGCCATTGCTGACGGCCACGGTGGCCGTGCCGCTGCCTTTCTTCACGTAAGGTGCCTTCATGACGCCGCCACGAAGCGTGAGCGTACCCGTACTGCCAGACGAGTTGGCGAGAATTACAGCCGACGTATAGGTGTTGGTTCCTCCGTACACGTTCATTGTCCCCTTGCCGGCGACGCCGATGTACACGTTCGGGAAGGAAACTGTTCCTCCGTACATGTTCAGCGTGCCCTGGGTGTTGGCGTTGGCATTTGCCAAATACAGATAGTGGCCACTCCCGCCGGAGACATCTCCACCTCTCAAATTGAACGTCGCGTGGTTTGCATTGTCACGGCCAATATACAAATGGCCGCCTGCCTGCACGAAACTGCCGCCCGTCATGTTGTACGTCGTGGACTTGTCGGCGCTGCTGTAGCTGCCCAGCGCGAATCGGTTTCTGGCCGTGACAGTGCCGCCAGACTGGTTGATCGCCACCGTGGAACCATTCCTTCCGATATCCGCATATCCCCTTATTTCAAGGCTGCCGTCCGTGATATTGATTGTCGCGTTGCCATTGCTGCCTGAATCGTGAGGCATGCGCAACCTGGCAAGGCTGACCTCGCCACCATTGATGTTCAACACGCTCTTGGCATTGTTCCCGTTCGACATAATGTCATCGCCTGAACTGGTGTAGAGACGGGCTCCTGCCAAGACAGTGAGCGTACCGCTGGTATTGGCCCCGTTTGCAATCAGCAGTCGGGTCCACGAGTTTGTCTGCCCGCTGGACATCGTGGCCACCGGACTGTTCTTGTTGATCGTAACTGCCGTGTTCGCAGTTGGCAATGCGCCGGGGATGTTACAAGTCCAGTTGCGGTAGTCCCACACGTCGGTGCCGACAGTTCCGCTCCACGAGGCGGTCGAAACGGTTGTGGCGCTCTTGGCGATCGTCGCGGACCCGTTCAACGTCACGCCCGGGTAGAGCGTGCCGGAGTAGGTAGTGAGCGTTGCCGCCGTTGCACTTGTGATCGTCGCGCCGGTGCCGAGGCCGCGGACTTCGGAGAGCGTGAGGCTATGTCCGTCGAGGTCTATCACGGCACCCTCTGGAAGCGTTGTCGTCCCCCTGTCACTTTCATCCACGTCCGCGATCAGCCTCACCGGATGCTCTGCCGAGGCCAGTCCGGAGGCAAGCGCATTCGCCACCGACCCGAAAGGCGTGTCGCCGATCATCGCGACGATTGGCACCGTTCGGTACGTTCCGTTTTTCTCATCTACGACGTAGCCGGAAATCGTAGTGACTAGATTGCCGGCCGTCACCGCCGCTCCGCCAGAGACCCTTATCAGCGCATTTTCCGAATCCAGCGAGAACCTAGGCGAAGTCGCCGTACCGCCTGTGATATCCAGTTCGACCGTGTCGAGCGAAATCGTGCCCGTGCCTGTCACGCCAGTCGGAACGGTCAAGATGCGCACTGTCGGCGTCGTGGTATCGTCGGACACAAGTGTGACGTCTTTTTCGCCAATGGCAACGTCCCCCGAGGAATCCGCCAGAAGCTCGATTGTCGCATCACCCGTTCCAGCGGCAGTCAGGGCCTCGGCGATGGACGCATATCTCGCGCCGGTGCTTTTCAACCTGTACACGGGCGTGTACAAGCCGTCGTCTCTCTTAATCAACGTCCCGTCCGTGCAGTTGAAGGTGATCGAAGCCAGGTTGGCGGGTACACTTTCCCAGCCGACGATCTTCGTCCCGAGCAACGGGGAAAGCTCGCCGAGGCTTACGTTTATCGTCGCATTGTCCGGGATGGTAAGGTTGCCCGTAATGGACAACACGGACGTTCTGCCGGAAAGGTCAATCGTCATGCCATCAGGAATGGTCAGATTGCCAATCGAACTCGGTCCGGCCAGCTTCAATGCCGTGCCGCTGTTGGCGATAATCGATCCGGCGAATGCACCGCTGGCCGCCGCAACCGCGAAAGTGCCCTCTTGTACTGTAATCGTGTCAACGGGAGGAATCGCACCGGCTGTTGAGAGCGTCCCCGCGCCGATCTTCACGAGCGAGCTGCCGGGCTTCGCCGTAGTCGTCGCTCCCGCATAGAGGGTTGCCGTGTGTCCGTCGGTGTCGATGGTGAACACACCAGCCTCGTACGTGAGGGTATTGACATTTAGGAATATCTTGCCGTTGTCACCGCTTCCCGTGCTTGCCGTCACCGTAAAAGTGCCATTGCTGACGGCCACGGTGGCCGTGCCGCTGCCTTTCTTCACGTAAGGTGCCTTCATGACGCCGCCACGAAGCGTGAGCGTACCCGTACTGCCAGACGAGTTGGCGAGAATTACAGCCGACGTATAGGTGTTGGTTCCTCCGTACACGTTCATTGTCCCCTTGCCGGCGACGCCGATGTACACGTTCGGGAAGGAAACTGTTCCTCCGTACATGTTCAGCGTGCCCTGGGTGTTGGCGTTGGCATTTGCCAAATACAGATAGTGGCCACTCCCGCCGGAGACATCTCCACCTCTCAAATTGAACGTCGCGTGGTTTGCATTGTCACGGCCAATATACAAATGGCCGCCTGCCTGCACGAAACTGCCGCCCGTCATGTTGTACGTCGTGGACTTGTCGGCGCTGCTGTAGCTGCCCAGCGCGAATCGGTTTCTGGCCGTGACAGTGCCGCCAGACTGGTTGATCGCCACCGTGGAACCATTCCTTCCGATATCCGCATATCCCCTTATTTCAAGGCTGCCGTCCGTGATGTTGATTGTCGCGTTGCCTTTGCTGCCTGAATCGTGAGGCATGCGCAACCTGGCAAGGCTGACCTCGCCACCATTGATGTTCAACACGCTCTTGGCATTGTTCCCGTTCGACATAATGTCATCGCCGTTACTTGTACGGAGACTGGCTCCTGCCAAGACGGTGAGCGTGCCGCTGGTACTGCCCCCGTTTGCAATCAGCAGTCGATACCACGTGTATGTCTGCCCGCTGGATATCGTGGCCACCGGACTGTTCTTGTTGATCGTGACGGCGTCGCTCGAACCAGGCACGGTCTGCGTATCCCAGTTTGTCGGGTCGCCGACATCCGAACTTGTACCACCGCCCCATGTCGCGGCAGTGACCGTTCCCGCCGCGCAAATAGCGGCCGCGACAAGCGCGCCCTTCACGAATGTTGCCACGCCGAAGCGCGTCACAATGCTTTTTACCTTCATCGTTGTCCTTTCATGCTAAATTTTCGGAACATGAGATTATTATATCACATCACCCCTTGAACGCCAAAAGAAATAACTTATAAAATATGCTACCCCCACTTGCGAAATACTAAACACATCACCATTCGCTAGAAAACTTCATGCACGATTCGTGACGTGTAAGAAGCAAGAGAAGAGAAGAGCGTCAAACTTCTTCGTTCAAGATGCACTCTCCGCCGTGGAACACGAGAACTAGCCGGTGGAGCGCAACGGGCGGGACGCCCGCCACCCCGATATGCCACTCGGCGATAAGTGCAGGATCGGCGGAATACTGGTCGAGCTGGTCAATGGCCTCGGCCTTGATCTTCGCGAGATGTTCGGGCGTGGGCGCAGGGGCGCCCGCCTTCACGTACTTCATCTCGATGAGCGCGGCGTGGGCGATCTTGGGCGCGATGTCGAAGCGCGGAGGCCCACGTTGATGGCGGACGTGCGCTGGTCGATTCCGCAGGTGTCCGAATACGCCTGCGTGAACATCTACGCCGCAATCTGCCGGAGGGTTCCGTTGGGAAGTCCGAACACGGGCGTGCCCATGTCGTCGCCGACGATGGTTCGTCGGATTTTATGGTTTTTCGAAAACCCAGAGCGCGAAGCCCACGACCGGCGGCATCGTGAGGATGGAGAGCAACGTGGTGCCGGAGACGATCCGCGTCGCGGTCGCGACGTCCTTGTCGTAGAGCGCCGCGACCACCGTGGTGAGGGCCGCCACAGGCGCCGCCGCCGCCGTCGAGATCGCGACGGCCATCACGGGGTTGAACGCAGGCGCAAGCGCGCGCACGCACGCCAGCGCGCCGATGACCGCGAACGGCACGACCACGAGCCGCAACACCGCAACCATGCAAATGGTAAACATCTTACATTTTACATTTTCCATTTTACACTTTACACTCTCCGCCAGGTACCACCCCACCATGACCATCGCGAGCGGCGTGTTGAGGTCCGCCATCATCTCCAACGGCCGTCCGACCACCTCCGGCAGGTCAAGAGAGAAGAGGAAGAAGGGAAGCCCCAGCGCCACGCCCACCGTCCCGGGGTTGACGAGCAACGAGCGCATGCCGACGTTCTTCACGCCCCGGCACATCACCGCCACGCCCAGGCTCCAGCACGCCAGGTTGAACACCACGACGTACATCGCCCCGAAGAACACGCCGGCCGTCCCGAGGAGCGCGTATTCAAGCGGGATGCCCATGAACCCCGCGTTGGAGAACATCACCGCGAAGCGCAGCACCCCCTCGCGGTCCGGGTTCCGGTCGCGCAGGCAAAGGAAGGCGAGCGCCATGCCGACCGCATGCGCGAAGACCGAGACCGCGAGCGCCCAGCCGAGGTCGCCCAGGAGGGACGGGGCGAACGACTGCCGGACGAAGGAGTGCATGATCACGCACGGCGTGACGACGAGCACGAGCAGGTTCGTGACGCCCTTGATCGCGACGGCGTCGAGGAGCCTGCGCCGGTTGCAGAGGAAGCCCACCGCCATCAGGGCGAACAGCACGCCCACCTGCTTCGAGACGAGAACGAGACTTTCAAGCATGGCCGAAGAAATCGTGGAAGTGATGCCACTGGTCCGGACGCGCGCGCGCCTCGCGCTCGAGGAAGCGGACGTAGGCATCGAACACGTCCCCCTCCGCCCGTTCAAAATGCGCCTCGTAGGCGTTCCACCCCGTGCGCACGCACGTGACGAAGAACACCGGGCTCTCCATCAGCCGCGCGAACACGAACACGCCCTTCGGCCAGGCGCAGTCCCGGCCGAGGAACGCGTGCCGCAGCACGGCGCGCGACCCCGCGCTCACGCGGTCGCCAGCCATCAGCACCAGGTCGCCCCGCCCGATCGCCGCCTGCATGTCGACGGCCGTCTCCACCCCGATGTCCTCCACGGCGTGGAGCGTGAGGCCGGACGTGTCGAGGTGCGACACGAACTGGCGCGTGAACGCGGCGTCGTGCCCCATCTGCTGGAAGGCGTGGACGTGCGGCACGCGTCCGCCGTCCCGCGCGAGCGCGGGCAGCACCTCCACCGTGCCAACGTGCGTGGAGACGAGGAACGCGCCCTTCCCGGACGCGACGAGCCCGCGGAACGCGCGCCCGCCCGCGTCGTCGCGCACGGCCAGGCGCGGCAGGTCCTTCTTGAGCGTGCAGGCGTCCACCTTGTCGGCAAGCGACCACGCGAAGTCGAGCACATGGCGGAAGATGCGCCCGCGCAGCCCCAACGCGTCGTAGAACGCACGCAGGTTCCGCCGCACGGGCGGGGCGAAGGCGTAGATGCACGCCGCCGTCGGCACGCAGGCGATCTTGAGCGCCGTCTTGCCGAGGAGGGCGTAGACCCACCACATGAACGCCATCCGCAGCCGACCCGCCCCGCGCTCGCGCTGCGCGTACCAGGCCTCGCGAGCCTTCACTTCGCCCTCATCCCTTCCTTGAGCAGCTGGTCCTTCTCCGCCTGCGTGGGCACCACCACGATGCCGCGACGGCGGAAGTAGACCCAGTTGTTCGTCCAGGAGGTGTCCGTGAACGGCTTCGCGAAGAGCTCGGGGGCCGGTGCGATGTCGTCCGCCGTGCCCCGCTTGCCGTCCGGCCCAAGCGACAGCACGACCGGCGGGTCGTTCGTCGGCTCGTAGACGTACGGGCGCTTCCAGGGATCGAGATTGATCTTGTCGACGTAAGGGCCGATCCACCCCGCATGCGTCGAGAACTTGTCTTCAAGGGCCTTCAGCCCTTCCTCGGCCGTCGGATAGGCGCCGCAGTGGAACTTGAACCGCCCCAGCGCCTCCGCAAGCGCGGCCACGCTGCTCTCCGTCCGCACGATGTTCCCGTCGCGCATCTTCCTCCCGCCGCCCTTCCCCGCGACCTGGACAAGCGCCGCCCCCACGGTCAGCAGCACCATCAGCACGACGAGGTAGAACACCGGTCCGCGCCTGATCGCCGGCGCCTTCAGCCCCAGTTCGCGCTTCTTGGCCTCCATCTCGCGGTAGATGGCCTTGATCTTCCTGTTGCGCTCCTCTTTGGAGAGCGGAGATTTCGACGGGATGGCACTCATGACAAGGTCTCCAGTATCAGCGGACGTGGCGCCGGCGGTTCGTCGGCAAGCGTGACGGCGTCGAGGACAAGGCGTTCGGCCTCGGGCAGTTTCTCCGGGCGGACGCATGCGGCAAGCTCCGCCAGCGGCTGGCCCGCCTCCACGCGGTCGCCGCGCGCCACGGCAAGCGTGACGCCGGCGGCGAAGTCGATCGCGTCGTCGGCCCTCGTGCGGCCAGCGCCGAGCGCAAACGCCGCCTTCGCGATTCCCTCCGCGTCCACGCACGACACGAACCCGGCGCGCGGCGACGCCACGACGCGCGTCTCGCCGCGCGGCCGCGCCGCGAACGCCTCCAGATCGCCGCCGTGCAGCTTCACCATCTCCGCGAAGCGCGCCCAGGCCGCGCCGTTCGCAAGGTTTGCACGGCACATCGCCCGCGCCTCCTCCAGCGTCCCGCCCTTCTCCAGCACCACCATCCACGCCGCCAGTTCCACCGAAAGCTCCACCACATCATACGGGAGCGGCCGCGCTTGTTGCGGGAGCGGCCGCGCTTGTCGCGGCCACGGCAGGGCGCGATCGCCGAGCGCGCCACCCCTCAGCACCCCCATCGCCTCCTCCACCTCAAGCGCGTTCCCGACCGTCCACCCGAGTGGCTCGTCCATCGCCGTCACCAGCGCCGCCGCGCGGCGTCCCGCCGCGCGCGCGCCGTCCACGAGCGCACGCGCGAGCGCGCACGCCTCCGCACGCGTCTTCATAAACGCGCCCGCGCCGCACTTCACGTCGAAGACGAGCGTCCCCGCGCCCTCCGCGAGCTTCTTGGAGAGAATGGAGCCCACGATAAGCGGAATCGACGGCACGGTGCCCGTCACGTCCCGCAGGGCGTAGAGCTTCTTGTCCGCCGGCGCGATCTCGGCCGTCTGCGCGGCGATCGACACGCCGCACGTCGCCACCACGCGCCTGAAGTCGTCGAGCGACAGGCAGGCGTTGTAGCCGGGGATCGACTCGAGCTTGTCGACCGTGCCGCCCGTGAGGCCGAGGCCACGCCCGGCAAGGGACGGCACGGAGAGTCCGCACGACGCGGCGAGGGGCTGGATCACGAGGGAGAGCTTGTCGCCGATGCCGCCTGTCGAGTGCTTGTCGGCGGAAGGGCCCTGCCATGTGAGGCACTCGCCGGAATGCTGCATGGCGTCCGTGAGCGCATGCGTCTCCGCCGGCGTCATCCCGCGGCAGCACACCGCCATCGCGAACGCCGCCATCTGGTAGTCTGGCACGTCGCCGCGCGTGTAGGCGTCGATCAGCGCGCGGATCTCCTCCGGCGCAAGTTCGCCACCTTCGCGTTTCCTGTCGAGCAGCAGCTTGACGACCATGTTCCGCCTCCCGTCATCCGTTGAGTAGCATGTCGGAGAGCGGCACGAGCGGACGCCCCAGCAGGAACTGTCCGCCGCCCATCGCGCGCGCGCCTTCGGCCTTGAGCGACACGAGCAGCACCGCCCCGTCGAGCGTGCGAATGATCGGCCCGCGCTTCGTGGCGGAAAGGACCGTACCCGGCATCTCGCCGCGCCAGGCGGGGTCGATCTTGTCCGACGGCACGAACTCGACGCCCATCACGGCCACGCGCCCCGTGTTCCCCTTCTTGCGGAAGCGCAGCGGGAGGAACGTGTAGCAGCCCGGCCAGGGCACGTAGGCGCGCAACATGCGTTCGATGTCATACGAGCGCAGACGGCTCCAGTCGATGAGGCCGTCCGTCTTCTTGATCTTGTGCGCGAACGTGACGCGCGCCTCCTCCTGCGGCACGGGCGGCGGCAGCGTGCCGGCGGCGAGCATCCGCATCGTCTTCGCGAGCGTCACGCCGCCGCAGATCGCGAGCTTCTCCATGAGCGTCTCGGCCGTGTCCTCGGGATAGATCGGCTCCACCTTGCTCATCAGGATCGGGCCGTCGTCCATGCCGAGCCCCATCTTGATCACGCTCACGCCGGAAAGCTCGTCGCCGGCGAGCACCGCCGCCGTCACGGGCGCGGCGCCGCGGTACTTGGGGAGCAGCGAGAAATGGCAGTTGATGCAGCCGAACGGCGGAAGCTCGAGGATCTCCTTCTTGAGGAACTGCCCGAACGCGACCACGGCGATGGCGTCCGGGCGCTTCGCGCGGATCCAGTCGAGCGCCTCCGGCGTGTTCACGTTCTCCGGGGTGATACATTCCTTGATGCCGCGCTCGATGGCGTACTTCCGGCAGGGACACGGCGTGAGCTCGCGCCCGCGCCCGGCCGGCCGGTCCGGCTGCGTGACAAGGCCGACCACCTGCAGCTCGGGATAGCGCAGGAGGCCCTTCAGGCAGACGGCCGAGGCCGACGATGAACCCATAAACACAATTCGCATGACGGGAATAGTTTACCATATTCCTCGTGCAGGGCAAATGAACTTTTTCAATTTAGTCGCCCACGATGCGGGAGAGTTGTAGTATACTACCCGCCCACACGAAGGTCTCGATATGAAAGATATCCCAAACGAGGAAAAGTCGTCGGCCGTGTCGCTCTCCGACATGGAGATCTTCGTGTTCCCGGAGCTGATGTACGCCCTCGTGCTCGCGAACATCCTCTCCCCGCGCCTGTGGGCCTGGCGCGACCTCCCGTGGTTCGACGGCATCCGCGAGATGCGCCCGAAGAAGCGCCTCCAGCGCCTTCGCCAGCACATCATGGACAACTACACCTTCAACCTCGACCTCGAGACCTGGGGCCTCACCGACCAGAAACGCGAACTCGCACGCTTCGCCCCCTTCCTCTCCCCCGACGAGATCGCCGCCTCCAACGCCCTGTTCGGCTACCACGGCGACGCCTACTACTACGACATCGACATCCGCCGCCACTTCGGCCTCGACAAGTACACCTCCGACACCATCCCCTACTGGAAGACCGAGACCGTCGAGGCGATGGACGCCTTTCGCCACAAGGCCGGACACGCCGTCGGCGCCGGCGAATGCGTGTCGCTCGCCGGACTCTACGCCGCCGCCGCGTTCGTCGTGTGCGGTCTTCCGCTGGACGGCATCTACCTCATGGCGACGCCCCTCCACTCGCAGAACTTCCTCGACGTGGACACCGGCATCCTCACGAACAACCGCCGCCTCGTGACGAAGGCCATGTGGGCGAACGGCACCGTGATCTCCCAGCAGGCCCGCTGCGCCCTCGAACACGAACGCGTGACGATCGTCTCGCACGCGACAGGCTACATCCACCTGCTCTACCCCACGGCCACGATCGATCCCGACGTCTACGCCGACTTCTCGCGCAAGCTCACCTCGTTCCTCGTGCCGCCCGAGGGCGCGGCCGACGCGCGCCTCGTCACGCCGCGCCTCCCCGACGCCGCACGCGTCTCGTTCGACCGCGCCGACGCCCCGCTCGACATCACCCCCGAAATGGGCCGCGCCGAGATCGTCCAGCGCCTCGACGCCCTCCGCGACACGAACCGCACCGTCGCGCTCGCCCCCTACGCCGCGCGCGAACTCGGCGTCACGGAGGAAGGCCCCTTCGTGCAGGCCGCCCTCGACCGCAACCCGGTTTCAAAGATGGCGCTCGGGGTGGCGGACGCCCCGTCCGCCTTGGCCCGCATCGCAGCCCTTCCGAACGAATCCATCTACGACGGCCCCTCGCGTCTCGCACAGCCGGACGAGGTCTGGAACTTCGGCCGCGGCGACGGCCTCGAGAAATGCCTCCTCGCCGCAAACGCGCTGGGCGGCACCGAGATCCGCGTCTCCGGCAACACGGCCACGCTCTTCGACGGCGAACGCGCCGTCTGCTCGTTCGACACGGCAAAGGCCCCGCGCAACCGCATCTGGCCGCTCGGGAACTGAGGCGCGGAAACGCCGCTTTACAGCTTGCCGGCGAGCGCCGCGCTGCACACGAGACCTGCGTCGCGCGACCCGCCCAGCCGGGCGAAGGCGTCGTTCGCCTCCTGCACGAGCTCTCCTGCGGAAAGTTCGCCAATCCCGTGCATGCGCAGGTAGCGGAGCCCCCGACGACGGGCCGCGCGCGCACGCGCCACCCCGGCACCCTCCGCCTGCGCAAGGGCGGCCACGTTCCGCGCGCTGAGCGCCGCGTTCCCCCATCCGCCGGCGGCGTCCTGCGTGCGCACGAGCGCGTCCACGGCCCTGTCGAGCGCCGTGCGGTCGGACGACGGATCCCGCGCCAGCACCGTCACCGCGAACGCCTGCACGTAGGGCGCGGCGGAAGAGGACGAAAACGAGCCGTCCGTAAGCTGGCATTCGGCCAGGCGCGCAACCGAAAACGTCGGCACGGGGCGGAAGACGAGCGACACGAACATGCAGAGGGCCACGAGCGAAGCCGCCGCCGCAAACAGCACCGGGGGCGTGAGCCACCGCGAGCGGAACCGGAAGAACCCGCCCTCGCGCGGCAGATGCGCGAGCACCTGCGCGGCAAAGTCCGGCTGCACGCGCGCCTGCGGCGCCCTGCGAAGCGCGCCCACGACATCCCGCAGGCCGTCGCCGGCCGCGAGAAGGTCTCGCTCAAGATCTGCGTTCATCCATCAGCTCCTTCAGTTTCCTCAATGCGTTGAACATCCTCGACTTGACGGTTCCCACGGGGACGCCCAGGATCTCCGCCACGTCCGCGTACGGGAGGTCCTGGAAGACCCCCAGTTCAACGACGTCGCGCATCGCGGGCGGCAGGGACGCCACGGCGCGGCGCACGCGCTCGCCCGACCCGTCGTCGCCCGGCTCGGCCGGACGGCATGCCGCCGCCGTCTCGCCGGACGTTGACATGGTGCCGGCCGTCGCCTCCACCTCCGCCTGGCGCTCCAGCTCCTCCTCCAGCCCGAGTCGGTGTCCCTCCGCGCGGAAGAAGTCGATGGCGACCTGTCCCGCGAGGAGAAACAGGAACGTCGTCAGCTTCGCCTTGGGGGAGTACCGGTCCCGGTAGCGCCAGAGGCGCAGCAACGTGCGCTGGGCGAGATCCTGCCCGTCACAGTATGAAACGCCCTTGCGGAGGAAAAAGTTCAGCAAAACATCCTGGTAGCGCACGACCAGCTCGGCGAACGCGCGCTCGTCGCCGTTTGCAGTCCGGGCCATCAGCTCGGCGTCCGGCGACTCGCTCATCCGCCATCTCCCTCCTGGGGACGGTCTGCGGCAAACGAATCGGCCCAGGAGGCGAACGTGTAGACCACCCGCGAATGCGTGGCGAAAAAGCCCTGGGCGTACGTGCCGGGACGCAGGAAGCCCACGCCTGTCAGCAGGAAAAGCAGCAAGAGCCCCTTGACAAGGCCGCTCAGCCCGCCCAGCAACGCGTTCGTGGGCTGCGGCACGAGGAACGACACAAACTTGTTGACGCCCCACCGCACAAGACCAAACGTGACGAGGCCGATGACAAAGTCGACAACGCCCGCCGCCACGAGCTCGGTCGCATCGCCCTTGTCGAATCCCAGCGAGCGCACGCTGGCATGTGCACTTCCGTACAGACAGTACCCCGCCGCCGCAGCGGCCGCGAAACCGGCCAGCGAGGCCAGTTCCCCCGAAAGCCCCCTGAAGAGCCCGATGCCCGCGATGAGCGCGACGACGGCCAGCAGGGCCAGGTCAAGGGGGGCAAGTTCCATTACCGGCCAAGGTCTTTGCGGTACTCGGCCCAGGCGCTCGCCAGCTTCGTGTTGCCCGCCTTGATGAGCGCGCCGATCAGCTGGTCCAGGGCCTCCTTGTTCTTGGGATCGTGCGCAACGGCGCGGTTCATGATCTCGACCGCCTGCGCCCAGAGCTGGTTCTCGCGCGCGAGGCGCGCCACCTCCAGGTAGTTCTTCTGGACGGCGGGCTTCTGGTCAATGGCGGCACGATAGGCCAGAATGGCCTTCCGCACGCCCTCCTTCGACTTGTCCGTGCGCCGCAGCATCCGCGCGTAGCCGAGCGAGGCCTCGTAGGACAGCGGATCGGCCGTGTAGGCGGCGGCGTACTTCTTCTTTGCGGCCGTCAGCTGGCTCTTCGCCTCCAGCGCCTGGGCCTCCTGGATCAGCGCAGCCGCCTCTGCGGGCTTGCCGCTGCCGGCGCCCGGCCGCGCGGCGGCGATGCTGGCGAGCGTACGGCGAAGCTCGGGGACGATCTCGTAGTTGACCTTCTTCGCACGCGGGTCGTCCGGCCTCGACATGCGCGCGAACATCCGGAGATGCTCCTCGGCGGCCTCGTAGAACCGGTAGACGTCGCGGTAGATCAGCCCGAGGTAGTAGAGCGCGGCCTCGTTCTTGAAGTCGAGCCTGCGCGCCTGGAAGAACGAGATGCGCGCCGCGTCGACGTCGTGCTGGAGGTACTCGACCGTCCCCTTGCCCGCATACGCCTTCGCCCGCAGCGCATTGGGGAGCGACTTCTCCTTGATGATGGAGGCGAAGCACGCGCGCGCCCTCTCGTAATCCTGCTTCATGCATGCGGCCTGCCCGGCCAGAAGCCAGGCCTCGGCCGATTCGGGCTTGAGCTCCAGCGCCTTCGCCACCGCATCCTCCGCCGCGGCGACATCCTTCTGCGCGAGCGCGGATGCACCGGCGCGCACGATCTCGCCGAGATCAGGCGCTGTCGCAGTCGCCGCGTTCGCCTTGGCAACATCCTCGGCGTCTTTTCCACATCCCGCGACGCAAGCCGCGAGAAACGCCATTGTGGACCAGTAGAGCAGTCTATTCATTGGAATCCTTTCGGGAAGAGAGGCAATATGATACCACGAATTCGCGCGCGCGAAAAGCCTAATTAGCGTGTCATCTCGATCATCTGCGTCACGGGGGTGACATAGAGGTCCATGTGCCCGTCGGCGTTGTTGGCCGTGCAGACCACGTACTGGCCCTGCATCACGAAATGCGGGTGCGGATCGGGATGCATCTTGCTCTGGTTGTCCTGCGGCATGAGCGGCGGACGCGTGGAGTAGAGCCACACGTGCTTGCCCGTCTCGCGGTTCCAGAACCCGACGCGCCACTTGCAGCCGCGCCACCACCTCTCCGGAGCGTCGTCGCAGATGACGTACTTCTTGTCGGGCGAGACGTTGTTATGCCGCGCGCCACGGATGCCGCACCAGCGCTCCTGCTGGCCCGTCGCAAGATCATGGTGATAGACATAGTCGCCGGGCCGTCCGCACCAGCTGAAGCCCTTCCCGTCGTCGTCCCAGATCTCATGCGAGGCGAAGTTGCGGTCCTTCGCGGGGATTATTTCCCGCCACCCCTTCCGCATCAGCCACATGCGCGGATACCAGCCGGTCTTCTTCCGGTATTCCTGTCCGTCCTTCTCCCAGCACGCCTCCCAGGCGCACATCGCAAGCGTGTCGTCCGTCGGGTTGACCTGCCCGTGGTTGCAGCAGAACGGCGTCTCGCCCCACTTGTCGAAATCTCCCGTCGCGAGGTCGAGCATCCCCTGCACCCAGCGATGCTTCCCTTCGGCGTTGACGAGTGCCGTATCGAGGAACGCGCGCTTCCTGTCCTTCGTGAGCGTGAGATGCGTGTAGTAGCGCTCGGCCTTGTATTCGCCGTCGTCAAGCCCCTTCGGTCGCCCGCACAACTTGACGGCCTTCGACGGCTCGGCGAGGTCGCAGCGGAAGAACCCGCCGAGCTTCGGGCTCCCGAACACGATGTAGTTCTCCTTGCACTCGATGAAGGGGTCTCCCACGAACGGCGTGCGGCTCTCGATGTTCTCGCGGCTGATTTTCTCCGCCCGGGCGACGGGCTTCACCGTGTCGTTGAGGAGGTCGGCCACCATCAGGATCTTCGGGCTGCGCTTCGGCTTTTTCTCGTTGCCGACCGTGTAGTTGAAGAGCAGGAAGCGTCCGTCCTCGGTCATCGACTTCGTGATGAAGTAGAGTGACTGACGATTGTCGTCCGGCTCGCCGTAGACGAGCGCGTACGAGACGACGCCGCTTTCGGGATCGACGCGCGTCTCGAAGAGCTTAGACGTGGCCGGTGTCTTGATGCCCTTCACCGCGCCCGCGCCGTCCGCGAGGAGCGTCGAGGCGATCCAGAGCATCGGCGCCTGCGCATGGGGGTCGCCGTTCACCTGGTGCCGCTTGAAGTAGTAGTCGAGGTTGTTGCGCTTGCCCGTGCCCTCGCACGTGCCCGCCACGTTACCCCACTTGTCCATGCGCGCACAGAGCGCGTCGTAGGCGTCCCGAGCTGCGGGACCGTACTTCGCGCCGTCAAGCCAGCCGCGCCGAATGCCCACGAGGTACGCGTACGTGAACATCGCCGTGCAGGAGGACTCGCCCCAGTTGCGCGGATCGTCGGGCTTGTCTATGAGTTGGCTCCAGAGTCCGTCCTTGCGCTGGTACTTGAGGAGCGTCTCCATCATCAGCTTGTAGCCGTCCATGATGCGCGCGCGGTGCGGACTATTCTCCGGAAGCTGGTCGAGGAGAAGCGCCATCCCCGCCGCCATCCAGCCGTCGCCGCGCCCCCACACGAACGGCACGTCTGGCGCATGGTAGAAGAGCCCCTTCGCGGGACCGGCCTTGAGCTGGAGCTTGTCGAGGTAGAAGATCATTTCCGCCGCCGCGCGTTCGATGTACGTGCGGTCGCCCGTCGCGCGGTAGGCCTGACTCTGGAGCGCCGTGATCATGTACATGTCGTCAATCCACAGACGCGTCTGCACGGAAAGTCCCTTCGCATAGTATTCGCGCTGGACGTCCGGCGGCGCGCTCTCGCGCTCCTTGAAACTCGCCTCACATGGTTCGCACCACTGCGTATCCGCGTACATGAGCCCCATGTCGAGACACCGCTTGTCCTTGTTCAGCATGTAGATTTCAAAGGGCAGCGAACCGAAGATTGCGTCGTCGACGTGGCGCGGACGCGAACAGACCTTGTGCTTCGCGCCGCCGGGGAGGAAATCGTCGAACAGGCGCACCAGTCTCTTCACGCGGTACTCGTCGTCCGTCAGGCGCGCGCACGCGATCGCGTTCATCCAGAGCGACACGACGGAATACTGCACGATGCGGTTCCAGCCATAGCCCTTGTTGCCGTAGTACCCGGCGGGCTTGTAGTTCTCGGGGCGCGTCGTGAGGAACTGGTCCGTCACGCGCCGCGAGATCGTCGCGGGATCCGTGCCCGCCGGAAGGTTCTCGAAATAGGGCGCGAGCGCGCCCGGTGCGGCAAACGCAGTCGTCCCCACCGCAAGCGCACAGGCTGCGATGAGGACGGCAAACGGTTCGCCCGCTCTCTGCGGTTTCGCCGTCATGAGTTTCCTCGATTTCAATCTCGTTTACAACAGGTCGCCAAGGGGAATGCCGTTGCGGCCCGCCTCGTAGATCTTGCGCACGTCCTCGTACGAGAGCGAACGCGTCCAGAGCGCGAAGTCGTCGATGTCGCCGTTGAACGCGGCCGGGTACTTGCCGGTGCCGTCCTGTCCGAGGAAGAACGGAAGTCCCGTCTTGAACTTGATGTCCTTCGCGTCGAACGCGATGCGGTAGAGGTAGCCGTCGCGTCCGCCCTGGTAGTAGCCGAGCACGCCGTCGGGACCGCGCGTCACCGCGTAGAATGTCCACTTGCCGAACTCGATGTCGTACGGACCCACGTCGATGCGGCCGCGGCCGCTGTTCATGCCGGCGTTGAAGCACACGCCGCCGACCTTCGACTCGATCTTCTTGTTGCCGGTCACGAGGATGCCGGGGTTGGAGCCCTTGTGCCAGTCCTTGTTCGCGACGATCACGGAGTCGCCCTTCTGCGCCTCGGGCATCTTCACCCACATCGCGATGGCGAACTCGGCGCCGTTCTCGAACGCAAGCTTCTCGGAGCCCTTCAGGCACACGCTGCCCGTGCCGTTCGTCGAATCCACCAGGTGCAGACAGCCACCGAGGAACCCACCCTTCCCGACGATTGCCGCCTTGCCGCGCGGCTCGGCGGTCACACCGCCCTTGGCGGCGTTCGCGAAGGCGGCCGGGGCCTTGCCCTCGAACGGCATGTAGACGGCGAGGCCGTCCTTGAGGCAGCGCTTCGTATCGATGACGGTCTCGGTGCCGACGGCCTTGCCGTCGAGGTCGAAGCCGCTCCAGTCGATTCCGAAGTGCGTGAGCACCGTCGGTGCGGCGTAGTAGTTGTGGGGGATGCCGGGGAGGCGTCCCTGGGAAACGTTGCGGCCGGCCACGAGGAACGGGATCGTCTCGCAGTGTCCGCCCCAGAGACCGTGCGTGCGCCAGTAGCCGCCGTGGTCCGCTGTGACGATGATCATCCAGTCCTCGTCCTTGAACGTCGGACGCGAGGCGATTGCCTTCAGGGCGTCGCCGATCGCCTTGTCGGAGAGATAGACCGTGTTGAGGTGGCCGATCGTGTAGGGGTAGTAGCCGAAGCCGTGTCCGCCATGGTCGGGCCAGTCAATGTACCACTGCACGCAGTCGGGCGCGTCGGCGGCGGCGAGAATCTTGGGCATGGCCGCCGCGTTGCCGGCGTCGGAGCCGTGGATGAACTTCACGCGGGGATCGGGCGATATCTGGTTGTCCCACTTCCACGAGAACATGAAGAGACCCTTCGTCCCGGGCCGGGCGTCCGCCACGCGCACGAGCCAGCTCGGCCACTTCTTGAAGTCGCAGGTGCTCTTGTGGTTCTGCTTGATGGTGTGCTTCTTCGAAGTCACGCCCGTGGCGATTGAGGTGTGGTTGGGGCCGCTCACGGTGATCGCGTCGTAGATCGTGTGGGCGCTCAGGGACCACGCGCACTTGTAGCCGGGCTGCCACTTGCCGTCGCGGAGCATGCACAGGTTCGGCGTGTAAACGTTTTCGATTGAGTCGGCGCGCATGCCGTCCAGCATGATGACGAGCGCCTTGGGCTTGCGGACCGTATCCGCTCCCGTCGCCACGGCGCATGCCATCAGCACGCCCGCCGTTATCTTCATCGACATTTTCATCTCTTCGTTCTCCTTTTGTTTTCGATTATACTTTTGTCGCGGAGCGGCTATTATACCATAAATCGCCGCGCCAAGTCGCAGAGTTCGTCCACGGCGGGATCGTCCGTCAGTTCGTGGAGGAAGTTCTGGCGGAAGTCCAGATGTCCCCGTTCCGCGCAGAGGCGACGGCTCGTGGCGTAGTGGATGCCGCCGTACATCCAGCCCACCTGGATGAGCACGAAGTCGGCAAGCGACTTGATGTTCTGGTAGTCCACGGGACGTCTCGCGCGGATGGCCGCGACGACGTCGGGGTTCGGGCGCACCGTCGTAGGCAGGTTCCAGAACGCCGTACAGTTGTGCCGCCAGTCGGTCGTCGCGATCTGGTTCTCCAGCACGCGGAAGATGTCGAGTTTGTCCGCGTCGCGCACCGTGTGGACTGCCGCCTCGGTGAGCGGGTCGAGGTCGTCCGGCACGTCGCGTCGGTTGTGGACGAGCACGGCGGTGAGAATCGCCTCGCGCTGCGGGTTGCCGTCGAGCCATCCCTTCTCCTTCACGATGTCGTGCGAGAACACGGCGTGGTCGATGCTGTCCGCGTCGCGGAAGGTGTTGTAGCGCTTCAGCTGCTCGTAGCGACCCGTGTCGTGCAGGAGCGCCGCCGCGTCGCACGCGCACGCCGTCTCGGCGTCGAAGCCCTCGCCCTCGGCGATGAGCCGCGCGTTCGCCACCACGTGCGCCGTGTGGATGCGCTTGAGCTCCATCATCGGCGGCAGCTTGCCGTCCGCCCCGCGGAACGTGTCCACGTAGGCGTTGTACCGTTCAGTCAGTTCTTGGTTCTGGATCATGGTTCTTGAATCCTTGGGGACAGGCCCCGTCGTTTTACGAAATTACCAGTATCAATCCCGCGAGGGCGCCGAGAAGATAGCCGAGGACCTGGATGGCGCCGAGGTGCTCGGCCATGACCTGGTTGAGCATGCCGTGGAACTCGGCCATGTCCATGCAATCCACGGCGTTCTTGACGCGGCCTTCGATGTCCAGATGATTGACGATGTGCGGCAGGCCTTTCGTGCGTATGAGGTTTTCTAGCTCTGGACGGAAGCGCGGAATAAGGGAGGCGGCCCACTGCCAGAGCTGCTCGGAGCGGAGGATGCCGGAGACGGTTGCGGCGAAGTGCGTTTCAAGGTAGGTGCGGACGTATGCCTTGAACTTGGCACGAATGTCCGTCGCGAACACGCCGACCTTCGCCTGGGCCTCGGGCGACTTGAGATACGCGCGAACGGCACCGACGAATTGAAGGAGCTCGTCGCGAAGCGCAGGGACGGTGGCCGGATCGTTCAACCATTCGCGCAGGCCGCGTTCGATCGTCCGCTTGTCGACAATGGCGTCCGCCAATTTTTCCGCGACGGGCGAGAGAAGCGGACCGAATATCCCGCCTTTCTCCTCGACCCAGTTGCGAATCGCGGTAATGACCATTGGGCGGATCTTCGCCGCCAACCGCGGCGCACGCTTGTCGAGTGCGCCGATCACGATGCCGGCGATCTCTTCACGCGCCCCTTTCGACTGGAGCTTGGGCGCGATCTGCTCGTCCCAGAACGTTTCGATGCTCTCCGCCGTCACGAGCCGGTCGATTTCGACGACCAGCGCCCCTTCGATCTTCGGCGCCAGGCAGGCGACGATTTCCTTGTCGTGCATCTGGATGTGGCTCTGCAGGGTATCCTGCACGGCCGAAACGATGGTCTTGTCCTCAAGAACGCGCCCCACCATCGAACAGAGGTCGTCCGCGAGCTTCTCGGGACGGAGCAGCTTCGTCGCGACCTGGTCGGCCAGAACGGACGCGATGCGCGCCTTGTTCTTTGGAACGAGCCCCTGACGCCATCCCCCGAACGTCACCCAGGGGAGCCAATGCCGCCATGTCCGCTCGTACGGCTCGAACAGCATCGTGATCGCAATCCAGTTCGTGAGATAGCCGACGGCAGCGGAAACGAAAATCGGAACAAGCCAGTCAGCAACAACCGCTGGCGGCGTCCACACACCCGTACGCCGCAGGATCGCCAACACCAGTGCCGCGACAACAGAAGCAATGCTCACGGGCTGGCATACGAGTTCCGCAAGAGCGAACGCCCGGACAATACCCGGCCGACCAGAGTCGCAGGCGATGTCAAACTTTGACTTGTATCCTGAAAACAACGACATTTTCCTTCACGAGCCTCGCCTTCCTAAGAGTTTCCACGCCCTTTTCAGACATCGGCGAAGGCGAAAATAGTATACCAAAAATCAGAACTGCGAGCGGGATGACTTGATAAAATCAGGCTGAACCTCTTTTCACTTCGCCAGCATCCGCCGTTCACCTTTATGGCCTAGATGACGACGTTCGACTGCCCGCTCAGGAACTGGGAAAGAAGATCCTTGCGGATTTCCTTCCTGTCGTAGAACTGGTCGCCCGTTGCGAACTGAAGATAGTTGAAAGGGTTTTCCATGCCCGATAGTATACCACCCCCGGAGCCGACTAATCAAGTACCAACTTACGAAGTTTTTCGTAACGAACAATTTCGTTTCTACCAAACCACTCACGTCTGCAAGTCTGTCCGGGCTCTCTCAGCCGGGTGCCTGCCAGGCGGCACTGTGATATACGAATGGGGGCGCGGAAGATGATAACGCTATGACAATTCAGGTCGAAAGTCACGGACGATCTCGGGCAGCTTGAAGGCGCACCACTGCGGGAGAAACGCATCAAACTTGCGGCGCAAGTATAAAATTGGTCTTTTAGGCTTCATGTACGAATATTATATCACAAATCCGCCAAACCAAGCAGCCCTCAAACATATTTTATGAGCGAACTTTCTGGTCAGATGACATGTTTTATGAGCGAACTTTCCCTAGAACCTGCCATTTTTATGAGCGAAGTTCTCGGCGAGCGCAGAATCTTAATGAAAATCAACCGCTACCGCTTCGCCGCCGCAACGCGCTTCACGATCTCGGCCACGGCCTTCCACTTCTTTCGGATGACGGGCCGCTTCGCGAACTTGGCGGGAATCTTACCGAATGAGAGAGAAGGACCCAAAATCTAACATCTCATCAACGTCCTACCGTAGTTGCAGTTCCAGCCGCCGTACCATTTGCGTTGTAGTAGTAGGTCGTGTTGCCCATCCGAGTGGCCCTTCCCGCCGCCGTACCGTTCGCGTTGTTGAAGTAGGTCGTGTTGCCCATCCTGTTGGCCGTTCCCCAAGATGCGCCATTTGCGCCCCGGTATTGCGTCCATTGCGCCTCCGCCACATTCGCACACGCGAAAATGACGATTGATGGCACGATTCGGATTGTTGTTTTCTGTTTCATTTTATCTCCTATTAGAATGGATTTTCTTTGGGGACTGAGTCTTGCGGACATTCTCTAGAGACTTTGTTGCCGTAAGAACATTTCATGATTCTGGCGGTGTCAAGTCTCGGCCATCAATGGGAAGCATATCTTGATGGAGATCTGTCCACATGGCAGCTTCCCCATCAAGCGGACTCTTGATGTTATGAGCCTGATAAGCAATCATCTCACCGATTCTGACCACAAGATCACATAGCCTCTCTGCCGCCGTCCAGTGATCACCAATGCAGATAATGGCCGGCTCTATGTTTGGATGGAATATTGGCGTGAGCATCCGGCAGGTCGGTGGTGTTCTTGGATAAGTTCCTGGAAGTTTGATCTCCACTTCATGGTAATTGCGATATACGACTTGATCACCCTTCAGACATTCAATACCACGGACATGATAGGATACAACATATCGCTCTGGAGGATTTCCCTGCGCCTGTTCAAGATGGATTAATGGAAAGTCCTTGAAATGTTCCTGCATCATGCGAAAATCAGATGCCAATCGTCGTTGCCGTGGTGACAATTTCTGTTGCGGTGAAGGTTGCGGCGGAACCAAATCCGCTTGTGGTACAGGCGGCTGTTCTCCAGAAGCGCAATACTCCGCCAAATCGGCAGACAAATCTAGTTTGCCTGAACTGTCATGAACGGATTCCTCCACCCCATTGACAAAGGAGTTTCCTTCATTAGAAGCCAATGTTGGCACCTGAAAATGCATATCGCATTCAGAACAAGCGACACGCGCACCTGCGAGTTCGTCATCAACTTCAAACTCTGTGTGACATTTCGGGCAATTGAATTTAATCATTATGCATTCTCCTTGGTTTCTTCGGTAATTCCACGGGAATCAACAGACGGAACAAACAACAGGAACGTGAGAAGCGGCAAGGCAAAGATCATCCATGGCGAAATATCCGTATCCCGCAACCTACGGATTGTTGATGCTAAAGTCGGCAGAAAAACAGCCAATAGGGCTAAAATGACTAGCGGCATCGCATCAGTGATTGCGAACAACCAAATCACAGCCATAGTTACTCCGCAAAATGCAACATATTCACGCCGAGTTGTCGTTCCTGCGAACTGCAAATATCGTGAGAATTCACCCCACCAAAGCCGAAACACAGCGGCGACGTCTCGACCAAGAAGTTGGAAATTACGAGCCAACCTCGGCCAGAGCTTCGTTTTTGCTTCACCTCCAAGCCTACAGATCGTTTCTTTTAGACGCCCCCCAGCAGAATCACCCGGCAAGTTATTTCCAAGAAGTTTTCCGCAATTCCCACATACGAGGTCAGAGGCAGGATGCAACGCCCCACAAGCAGGGCAGGACACCATACCAACATTACCATCTGATTCGCCCCCCACAGTTCCTACCGTATGCGTTTCTTGATGGGCAGCAGACGCACATCCGTAAGTTGAGCACCCTCGGTTTTCCTCCCAGCATTCGACATGATGGGGAACTTTACAATCTGGGCATATACGGATTTCGTCTGTCTCTTCAAATGTACACCCACAAATCGGACATGTCGCCGCACGAAGCGCAGACACATCTATAACCTCAGCACATGATGGACATTCAACATTTCCTTCTATGCCGACATCCACCTCAAGCTTTTTCTTGCATTTGGGACAATACAATTTCATTGCCTCACCTTTGTTGCGAGTTCATCCTGCGAGATCCGAACAAGAAAATGGTGTTTCCAACTCTAATCTGGTCGCCATTGCGTAGCCGCTGTTGCTTAACAGGTTGTCCATTCAAAAGAACTGTCGCACCATTTAATGCCGTTAGAAGGAATTCGCCGCCAATACCATTGATTGCAGCATGCCTGGGTGCAACAGTTGGATCCTTAAATAGGTATATCTCTGTCTTTGGCGAGCTGCCGATCACAGTTGGATTGCGATAAAGAATAAACTGTTTGCCTGTTATAACTCCCGTAGCGACCTTGAGCCATCCCTGCTTAGCCGCTTCTTCAAGCAATGCCGTTGCTACTGCAGCGCCGACTCCTAGACCAAGGATGTTAACGCAGCGAGCAGGTACGTCACTGTCGGTCCACTGGCAAATTAGATCAAATAGAATGCCTCCTAACAACCCGCCAATTGCACCACCGGCAAGACCGAGCAAAAACTTTTTCCAATTCCGCATTGCGATACCAGGCGCTATGGCAAGGAATGCGCCAAGAATACTCCAGCCGACGCCTCTGGCAAACACTTGGCGAAAAGTAAACCCTTGTGTGTCTCCTTGGAGGAAATTATACACTTGATTAATAAACAACGAACATATAAACCCTCCCAAAGCTCCCAGCACCGCTCCGATGACAGCTTGGGCTACAGCGGATTTCCAATTATAGCCAACTATCGGCTCCGCTATCGCAAGCCCTAACCCAATCAATAAACCAATCCAAACAAACCACCAATTTTCTAAGCGTTTACATTCTCGCTTCAATTCTTTCACCTGTTCAATTTCTTTCTCTATTCTCCACTTGGATTGAGTCCAGAATGAGCGTTGCAAATATGGATTACGGCACAACTTCTTATTACCACTATCACGTAGATTGTCCAATACGTTTAACCACTCCCAATCATTCGCATTTGGATTACGTTCGTTAAACGCCCTGTACAACTCTAGGCACTGACATAGCTGGCTCCATGGATGATTCGTCACCCTATATTGCACAACCTCTCCAACACCCCATCCTACGATTGAAGCCACAAGTCCGAACATTGCCATATAGACAACAGCTTTGCGGAAGAAACCCGCATTGAAGCGTCGGGCAACCGGCGTGTTCGCCTCTACCTGTTCTTGATGCGCCGCCATCCTTGCCGCAATGTCCTGACGGCGAATTTCCGCATCCACATGCTCGCTGTTCACCTCGTCTATCGATATGGTAATTTTCTCTGAGTCCATTTGGTCTATCTCCCATTTATAACATTGAACCGATTATGGCACCAACTCCGTGCCAAAACGATGGATCCTCTGCATTAACGAGTGCTGTTGTATAGTCAATTTCAGATTTTATCAGCCTATCATTCTTTACATCATACTCAAGCCGAAGATCGGTATACCCAGTATCAACAATCCCTTCCCAATAAAAACGAATCAACAATGAAACTTTATCAATGTTAGAATCGTCCTTTCCGGCCCTATCTGTCCCATCAACAGTCGTCACGTCACAGCGAACAACTTTTGTCGATTTCACCGTCACCGTTAAATGCGCATCCTCAATGCGTTTCTTCAACTTCGAATCTGGTTTCGACAATTCCGCTTCTACATCCCGTATTGCCTCGGCACGATAGTCGGATACGGCTCTTTCTTTAGATGAAAAGATTATCTGTGAATCTTGTCCAGAAGCTTTATCACCATCAACAATCGCCATAATACCAATACCTGTTGTGCAGAGTAACGCTACGGAGGCAATACCAATGCCTACGAAAAGACCTTTTCGCTTGGGCTTTGCATCCTGATCAGATTCTGGTGGAACATAGCCTGAAGTGAAGATTGGTGGCGGAGTCGAACCCGGAACCGGTGTCGCATGATTCACCTCGTCCATTGAGATTGTAATTTTGTCGTCGCGCATTGATTGCTCCTTTAAGTTTGTATTCTGCAGCAAGGTTGTCTATTCCCAGAAGATGAACCAAGAATACCAAGGCCGTTCACTATTTGACGTTTTCTCCTGCTGCATCGAGTCCGCAGGCAGAACTTCGTTGTGTGGCGGCACTTTACTAGACTTTTCAACTCCAGATGCAATAGCTTCAAGTTCCTTATTGCGTTGTTCCAGACGATGTATCTGTTCGTGAGCTGATGCCAGTTTTGACTTAACCTGGTCAACTTCAACTTTTGTGTTAGAGATTTGCATCTCGAGTTCATGAATCGATTTTTCCAAATCCGATCGGTCTGACTTCAATCGATCAACAGTGGTTTGCTTATCCTTGTTTGACGCCTCAAGAGCTTTTCTTTCAGCTTTGATAGTGGTCATCCTAATCTGCAGTCCTTCGAGTTCCCTCTCGTATGTTGTAACCTTAATTCGCAGTCCTTCTAGTTCTTTTTCATACGTCGCCTTACGAACACTCCACTCGTTCGCCTTCTGCTTATGACGCTCTATCTCTGTATTTTTTTCAACCAAAGCACCACGGAGCGCTTCCGCTTTCGTTTCTGCCACATTGGCCGCCTGCTCCGTATCTCTGAATTTCTTCATGAAAAACATCCCTACGGCTACACAACAGCAGACCACAACTGCAGCCGCTATGGATGGTAACACATAACTCCGTTTGGGTTTGTCTTTAATGACAATCTTGTTGGGATCTACAAATCCAACCATGGGTTCCTTTACAGATGGTGCCACATCTCCAAAGATACAAACAGTCTCCTGCACCAGTTCAGTTCCTATTCGGAAAAAGAAACCATCGATTTCTGCCTGCGGATCGAATACATAAGCGGGTTCCCATGGGAAAGAGAAAAAATTCTCGTGTATGAACGCATCCATATTCGAGAGGAAGATGCCGAATCCCGGATGCGTATGATACCATCCGACAATCTTTCTGTCGGGATGCTTCGCCGCGAGTTCTTCGTGAATAAAGTCCCATGTTTCGGACGTAAACGTTACACTGCCACTTTGATGCGAGGCGTGCTTTCCTTCAATACGTCCGTCTATCAACAAATACGGCCCACCGTCCCAACAAAGAGAACCAACTAGTACGCCACACACCTCCGCATGCATGCTTGAGCGACCATGCTCCTTGATTTCATTTATAACGGACTGCAAAACAACCGTATGCGAACTATTGAGTTCGCACCCGTTCGGAAGCTTGCTTTCGCGGCACTCCTCTTTGCGAACAGCAGAAAAGTCAGCCATTATTATCCATCCCTTTCTGCTTGTCACGGATAGTCACGCTTCGCTCTTTCACGCAAGGAGCGACTTCACCGAGGACATCTACGGCGTCACCAGTGAACTCATAGCCAATCAACGTTCCACCATTCCTTGCCCACACGATGTCAAAGGGCGGCACGCCAATTTCCGCGAAAGTTCGACAAAGGAAATCTTGCGTCCCGTCTATCGTGAATGCTGTCACAGCCTCACGCCGACGTCCGCAATCAGGACAAATCGCAGCCGAATTGCGCACTTCACCCAAGGACTGGAATAGATGTTCCGTTTTCTGGCAGACGGGGCATCTCAATGCAGTAAGGATATCACGTCCCAGTTCCAAAACGGCCTCGTCGCCAATATCATTTCTTGCACGAGCCAACAAATCGGAAACGGTTACTTGAGAAGCCTTTGAAGGTAATGGCACTATGCGCTCCGCCGTCTCGTGCGAATAGCATTCTTCATTCTCAGTGTACTCGACAAGATATGAATCACATGTTATTCCATTGAAGACGAAACCTTTTCCTGATATTGTCTCCATTCCATGCAGATACTTGACGGCTTCCTGGCACTGGACCCCCGCGATGATAGAACTGATTGTCGGGGTGGTCGGGACTTTACCCATCTGCATTTCGTCCTTTGTTAACAGATTACAGGAACGGCGCTTATTCAAAAGTTTCCAGTCCATTTCGGACATTGTACATTCATAACATGGGCCAACTGGCGCAAAGACACGCGCAACTCCATTGATCTGTTCAATAGCACCATCAATCCATGTTTTACCGAGTTTTCGGCAGTTACGATTGATGGAAAGCCGTGCCTCTCTATTATCTAAGCCACCGAGGACTACATCCGCCCAACGATAGACGCCTACGCCAAGATCATAGAGAACATTCCCATGGAACGCCTGCGCCTTAATATCGGGGAAAATGTCTTTTGCGGCACGAACCGCCGTCTTCGCTTTCGACGAACCATTATCCTTCGCACGATATAGAACCGACCGAGACAGGTTCGAGTTCTCAATGTCATCGAGATCAGCGACAAATAGATTACCGAAGCCGAGCAAAGAAAGATTCTTGACTATTTCATTGCCAAGCGCACCAGCCCCAACGACGAGAACTCTTGCGTTCCGAATACGCGCCTGATCCCACCACCCGATGAGACTGAACCGCTGAAAGCGATCCTCTTCTGGTTCAACGGCCGTCTCTTCCAATGAAACTTTGATCCTGTCAGACCCCAACCCCATGGCCAATTCCCTCAACCAGCGGTGATTTCAGGCTGGAGACGAATAATATCGCCATCTACAGCACCAACAGATGCGAGGCTCTGTGAATCCTGCAACTGCTTGCCGGTCCGCTTATGATGGAACTTGTAGGCCAAAGGTTGTCCGTCCGGCCCATTTTTCGGAAGATTCATTTTATCCAAAAGCACAGCTATAATCCGATTCACCGGTGCGTTATCAGGCAACTCGACCTCTTGTCTTTTGTTACCTGTCGCATCAAGAACCTGCACTGTTATGCTCGCCATAATGTTCATCTCCTACCCGTTTCTGATTTCAGCTCGCCATCGTCCGGGACAAGACGGCATGCCGCGTTTTCCTAAGGCTTGCGCCCTTTTCAAACATCGGCGGGGGCGGAAAACGAAAACCTCCTCCGATGCATCGGATGAGGCGCCTGAGAGAGCCCGGAATGATACACCGAAGGAGGTGAAACTGCACGAGGGCAGCATCCTCTTCTCGCGTCATTCCGGTGAAGTTTCTCAGGCTTCCATCCGACGCTTCCCATGTCCGCAGGGGCGGCGGTCGCGGGGCGACCGCCCTACCGAAGGCGGCGGTTTCATCGAAACCGCCCTACCTGGGGTCGCGCTTGTCGCGACCCTCCCGCGCGGGAAATCTGTTTGCCGCGGCGATCCGGGGCATGCCCCTTTTCGCGTTGGCGGAAATAGTATACCAAAAATCAGACCCGCGAGCGGGATAACTTGATAAAATCAGGACGGACCAATCTTTCACCAAACCGCTCTCGCCCGCAGGTCTGCCCGGGCTCTCTCAGCCGGGTGTCTGCCTAGTGGCACTGTGATATACGAGCGCGGGCGGAGAATCTGACAAAAGAGGGGAATGGGGAACGGGAGATGGGGAATGGGGAATGGGGAACGGGGAAACCGGTAAATAAAATAGCCAATTGACTGATGCCGCCATACCCAAATTGTTGGGCCATGTGGTAAATGACATCACAGCGAGGCTATGAACTTAAGCACGGTGCTTGTAACAGCCTTTGGTGACACGCCAAGCCAATTAACACGTGCAGCATTAAGCTTCGCCAAAAAACGTGAAGACGAAAATATACGCTTCAACGATACAAGAACCTCTTCCTTCGTGTTCTTGCAACGTCATCATCAAAAGACCTCCTCGTCAATGATCCTCTCAATCAGGTCACGTTTGGGAAATCCGACAAGGTACTCGCCGATTTTCGCCGGATACATGCTTTCCGTTCTCTTGCGGAATTCAAGAATGACCTCCTTGTACAAATCAGATGGAAGCTCGCTTTTCATCCGAGCCGTTTCTATCAATAAGCGTTCAATGTCGTAAGTCCTGATCTTCTCGCCATTGAAATCACGTATGACCATCCCGACCTTGAGAACCTCGGCAGGCACATAATACTGACGTATCCGATCATCCTTTATACGTCCGTCGTTCCGCGCCGTCACAAAATCGTATTCTTCCGGTACGACATCTGTCATGTCGTAGAAATAATAGGCCGTACCAAGTGTAACAACCGAATCTGGGTATTTAAATTGGAGCACTTCTAGTTCTGTTTCCCCGCCGGTGTCAGAGTAAACCCCTTTGTCCATCTTGTGTAGATGGCCATTTGCTAGTGCCTTCCCAATTTGGTATGGGGAACCAAACCGTTCTTGGCATGTTTTATAGTCATAGAGAGACATTGAAGTAATCGAATGAAAGAATCTGTTTTCTTCAGTTGTTTGCTGTAATTGTATCACACCTTAACGCCGATAGTCAAGTAGCATGCTTGCGACTTTTCGCGTAACTGTAGAGGCGGCGGTTTCACGAAACCGCCCCCTTCCGACTGGTACTTCTGCTCCGGCGGACGTCCAAGCGCTTTGGTTTTGCTTCCATGTAATTACCTCTGATTCACGCATACTTTGAGACCGAGCATCTGAATAACGTTGAGAGCCTTGCCTATCTGACACGTCTCCTTGCCAGCCTCCAAATCGACGATAAAGCGTACGCCCGTACCACAGGCCATTGCTAACTGCGGTTGCGTCAAGTCCTGCTCTTTGCGGGACTTTCTTACTATTTCTCCAATCTCTTTTACCGTCATGGGCCTTCTCCGATTTACCGAGCGGTATTTTATCACATCAGGGTTCGCCCTTCAACCATAAAATTTACCGAACGGCAAACTTTTGGCCTGTTATGCATTTCGGAGCCCCATGATTACCGTTCGGTAAATTTGCTTTTGTAATCAATCTGCCTGCCATGGCGATCCAAGGCACGTCCCTTTTAAGTGACACGTTCCACCAGATCTTCAACGTTGACCGAAAGGGCTGCGGCGAGCGGCATGAGCGTGTCGATGCCGGCGCGGTTGACATCCTTCCGGCCCTGTTCGAGTTCCTGAATCGTCCGCACCGATATCCCTGACCGGTCGGCAAGCGCACTTTGGCTCATGCCAGCATTCAGCCGAATACGTTTCAGGTTCCGTTCCGGAAACTTCAGCCGATAGAGACGATCCATCTCGTCACAAAACTGCGAGACGTCCATTTCGTGATAGGGATGGTACATTGCCACGATGTCGTCAATGGGGGCGAATGAATTAATACGGGCGAAATCCAGTCCCCTGAACCATTGGTAATGCGCCGTGGCCCATGCCGCCCAGTATTCGGACGACTTTCCGTCTGGCGGGGAAGGATCGACCATGCGACTGTACTTCTCTCCGCACCGGTCAAGGACTTCGTATGCCAGCTCGTATCCGCTCATGCCGGCTATGAAGCGTACCTCGCCGTCTCCAAATGACGCAGCAACGCCCGACCCGAGAAAAAAGTCCCAGAAAACACGGGGGGAATAGCCCAGCCCGTGACACGCGAAGTCAAGCATCCGTCCAAGCGACTGCCGTGCCCGCAAAAGGTACACTCTATCGTAGGCGTTCGTCATCTGGTCCGATTCCTTCGTCTATGATGCGGTCAATGCGCAGGTCACCAGGCATTCTGCGGTACCTGAGCGTGCCAAGATACTCCTGACGCGCGGCATGATCACGGGAAGTTTTCCGTTCAAGCCAATCGGAACGAGGCGCAGGACGCGACTCGACATATTCAATCCGGTCAAATGCCTTGCGGCTCTTCAGGACATACTGGTCGCCAAGATGTCCCTGGCGCATGGCGGTCGCCAGCTGCGAATATGAAATCGTCCCCGAAATGAAGTCTTGCGCAAAGGTAAAGTAACTGTCGTCCGCACGATAGCCGATGACGACATCTGCCTCCTTATACGGAACCGCGAAACGTGTCGTCAGATAGGACTTGGCTTCGGAAGGGAGTCCGTACTCGGTCTCAAACTGCCGGTTCTCCAACAGGACCGCAAGCCAGTGCAGGATACAATATTGACCGGAGTTCAGGTTGAGCACAGTGAGGTCGCCGTCCTCCAATGAATAGACATTGGCCCAACCATCATGGTCTTTTGCGACAGCCCATTCTTTTGCAAGTTCCTCGCTCTCTGTGCAGTAGAAACCAAGGCCATAGTCGTTGTTTGGCTTGCCCGCGCCAAACAACGGCTTGACGATCCTGTCCTTGGATCCATGATAGAGTGTCCGTTTCATCGCAACATATTATACGCCCACAGGCGTACCCGTGTCAACGCGCAAAATGATGAAACATTAAGTTCAACAATTTGAACATGGCTCGAATGGGCACTACATGCAGCCGGGGGCGTCCATCTCGGCGAGGACTGATGCGACCGTTTCGCGAAGTTTCGCGGTGAGGCGCTTGCGTATCTGGTAGAGGTTGTCGCTTGAAATGCCGTAGAGCCGCATGACGGTCTCGGTGTCCTGTCCCTCAATCGCGCTTGCGACGAACGCCGCGTAGTGTTCGGGATTGACGTCCGGCTTGATGCGGCGCAGCGCCTCCTCCAGCGCGGCCGCCTGCCATTCGCGTTCGGCAAAACCATCGTCGCCCGAAGACGCCGCCTTTGCCTCTTCCCAAAACGACGCCTTCAGATCCGTGTCGCGTTTGCCCACTTTCAATTTGTCCATGACGCGCCAGTTGACGAGTCCAGAGAGGTACGCCCTGAACTTACCCTTCGCACGGTCATACTGGAACATCGGCAAGTTCCGCGCAAGGTCAGTGAAAACAACCTGCACGATATCGTCGGCGTCCGCGTCGTTGAGTCCCTTCGAGCGCGCGATGGAGAACACGAATCCGGCGTAGAGGTCAAAGAGCCGCTGCCACGCAGCCTCGTTTTCGGTGTCGGCAACCGCCCTCAGCACGCTGGAGCGCGTCGATTCATTTTGGAAGTGTCTGTAGGTCATTTTTCAAACTCTTTAAGGAATCATTCAAAGCCTTTTTGCTTTTCTCGAAGTCCTCCAATGCTCGGCGCCTCATGTTCTCCACGTGATTTTCCCAGCCGGTCTTGAACCGTTTTAAATTCTCGAGTTCTTCGGACTGCTGGGCGATTTTATCTTGTGCGCGTCTGCTGGCGACAACGGCGAACACGGTAACGGCAATGACGGCAATCACAAAAAGCGCGATTGCGACTTTTGCGACGCGCAATCCCAGGACTGATGCGACCGCAATCTTCCGGCGAAAATTTACAAGATCCTTGATGAGCGCCTTGGCGGATTGGTAACGCCGGGACGGCGTCGGATCGGTCGCCTTGTTGAGGATGCGCCACCACGCGGGGAAGAGCGGCGCACTGGTATCAGCCTCCAGCGCGGGGCCCTTGTCGAGGTCTTCCAAAGTTCTACCGAAACTCGCAGCCTTGAGCGTGAGTCCAAGGCTGTAAATATCGCCAGCGGCGGCGGTGAAGTTCTCCGGCGGGACGTAACCCGGCGTCCCGACGAGCGAAGCCGCCTCCGATTCGTCAACGAGGAGTCCCGGATCGGAAAGTACGGGCTTCCCGCCGATGTAGATCACGTTTCCTGGTTTGATGTCGCGATGTAGGAGATGATGGCGTTGCAGTGTGGCGAGTCCGCCCGCGAGCGCGATGCCGAGCTTTACGCACTCTTTGAGCGGCAACGCCTTCTCTCCCTCGATCACACGGGCGAGCGTCTTCGGACGATAACCGGACGCAGCTTCCAGCGGACCGTCGAATTCGTCATCTGCAAGATCCATCACCGTGTAAAAGCCCCATTCCGTCTCCACGAGTTCCCTCATGCGGACAAGCCCCTCCTGCGAAGGAATCGCCCTGTAGAGCTTCGCCCCGCGCAACTCGCGCTCATAGCGCTCGTCGCCAACTGCTTCGCGGCGACAGACCTTGACCGCCGCCCGCACACCGTCCGAACCGACGGCGAGATAGACCACGCCATAAGCGCCTTGACCGATCTCCCGTTCAAGCCGCCAAACTCCACACTGCTGTTTCAACATCTCTGCTTTCATAACCCTCAACCTACTAATCATCACTTTTTCGGGCGAGAGGCATTATACCAAAATCCGAAGAAGATGGGAAATCAGATATCCTGCTAGCACGATGTCAGATTTTTGCGCTGGCGTCGTATTACATTTGAAGAATATGAATAGCTGCAACAAACGTGTGAAAAGACTGGCAACTTTCAGGCGGACGCGGTTTCTCGCGTCGGTCATACTGTCGTCACCTCTGATTGTGTTTGTTTATTCTCCTCTTCTGGTGGCGCTGACGGTCGCCGGAATCGCCGTGCCGTTCGCGACGGGGCACTTTATAAACTCCCTCGTCGGCGGGATGTCGCCGGTTGCACCATTTGTCCTGCTCGCCGCGTTGCTAACCCTCAGAGCGGTCATGACGCCATGTCTCCAGAGGTTCATCCTCTCCCGCTCAAGAGATATCGAACTGAACCTCCAGCGGCGCGTTCTTGACGCCGTGATGGATTTCTCCCCTTCCGAACTCGCGCCGCTCGCCGATGGTACGCTCGTCGCAAAGCTGACGCGCGACGCGTATGCGGTGGGCGGGTTCGTGAGCGGACTCTACCCGCGTCTTCTCGGCGCAGTCGTCACGATGTTCGCAGCGGGCATCGCCCTCCATTCGCGCTCGCCAGCGCTTGGTCTTTCTTTTGTGGCGCTCATTCCGCTCTGTATTGTCCTTTTCATCCCCTTCGCGCGGCGCTTCGCAGCCAACTCCCACAACGTGCGCACGAAAAGCGACCATGCATTCGCCGTGCTTTTCGACTCATTTCGCTCACTTCCCTTCCTTCGCACGCTCAACGCGGAACGCCGCTTTGCCGATTCACCACGACAGTCCCTTGGCGATTTCAAGGACGGCAACTGCGCGATGGACGGTCTGACGGTGTCGTTCGGAGCGCTTCTGGGGGTGTTTCTGGTTGTCGGTGAAATTGCCGTCCTTGGCGTTGCGGGCGCATTCGCCGCCAATGGCGCGATTCCCGTAGGGGACGTGGTCGTCTATCAAATGCTTTTCCTCGCGGCGATGCAGTCCGTGCAGGGAATCGTCTCCCTCCTCCCCGAAACGGCTGCGCTCCGCGAAGGTGTCGATTCTCTCAATGAGATATTTGCGCACGCGCCGCCACGGCGGGGAGGAATCCGCATCGACGCCGTGGAGAGCCTTGATTTCCGCAACGTGACGTTTGCCTATCCGGGCGCATACGCAAAACCCGTCGTCAAGGACTTCTCGGCCACATTCCGCGTCGGTAACGTCGTTGCTCTCGTCGGCGCCAACGGCACCGGCAAGACAACCATTCTCAAACTGGCGACGTCCGCCCTTGAACCGCAATCCGGCGAAATCCTCATCAACGGCTCGCCCATGACGGCAATAGACACCGAGTCCTTCAGGCGCAGGGTCGGGATCGTGTTTCAGGACAGCCTGCTCGTTTCGGGGACCATACGCGACAATATCACTCTGCGCGATCCCGCGTTTACACAGGAGGATATAGACGAGGCCATCGCGTTGAGCGGGCTTGAAGAGGTCGTGAAACGTCTCCCGCTCGGACTCGACACGCGCGTCGGCCTGTGGGGACAGTCCCTTTCGGGAGGCGAAATGCAGCGCCTCGCAATTGCCCGCGCGCTCATCCGCAAACCAAGCATCCTCGTCCTGGACGAAGTGACGAACCACCTCGACATGGAAGCGCGTGAAACCTTCGGAAGACTGCTCCGCAGCCTCGCGCCAGGGCGCATCGTCCTCGTCGTCAGCCACGACCCTGCGCTCATCAATCTCTGCGACAAAAAGATTTTTTGTCAGATTCGAGAATAACCTTCGTATGTTAGTATGCAACGGACGGGTGTCCGCTGCATTGGTTAACCAAAAACAAACAAAGGAAACAAAAAATGACACCTAATGAAATCGCGACCGACATCAGCGGCCTTGGTCCAGCCGATACCGGGAGCATCAACTGGTCCACTACGGCTACATACAGCTGGGGAGGCCAAGGCATGGGACAGGTACCCGATGACCAGAGGTCTTGGGACTGAACGAACCATAGGCAGTGAATAACAACAGTGGGGTTGGTAATTGCCGACCCCACTTTTGCAACTACATAAACTAAAGCTGTAATGATCTTCATCTCCACATGTAGTCACGACACGACAGCCGACATCGTCGTGAGGGAACTCGATGCAAACGACGTCCTGCGCTTCAACATCGACAAGCCAGATGACTTCGCCTGGGATTTCCATCGAGACGGATTCCGCATCGCGGACAAAGTCTCTGGCAAGGAACTAACCGACAAGACTCTCACGTCGTTCTATCTCCGTAAGCCCATGTATTTCGATCTTATCGACGTACCAAAGTTTGGGTGCGTCGAAAACTGGCGGCGAGAGGAGACCGACGAGCTTTTCAACGATTTCTTCCGCGAGTGCCAAAGCCGAGGTCTTGTCACACTCGTCAGAAGCCAGAACAACAAGTACGGCAAACTTCGTCAGCTACTCGCCGCGCAAAGATATTTCCACGTCGCGCCCTGGCATTTCTTCCATGGCGAACTGCCAGACGAATTGAAAAGCGGCAGGTGGGTCGTCAAGTCAATGACGCAAACGCCTATCGGCCAGGGCAAGGTGTTCTTCGTAAAAGAAGTTGATCCACGTGCGCTCGACTTGGGTTATCCTTGGTTCGTCCAAGAACGAATAGAAGGCGAAGAGGAAGTGACGGTCGTTTACATCGCCGGTAAGACTTACGCGGCGAACGCGCCGCGTGACTCCTTCGGCGGCGATGACTCGCGCAAGGCGCTTTTCGTGAATCCGATTTCCTGGCCACGCTGCGAACTCTCTCCAGCGGAAGAACGCGCCATCAAAGGCTTCATGGACGAGACCGGCTACAGATTCGGACGCTTCGACTTCATCCGAAAGGACGGCGAGCTGTGGTTTCTGGAGCTCAATCCAAACGGTCAATGGGCGTGGCTCGACGAAAAGAACGAACACGGCCTCGTCTCGATGGTCGCAGACGCGATCAAGTCCGAAGACCAGGCGCACCGGGCGTCTGCCGAGTGGCATGGTGATATACGAATGGGGATATGAAATCTGACACGCTATGACAATTCAGGTCGAAAGTCACGGACGATCTCGGGTAGCTTGAAGGCGCACCACTGCGGGAGAGTCAAGATGAGGCGGGAGATACCCAGCACCGGGCGTAATACGATTTTTTCGTAACGAACAATTCATTTTTCGCCTACCATCGCATTTTACGCAATCCGATGGTAGGGGATGGAAAACGCGCCTCTAGGCGGTCATGTTGCCGATCACGGCCTTGATACGGCGGACGCCGGCGGAGGAGGACTGCTCCTTCGTGATCTTGAAGCTGCCGAGCTCGCTCGTGTTCTCCACGTGCGGACCGCAGCAGATTTCCTTCGAGACGTCGCCGATCGTGTAGAGCGTCACCTGGTCGCCGTACTTCGAGCCGAAGAGCGCCATCGCGCCCTCGTTCTTGGCCTCCTCGACCGTCGTGACCTTCTTCGAGACGGCAATGCCCTGCTGAATCCACTGGTTGACGAGGTCCTCGACCTGCTTGATCTGCTCGTCCGTCATCTTCTCCGGCCACGTGAAGTCGAAGCGCAGACGCTCCGGCGTGATGTTGGAGCCCTTCTGGTTCGCGGTCGGGCCCAGCACCTTGTGGAGCGCGGCGTGGAGGAGGTGCGTCGCCGTGTGCATGCGCGTCACGACAACGGAGTTGTCCTGCAGACCCGCCTTGAACGAACCGGCAGACGTGGTGCGGCTCAGCTCCTGGTGCTTCTTGTTGGCCTCCTCGAAACCGGCCACGTCCACTTCCAAGCCCTGTTCCTTGGCGAGCTCGAGCGTCATCTCAAGCGGATAGCCGAACGTATCGTAGAGCTTGAACGCCGTCTTGCCGCTGATCTGCGTCTGGTTGTGGAGCTTCAGCTGCTCGGCCACCTTCGCGAACATCGCCGCGCCCTTGTCGAGCGTCTGGTTGAAGCGGTTCTCCTCGGCCTCGAGGTCGTTCTTGCACGAGGCGAGGTTCACGCCGAGTTCAGGATAGACGTGCTTGTACTTCTCGCAGATGACCTCCGCGAGCTTCACCGTGAAGCCGGGGGCGATACCGAGGAAGCGGCTGTAGCGCACCGCGCGGCGGATGAGGCGCCGCAGCACGTAGTTCGCGCCGATGTTGCCGGGCTTCACGCCGCCCTTCGGGTCGCAGAGGATGAAGGTCGCCGTGCGCATGTGGTCGGCCACGATCCTTCTTGCGCGGAGCGTCAGCTCCGCATCCTTGGGTAGGGGTTCGGGGCCGCCAGAGGCCCCGGTCGTTGTCGAGAGCTCGTCGATCTTCGCCATGATCGGCGCGAAGATCTCCGTATCGAATACCGTTGCCGCCCCCGAAAGCATGCACACCGTGCGCTCCACGCCCATGCCGGTATCGACGTTGTGGCGACCGAGCGGCTCGAACTTGCCTTCCGCGTTCTTGTTGTACTGCATGAACACGTTGTTCCAAATCTCGATGTACTTGCCGCAGTGGCAGCCGGGACGGCAATCGGGGCCGCACTTCTGCTTGCCCGTGTCGATGAACATCTCGGTGTCGGGGCCGCACGGACCCGTGGTGCCGGCCGGTCCCCACCAGTTGTCCTCGCGCGGGAGCGGGAAGATGTGATCGTCGGGGAGACCCTGCTGCTTCCAGAGGGCGATCGCCTCGTCGTCGCGCGGAATGCCGTCCTCGCCCGCGAACACGGTGACGTACAGGTCCTTCGGGTCGAAGCCGAGCTTCGTGGTGAGGAACTCGTAGCTCCAGGCGATGGCCTCCGGCTTGAAGTAGTCGTTGAGCGACCAGTTGCCGAGCATCTCGAAGAACGTGAGGTGGGCGGAGTCGCCCACGGCGTCGATGTCGCCCGTGCGGATGCACTTCTGCACGTCGGTGAGGCGCGTGCCGGCGGGATGCGGCATCTGTCCCATCAGGTACGGCACGAGCGGGTGCATGCCCGCGGTGGTGAAAAGGACGGTCGGGTCGTTTTCCGGGATCACGCTCGCGCCGGGAATGCGCGCGTGGCCCTTGGACTCGAAGAATCCCAGGTATGTTTCACGGAGTTCGTCTGCTGTCAGTTTGTTCATCTCTAGCTCTTTCTGCTTCCTTCACGGGCGCATAGTATATCAAATTTTTCAGGATTCGTGGCCACCGGAAGCGTCAAAACAGGCCACAAGCTAGACGGCGGGGAGCTTGGCGAAGCTGGCGGCGAGGTCGGCGTCCGTCGGCAGGTAGTCGCACATCGAGCCGTCGTTGAACTTCTCGTAGGCGACCATGTCGAAGTAGCCCGTGCCGGTAAGGCCGAAGAGGATCGTCTCCTCCTTGCCCTCCGCCTTGCAGCGGAGCGCCTCGTCGATCGCCGCGCGGATGGCGTGGCTCGACTCCGGCGCGGGCAGGATGCCCTCCACGCGCGCGAACTGCTCCGCCGCCGCGAACACGCTCGTCTGCTCCACCGCGCGCGCCTCCATCATCTTCTGGTCGTACAGCTCCGAGAGCGTGGCGCTCATGCCGTGGTAGCGGAGGCCGCCCGCGTGGCTCGCGGACGGGATGAAGTCATGCCCGAGCGTGTACATCTTCTGGAGCGGACACACCTTGCCCGTGTCGCAGAAGTCGTAGGCGTAGCGTCCGCGCGTGAACGACGGACAGCTCGCCGGCTCCACCGCGATGATGCGGTAGTCCGCCTCGCCGCGCAGCTTCTCGCCCATGAACGGCGCGATGAGCCCGCCAAGGTTCGACCCGCCGCCCGCGCAGCCGATGATCACGTCCGGCTTCACGCCCAGCTTGTCGAACGCCTTCTTCGCCTCAAGTCCGATGATCGACTGGTGCAGCAGAACCTGCGCGAGCACCGAGCCGAGCACGTAGCGGTAACCCTCCTGCGAGACGGCCGCCTCCACGGCCTCCGAGATCGCGCAGCCGAGCGAGCCCGTGGTGCCGGGATGCGCGGCGTTGATCGCGCGGCCCACGTTCGTCTTCATCGAGGGCGACGGCGTGACGTTCGCCCCGTACGTGCGCATCACCTCGCGGCGGAACGGCTTCTGCTCGTAGGAGCATTTCACCATGTACACCTGGCAGTCGAGACCGAAGAACGCGCACGCCATCGAGAGCGCGGTGCCCCACTGTCCCGCGCCGGTCTCGGTGGTGACGCCCTTCAGACCCTGCGCCTTCGCGTAGTACGCCTGCGCGACGGCGCTGTTGAGCTTGTGCGAGCCGGACGTGTTGTTGCCCTCGAACTTGTAGTAGATCTTCGCAGGCGTGCCGAGCGCGCGCTCGAGGAAGTAGGCGCGGATGAGCGGCGACGGACGGAACATCCGGTAGAACTTCTGCACCTCGTCGGGGATCGGGATGAACGGCGTCGTGTCGTCCAGCTCCTGTTTCACCAGCTCCGTGCAGAACACGTGTTCCAGCTCCTCGGCGGTGACGGGCTTCAGCGTGCCCGGGTTCAGCAACGGCGCGGGTTTCTGCTTCATGTCCGCGCGCAGGTTGTACCAGGCGGTGGGCACCTCGGCTTCGGTCAAATACGTCTTGTAGGGGATGCTGTCGTTGTTCATTGACTTTCCTTTGATTTTCGATTGTACGCAAATCTCAATTGTTCAGCCCTCGCCGGTCACGGCGTCGATCTGCTTCGTGGTGCCGAACACGATGAGCTTGTCGTCCGCGTGGATCTGGTCGTTCGGACCCGGTACGATGATCGCGCGCGGCATCTTCGGGTTCTCGTCCCGGCGCCGGATGCAGAGCACCGTCACGCCGGTGCGGTTGCGCAGGTCGGCCTGCGCGAGGGTCTTGTCGCGGCAGACCTCCGGCACCTTGATTTCGGCGATCGAGTAGCCCTCCGATATCTCCAGCAGGTCGAACGCGCCGCGGTTCGTGATGCTGCGCGCCAGGCGGTGCGCGCTTTCGCGGTCCGGGAAGATCACCTGGTCGGCGCCGAGCTTCTCGAGGATCTTCCCGTGCAGTTCGCTCGTGGCCTTCGCGATCACGGTGCCCACGCCCAGCTCCTTGCAGTTGGCCGTGGCGAGGAGCGACGCCTCCACGTTCGAGCCGATCGCCACCACCGCCACCTCGCATTCGCCCAGGCCGGCGTCCTCCAGCGCGCGCGCGTTCGTCGCGTCGCCCTGCACGGCGCTCGCGACGACGTTGATCGCAGACTGCACGAGGCTGCCGTTGCGCTCGACGAGCAGCACCTCCACGCCGCTCTCCGAGAGCGACTCCGCAAGGGCCATGCCGAACCGGCCCGCCCCGATGATTGCCACGCGGTTCACTTCTTGTCCTCCTCGGGCCTGGGCCCGCGGCCGATCACGGGTTTCCGGCGCCGCACGACCGGCCTGCAGAATTCCAGGACCACGTTGTAGAGCCGCTCCGCGAGCTCGGGGTTCTCCTCGAACATGTTCTGCGGCTCGGAATAGGTCTTGTTGTCGAACGCCGCGCGCACGGCGATGAAGCGTCCCGCCGGGGGGTGCTTCGTGGACGTGAACATCTTGTCGCGGTCGAAGAGGCCGGCGTTGACGAGGTTCTGGAACACGTCGCGCACGTGCTCGGGGTCGACGTTGTACCGGCTTGTCGTGATGTCTTCCCACGTCGCGTCCGCATTGTTCTTCGCGAAGCTGTCCGAGACGAGGCGGGACGTGCCCGTCTTCACCTCGACGTGCCCGATGCCGGTCACGCGCACGGAGGTGCGGCGGATCGGGTCGCGCGTCGCGTTGTAGTAGTGGATCTCGCACCAGTTCAGCGGCGTGTTCGTGACCTGCACGTACGGGTCGTCGAAGAACAGCCCGCACCCCGCGAGGAACGCGAGAGGCGAGAGAAGCAGCGCCTTCAGTTTCATGTGTGTTCGCTCCTTTCAAGTGTCCGCGCGGCCAGAAGTCCGGCGCCGTGCAGCGTCAGCGTGGGATCCACCGTGAACGGCAGGTCGAGTCCCTTCAGCACCCACGTGGCGTAGCCGCCCGTCGCCACGAGGCGGAAGCGCGCGTCAAGCGCGCGCGAGAGATGCCCCACGATCTCGCGCACCATGCCGCGCGCGCCCACCAGCGCGCCAATGCGCATCGCCTCCTCGGTGGAACGGCCGATCTTCGGACACCGCCCGCCGAGCGCGATCCGCGGCAGCTTCGCCGTGCGCGCGCAGAAGTAGTCCCTCATGAGCGGCAGTCCCGGCGCGATCACGCCGCCGCGCCACGTGCGATCCGCCGTCACGGCGGCCGCCGTGAACGCCGTGCCGAAGTCGCACACAAGCACCGGCGCGCCGTAGCGGTCCAGCGCCGCCGCCGCATCCGCCAAACGGTCCGCGCCGATGGTCTCGGGCTTCGGGTAGTCGAGCGCGAGGCCGGAGACGGAACGAAACAACGTGTGGTCGATGCGAACGAACGGCAACCGCTGCTGTTTCGCGAAGCGGCGCCACGCGACATCCGCACGCGGCACCACGCTCGCGTAGGCAAGGCCGCGACACGCGCGGCCCTCCGGCGTCGGGATTCGGCTGAGCAGGGATTCGGCGGCGAGGCGCGAGGCGTCGCCGCCACCGTCGATGTGCGAGACGCGCGTGACGCGTCCGCCGGACCACAGGCCGACGGCCGTCGACGTGTTGCCGACATCGACGACGAGCAGCTTCATCAGACCGCCTTCCACTCGAGCGAGAGATCCACGGATCCCGCGCTGTGCGTGAGGCACCCCAGCGAAATGGCCGTCACGCCCGTGGCCGCCACCTCGCGCGCACGCTCGAGCGTGATGCCGCCCGACGCCTCGGTCTTCGAAATCCCCTTGCACATCTTCACGCACTTCTTCATGTCCGCGCAGGACATGTTGTCGAGCATGATCCACTCCGGCTTCGCCTTGAGCGCGCTCGCGCACTCGCGCAGGCTCTCCACCTCCACCTCGACGGCGAGCTTCGGAAACGCCTTGCGCGCCGCCACGACGGCCTGGTCGAGTTCGTCCGGGTCGCCGCCCTTCCAGAGACGGCGGTGGTTGTCCTTCATCAGCACGCGGTCGTACAGGCCCATGCGGTGGTTCGTGCCGCCGCCGCACGTGACGGCGTACTTCTCGAACACTCTAAGCCCTGGCGTGGTCTTGCGCGTGTCGAGGATGAGCGTGCCCCAGCGCTTCGTGGCGTCCACGAACTTCCGCGCGAGCGTGGCCGTGGCGCACATCCGCTGCATGAAGTTGAGCGCGGTGCGCTCCGCCGCGAGGATGCTCTGCGCGCGGCCCTTGAACACGAGAATCGGCTCGCGCGGCTTCACCGCGCTGCCATCCGGCTTCAGAATCCGCACCTGGATCTTCGGGTCGACGGCCTTCATCACGGCGCGCGCCACGGTGGCGCCAGCCACCACGCAGCCCGTGCCCTTCGCGTAGATCTCGCCCGTCGCCTTCGCGTCGGGATCAACCAGCGCGAGGGAGGTGGCGTCGCACCACGGCGCGGACACGGCGTCGACGACGCTGGCAAGATCCTCGTCCAACGCAAGACGAACGGCCGCGCGCGCGCGGGCCGACTTCATGACGTCTTTCATGGCCGGGAACGCCTCAGAAGTCCTTGATAAGTTCCCAGTTCTGGTAGAGGAGCCAGGCCACAACACCGAGGATGGCAATCGACACCAGCGTGCCGATGAGGGCGCACATGGCCGCCGTCTTGCCCACGCCGGCAGGACCCTTGGACGCGCCGGCATCTATGTCCAGCTTGAAACGGTCTGCAATCACGGCACCGCCCGTTCCGGGCGCGGCCAGAGCGGCAGGCTCGGCTCCGTTGTCTGATTTCTTTAGTTTCATGGCGCAATTAGTATGCCAAAACCTAGCCCTCCGCGCAAGGGGTAAAATGCAGTTTTATAAACCGCGCTGCGAACGCGCGGCTGGTCTGGCGGCAACTTGCTGGAACACGAGCTGCCGCCGCAGTGCTGCTATCGCATGATTGCGTTTACTTCCAGTAGAACTTGTTCAGCTTGTCAACGTCTGGGGCGACAACGAAGTAGAAGCCATTGTTCGCTATGAGACCGCCACGTTGGGTCGTGGTCAATTTTCTGCAGCCGCTTCTATCGAGCCCTCTCCTGAAAACGCTCCAGTTGGGGGCGTCCGACCATCCGACAGGATCCTTGTCCGGCTGATTCTCGTAATTTACCTTCACGAGATCAGTCCAGGCCGTACCACGACTCCGTCGATTGACGATGTCATCCATGTTGTATGCCGGCGCCCGGTCCAAAACGCCGATAATACCCCCAGAATACAGCCTTTCAACGCCCCAGATGTTCGTCTGCGCATTCTTATCCTTCGTTTCCGCCTTCTGAAGATATTCAAACTCGGCCTCCGTCGGCAGACGGAACACATAGCCGGGTGGAAGCATCTTGCCGAAGCGCTCCTTCAGGACGGACGGAAGTTTCTGTATCACAATGGAAACGTCGTCAATCGCCGCGGCACCGACGATATTGGCATTTGTGATGGAATTGAGACCCAGCGACGCAAGCTGATCGACACTTATCATGGTCTTCGAAACCCAGAACGGAGAGGTGATTTCCACGTCTTTCACTTTCGAAAGAGCGGGCGGTTCTTTATATCCCATGCTGAACTTTCCGGCCGGGCAGTAAACGAACTGCAGCGGAGGAACATTCCCAAGATTGAGTTCCGTAACGTTTCCCGGCGCGGCATTCAACGCAAAAGCATCTTTAACGAGTTTGGGCGACGTGGTCGTTGCGTTGTTCCAATCCCCAAGCGGCGCACCGATGCAGACGCGGAATCCAATGCCGCAGTCGTAGCGGTCCGACGGGGACATGGTGCCGTCCTGGTAGGACGGGACGCAGTGACTCATGCTGCTACGCCAACAACCACCACGCGCCACCCGGACCGCACCTGAGGAAGGACCTTGTGGATCCGTCACCCCGCTTGACAAGTTGCCGCGCCAATCCAGACACGCCTCCCAAACGTTCCCGTGCATATCATAGAGTCCCCATCTGTTGGGCTCGTACGACCCAACAGTTGTATGATGCGACGAATTGCCACCCTTGCCATCAGATTGATTGCCGTTGCACCGTCCAAGCTTCTTCAGGTCGGTTTCAGAATCACCTCCATTGTTGAATTTGCTCGTCGTCCCCGCCCGGCAGGCGTATTCCCACTGAGCCTCGGTGGGCAGGTCGAACTTGAGACCCGTGCGTACCCGGATCTTGCCGATGAACGATGATGAATCGACATTCGCTGAACTTGGCCAATTGTATTTAGCCGAATCGCCGCGAATCATGCCCCACGAGACGCTCTCGACTGGGCGCATGTCGCCCTTGAATTCAGATGGATTGTTCCCCATCACCAGCTCGTACTGCTTCTGCGTCACCTCGAATACGCCGCAGTAGAACGGCTTCGTGAGTGTCACCTCATATTGTCCACGCATCTTGAATTTGCCCGGCTCGATGCGGCGGAGGACGAGTTTCGTGGTCTTGTGCTCATCCGTGTTGAACCCGCCCTTCGGCGGTTTCGCCATGTACGTGACGGGGTATTTCTCCGCATTCGGCCCGGCGGAAAGGTCGATTACGCAATAGCGTTTGGGATTTACGGCAGCCTTCGCCTCGTCGAGCAGCTTGTAAAGCAGCGATTCTTTCTCATTGGGTTGCCCGTAAAACGCAGTCGTGATAATGTTCGTGACGCTTTGCGGCGGAATGTCGGGTATCGCCGTCTGTATGGTCTGGAGCGTTTCCCGTGCCTTGTCGAACTCGCCCGCCCGGACGTAGAGATTGAACGCCCCTGTCATTAAAAGCAGTTTTGCCGCCTCCGATTCCGCCTTATCGGCAAGTTCCATCGCCGACTGGGCCACCTCCGCGCGCGTTTTCTTGCCGCTCTTGAGGGCGTTCTGGTCTTCGCGCATGAGGTCCATGACCAATGGCTCGACCTTTTTTGTCTGTTCAAGGGTCGGCATGGCGTTCACCATCGCGACGCCAGCAATCAACCCGCCTAATATGACTTTTGTACATTTCATTTTCTTTTCTCCTGTTTCTTTATCCCGGCAGAACTCCCGCCGACACATGAAGAATCGTATCGGCGGCGGAGGTTTGACACTAAAAAGTAAAATTATTTTTCATCGGCGGTTCTGGCGGCAGAAAATGCCGCGAACAAACATAGTTCAAGGTCTTAATGTCCCTATCGGACAGATAATCGTATCACCATCGTTGTACGCATGCTTTCCTGTCGCTGTCAACACCATCTTGAATGCAGGCGCAGGAAGCCCTTTACCCTTAACCAATGAGTCAAGCTTGTCAAGAGCATCAATACCTTCGGCGATAAGTGTCTCGCCGCCCAGTTTTATTTCCACGATTGCATATTTCCCGTTCGGCAGATGGAGGACCGCATCGCATTCAAGTCCTGTTTTGTCGTGGTATTTCTCAACCCGTCCACGTAGGGAGTCCATGTAAACCCGAAGATCGCGGATGGCCAATGCCTCAAAAAAGAAACCAAACGTGCGCAAGTCGTTCATCAAATCTCCAGGCCCGGCGCCAAGTGCAGCAGCGGCAATAGATGGATCGACAAAATAACGCGTCGCGGTTGTCCTAATCGAGCCTTTTGTCCGCAGACTGGGGCACCAGGCATCCAGGTCCTCGACAACAAATATCCTTTTGAGTGCAATCAAATATGAATTAATGGTATCCTCGTCAAGCCCACGCATATCATTGGAAACCATGTCTCTTCTGATTGCCGAAAGATTGGCTTGCGTTCCCTGAAGCCGCGCACATGATTTCAGCAGACGTCGGACGCGATCTGGATTACGTGGTACACCATCAACTCGTGACATATCACTTTCAACAATTCCTTCCACATACTCTTGGGCCGTCACAAGCGCCCGCGATCCACTCCTTCCAATCGTCTGCGGCCAACCGCCACGACAGATGGCAAAGGCCATTTCTTCCAACGAAAACGCATAGGCGGCAACACCGTTGGGCTTTACACCGTTGAAGAGTGCCGACAGCGACACTTCACCTCTTGACTCACCTGATTCCCAAAGGCTCATAGGCCGCATCTTTATTCGCGCAAAACGTCCAGTTCCTGAATGGGATATTTTTTGCGTGTCGGGCGGAACAGCACTTCCGGTCAGTATGAATAATCCATCGCCTTCCTCATGATCGACGATAAAGCGTATCGCATCCCAGAATTGCGGCGCGTCCTGCCACTCGTCAATAAGCCTTGGTCGCTCTCCTGCCAAGAGTCCGCCGATATTCATCTCGGCAAGTTTAAGATTCTCCGCACGGTCAGTAGGATCGGCCATGTAAAGCACACTTTTCGCCTGCTGTTCACAGGTCGTTGTCTTGCCGCACCATTTTGCGCCTTCAACCAAAACTGCCCCCATTGCGGAGAGTTTTAGCGCAAGAATGTCGTCTGCGATTCTTTTGCGATATTTTGCCATAACGACGTGTATTATATCATATAACACTTGGCGATTCAATGCCATTCGGTGATTTTTCCCAATTCTATTCGGTGATTTTTCCCAGTCTCATTCGGTGATTTCGCCCATCACCACCATGCCTGAATGACCTCGTTACGAACGTGCGGCGGTTGGTGCGGGCATTTGACACTAGAAAGCAAAATTATCCTATACTCGTTAGTTGAATGTCTCACGCAGAGGCGCAGAGAGGCGGAGAGCGCAGAGAAAAGTCAAAAATCAGAATGAAAAGAAAGACATGACAAGAAGCGGCCAGAAAATTTCTTTCACCCAATTGGTGAAAACAACTACGACACCAATTAAGCGACGTAATCTCTTAAGACTCTGCCTCTCTGCGCCTCTGCGTGATATATAACGGAGTGCATGGAAAATGAAATGACGAATTTAGGATTATTTTTCATCGGCGAATTCTTCTTCGATGATTGCGGCCATCTGCTCTACGCGGGACTTGATTTTATAGACCGCCGCCTTGGTGACTCCGAACTTTGCAATGACATCGTCCAACGGCATCTCGTCTTCGACGTATGCACGGTAAACTACTCGGGACTGCGCGGACATCGCCGTCTTTGTGAGTACATGTTCGATGGCGCTCTGATGACGTGCCTGCCGCCACTTCATGTCTATCTGTTCGGCCACGTCCGCCGGAACGGCGGGCTCAACGTCGTCGATGTTGACAAGCAACCCCGCCCCCCGCGCTTGGTCTTTCCGGTAGAGCGATACGAGATGCCGACGGATCATCGTCGCCAGGAATGCGCGGAAACTTCCCATGGAAGGATTATATCCGCCTGTCTGCACCACGTTGACCAGTTTCAGGAATATGTCCTGTGCCACGTCGTCGGGATCATGTGAGCTGTCGTGATATGCGGCAAATCGCTTGATCGCTGGTTCGTACAGCTCAAAGAACCTTACCCACGCCGTCTCTCGCTCGCCCGTCACCTGCACGGCGATCTTCCTCAGGAGCGTCACCGATGTTTCTGGGAATGCGCTCACTTGCCGTCCTCCTCCGAAGGGAACACGTTGGACGCGGAGAAAAGTTCGCCGAAGTCGTCGTCTGCGGGCGGTGGCGGTTGCTTTGTATCGGAACGGAACGCGACAACGACCGCTACGGCGATAGCGGCAACCGCAACCCCCGCAAGCGCCAGCGCAACACGGCGTTTCCGGTGGGGCGGCGGAGCTTCCGACGTCTCAGCCTTCTCTTGATCGGCGACTGGGGCGCGCTGTAGTGTTTCGACGAGTTCCGAGAGGTTCGTCGGACGCTCCGCAGGATTCGCTGACAGGAGGCGCGGCAGCACGTCGCCCCAGCGATATTCAAACGTCTTCAGCAACTTGAACACCTTGGAGTTGGGCTCATACCAGATTCCCGTCAGCAGATAGACGAACATGACGCCCAGCGAGTACGAATCCGACGCAGGCGTCGCCTCTCCGCCCCAGGCGACTTCGGGCGCCATATAGCCCCGCGTCCCCATCACGAGGTGATCTGCCGTCGTGGCGTCCGACGCAATCGTGTTGACGGCCTTGACGTCGGAGCGCAGACGTTCCGAGAAAATACGTGAAATGCCGAAATCGGAAAGAACGACATGCCCGCTCGAAGAAAGGAGGACGTTGCCAAGCTTGATGTCACGGTGGACGATGCCCTGTTCGTGGATGTAGTCGATGGCGGAGGCAAGCTCCGCAAACCACCCAAGGATGCAGTCCTCGTCGAGTTCCTCCGTTTTGACGTCCAAGAGCGTATGTGGTCTGCCGTCCTCTGACAATACAAGGTCCATCACGAAATACGGCGTGCCGGTCGTTTCGTCGAAGCTCAGATCGAAGACCCGCACCAGATGCGGGTCATGAAGGCGCGCAAGTATCTTCCCTTCGGCCAGAAACTTGTTTTTCAGCACATCGACGTGCCCGTTCTCGAGCGTAAAGGACTTCAACGCATAGCGTACGCCAAGCTGTTCGTGCTCGACCTCGTACACAGCCCCCATGCCGCCCTCACCAAGAAGGCGGATTATACGGTAAGCACCGATTTTATGTCCTGGGGCAAAGGTCATTCTTACAATCCGTTCTGCCACTTGTGCAGCCGAAACGGTTCATTGGAAAGGGCTTTCAAGGCCCAATCCGCAAAACAGCGTTAGAATATCAAAATCAGCCCCGCGGCGCAAGGCGGATTTTAGGAATGGCACAATTACACAATTACTTGCCAATGCAGAAACGAGAAAATAGGGAATCTAGCAAATCGTCGGCGTAGACCTTTCCCGCGAGACGCCCGAGCGACTCCGACGCCGCGCGCGCCCCGTTGGCCGCAAGAACAAGGTCTGGCAAGCCTTCCACAGCACGCATGAGCGCCTCCCGCGCCGCGCCGAGCAGCTCGCCGCGTCGGGCGGACGCCTCCGCCTGCGGCTCGTCGCCGGACGCCGCGTGCGCCGCGAGCCGCGACGCGATCGCCTCCCGCAGCGCGTCCAGACCCTCGCCCGTCACCGCGCTCACGTTCAGCCCTTCACCACACGCAAGATCGCACTTGGAATGGACGCGCAGCGCGCCTGGTACATCTAAGTCAAGCGCCACCACGAGATCCGCGCGCGCAATCAGTTCTTCCGCCCGGTCTACGCCCTCGGCCTCCACGGCGTTCGCCGCACGACGGATTCCCGCCGTGTCCACGAGCCGCACCGGCCAGCCCCCGACGTCCAGCCACTCCTCGATCGCATCCCGCGTGGTGCCCGCCTCCGCGCTCACGATCGCGCGCTTTTCGCCGAGGAGCGCGTTGAGGAGCGAGCTCTTGCCGGCGTTCGGTGGACCCGCCAGCACCACGAGCGCCCCCTCGCGCAGGATCTTTCCCTCCCGCAAGCGTTTCCGCTCACCCGCGACGCGCGCGACAAGGTCCGCCATCGCCGCCTCGATTTCTTCCACGTATCCCGGCGGCAGCTCGTCCTCGCTGAAGTCGAGCGCGTGTTCGAGTCGGCTGGAAATGTCAAGCGCGGTAGCGTAAAGGTCGGCGTCCGCGCGCGCCGCCGCGCCGCCGAGACGCGCCACGGCGTCGTCGGCCGCGCGGTCGGTCTTGGCGTCGACAAGATCGATCACCGCCTCCGCGGCGGAGATGTCGAGGCGCCCGTTCAGGAACGCGCGCTGCGTGAACTCCCCGCGGCGCGCAAGACGCGCGCCGCACGCAAGACACGCGTCCAGCACGCGCCGGGGCGCCACCACGCCGCCATGCGTCTGGAACTCCACCACGTCCTCGCCCGTGTAGCTCGCAGGCGCGGCGAACACGAGCACGAGACCGTCGTCGAGGGTCTTGCCGCCGTGGCTGAGCGTTGCGTGGAAGAAGCGTCCGGCGCATGCGGCGTCCACGCGTCGGCCCGTCAGCGTCGCTGCAATGTCAAACGCCTCCGGCCCGCTCACGCGCACCACGGCCACGCCGCCGCGTCCGGGCGCGGTGGCCACCGCCGCAATCGTAGACGACTCGTCCATGCCGGCAGGCCCGTCAGCCGTGCTCCTCCTCCTTGAGGATGTCGAGCACGTAGTTCGGCAGCGCGAACGCGCCGCGATGGAGCGCGGTGTTGTAGTAGCGCGTGTTGATGCGCAGCTTGTTCCAGCGCGCCTCGTTGAGGTCGCCGATCGGGTGGTACTTCTTGGAGGCGAAGCCGAAGAGCCAGTGTCCCGAGGGATAGCTCGGGATGTGGCACTGGTAGACCGTCGAGAGCGGGAACTCCACGGCGATGTGGCGGTGGGCGTCGCGCACGGACTTCTGATGCGCCGCGTAGAACGGCGACTCGTGCTGGTTGATGAGGATGCCGTCGTCGCGGAGCGCCTTGAAGCACGTGCCGTAGAACTCGCGCGTGAAGAAACCCTCGGCGGGACCGTAGGGGTCGGAGGAGTCGACGATGATGAGGTCGTACTCCGCCTTCTTGCCGCGCACGTAGCGGAGGCCCTCCTCGAACCACACCCGCACGCGCCTGTCCTTGAGCTTGGCGGACGTGAACGGCAGGTACTTCTTTGCGAGCAGGACGACGTGCTTGTCCACCTCCACAAGGTCGATGGACTCGATCGACCTGTACTTCGTGAGCTCGCGCACGGTTCCGCCGTCGCCGCCGCCGATCACGAGCACGTTCTTCACGCGGGGGTGGACGGCCATCGGCACGTGCGTGATCATCTCGTGGTAGATGAACTCGTCCTTCTCGGTGATCATGAGTCCGCCGTCAAGGACGAGCACGCGCCCGTAGGCGGACGTGTCGAAGATGTCGATCTGCTGCACGGCGCTCTTCTTCGAGGCGATCTGCTCGACCACCTTCATGGAGAAGCGCACGTCGCGCGTGTGTTCGTCGGTATACCAGAGTTCGGTGCGCATCGCAGGTCTCCTACGCAAGCACGTTGATGTATTCGAGGGACATGTCCTCGGTGCCGGTCATGAAGCACCCCTTCTCCTTCGCGAAGAGGATGTGCTCGAGCACGTCGGGCGTGATCCGCTCGCCGGGCGCCACAATCGGGATGCCGGGCGGGTAGCTCATCACGAACTCGCCGGCGACGAGTCCCGTGGACTCCTTCATCGGCACGCGGCGCTTCTTCGCGTAGAAGGCGGTCTGCGGCGGCAGGGCGATCACGGGGTCGATGTATTCGTGGTCGAAGAGGCCGATCGGGCTCTTCTCGCGCTGGCGCTTGATCTCCTCGAGCGCCGAGATGAGGCGCTCCACGTCCATCATGCGGTCGCCCGCCGAGAGGATCGCGAGGAGGTTGCCGACGTCGCCGAACTCGATCTGGATGCCGTAGTCGTCGCGGAGGTGGTCGTACACCTCGATGCCGGCGAGGCCGATGTCGCGGGTGTGGACGGAGAGCTTCGTGCGGTCGAACGCGAACACGGCGTCGCCGTCGATGAGCTCCGGACCGAAGGCGTAGTAGCCGCCGAGCTCGTTGATCTCCTCGCGCGCGTAGTCGGCGAAGTCCATCGTCTTCTGGTACATGTCGCGTCCGCGGAAGAAGAGGTTCTTGCGCGCGATGTCGAGCGAGGAGAGGAGCAGGTAGGAGGCTGACGTGGACTGCGTGAGCGTGATCACCTGGCGCACGTAGTCGGGGTTCACGGGGCGGCGCGTGAGGAGCACGGAACTCTGCGTGAGCGAGCCGCCGGTCTTGTGGATGGACGCGGCCGTCATGTCGCAGCCGGCCGCCATCGCGGAGACGGGCAGCTCCTCGTGGAAGTAGAAGTGCGTGCCGTGCGCCTCGTCCGCAAGGACGCGCATCCCCGCCGCGTGGGCGAGCTTCACGATCTCCACGAGGTTCGAGCAGATGCCGTAGTAGGTGGGGTTGTTCACGAGCACGGCCTTCGCGGAGGGGTGTTCCGCGATCGCCTTCGCCACGTCCGCCACGCGCATCCCGAGCGGGATGCCGAGGCGCTTGTCCGTGCCGGGGTTCACGTACACGGGAATCGCGCCGCACACCACGAGCGCGTTGATGGCGCTGCGGTGGACGTTGCGCGGGAGGATGATCTCGTCGCCGGCCGTGCATGTGGCCATGATCATCGCCTGCACGGCGGACGTGGTGCCGTTCACCATGAAGAACGCGTCGTCCGCGCCGAACGCCTCGGCCGCGAGGCGCTGCGCGTCGCGGATCACGGAGACGGGGTGCCCGAGGTTGTCGAGCGGCTTCATGGAGTTGACGTCCATCGCCATCGCGCGCTCGCCGAGGTACTCGGTGAGCTCGGGGTTGCCGCGCCCGCTCTTGTGCGCGGGCACGTCGAAGTGCGCGAGGCGGTTGATCCGCTGCGCGTCCAGCGCGTCGGCGAGCGGCGTCGCCCGCTGGCGCGCCGTCCGTGCGTCTTCCGTCCTCGAGGATACGGTTCTTGCCATTTAATTGACCACCTTTTACGATAGTGAACAACAGCCTGAATCCCAACTCCACGGGGAGCGGTTCAAAAGCGCGGAGATTATACCAAACCCCGCGCAGATTTCAACGACGATTTTCACCCCCGCAAGGTACGGGGAATTGTGGTATACTATCCGCCGTTTCACACACGAGAGCGAGAGCGCGCAATGGAATTCGAAAACACGATCGGGCTGGAGACGCACGTCCAGCTCAAGACAAACACAAAGATGTTCTGCGGCTGCCTGCTGAAGACGGGCTGCGAGCCGAACACCAACGTCTGCCCCGTGTGCCTGGGCTACCCGGGCGCCCTTCCCGTCGCGAACAAGGAGGCCGTGAAGCTCACCGTCATGAGCGGACTCATGCTCGGTTGCGAGATCAACCGCCACGCCACATTCGACCGCAAGAACTACTTCTACCCCGACATGGCGAAGGACTACCAGATCTCCGAAAACGGCAATCCCCTCTGCATCGGCGGCGGCGTGACGATCGAGACGCCCAACGGGCCCAAGTTCATCCACATCAACCACATCCACCTCGAAGAGGACGCCGCGAAGATCAACCACTACGCCCAGAGCTCGGGCGTGGACTTCAACCGCGGCGGCACGCCCCTCATGGAGATCGTGTCGGAGCCGGACATGGCGTCCGCCGACGAGGCGATCACGTACCTCACGGCCCTCAAGGAGATGCTCGTCTACGCCGGCGTGAGCGACTGCAACCTCGAAGAGGGCAACATGCGCTCCGACGTGAACATCTCCATCCGCCCCGTGGGCGAGACGAAGCTCGGCACGAAGGTGGAGATCAAGAACATGAACTCCTTCCGCGGCATCCACGCCGCCCTCGAATACGAGGCGCGCCGCCAGCGCGAGTGCATGGCCCACTCCATCCCGATCATCCAGGAGACGCGACGGTGGGACGGCGAGGCCCTCGAGACCGCCTCCATGCGCACGAAGGAGAACGCCCACGACTACCGCTACTTCCCGGAGCCCGACCTCGTGCCCGTTGCCCTCTCCGAAGAGCAGATCGAGGAATGGCGCAAGCTCCTCCCCGAGCAACCCAAGGCCCGCCGCGCGCGCATGATCGAGGAGTACGGCATCGCCGAGTACGACGCAGACGTCCTTTCCCAACACAAGGCGAACGCCGACTACTTCGAGGCGGCCGCCAAGGGACTCGACAAGAAGGTCGCCAAGCAGCTCTGCAACCTCTACATGAGCGACGTGATGGCCCTCCTCAACGCGAGCGGCAAGGAGATCGGCGACTGCGCGATGACGCCGCAGGCCCTCGCCGCCCTCGTGAAGATGGCCGCCGCCGGCACGATCAACGGGCCCACCCTCAAGGAGCTCCTCCCCGAGATCTTCGAGAAAGGCGGCGACCCGGAGGCGATCGTGAAGGAACGCGGACTCGGCGCCGTCAGCGACACCGCCGCCCTCGAGGCGTTCGTGGACCAGGCCATCGCTGCCAATCCCGGCCCCGTCGCCGACTTCAAGGCCGGCAAGAAGGCCGCCGCCGGCTTCTTCGTGGGACAGGTGATGAAGCTCTCCAAGGGCAAGGCCGACCCGAAGATCGTCGGCAAGCTCGTGGCTCAGAAACTCGCCGCCTGCTGACCCTCCTGCAGATTGTGCGGCGGTCGCGGCCGCCCCCCAGGCAGAATTATGGCACCCGTGTCAAGGCGGCGGCGAAACCGCCGCCGGGGGCGAGCTTCACCTTGAGGGGTTGCCCCGCCTTGACGGTGAACGTGCAACGGACATAATGCTCCGCCTTCACGTCCGCGTCCGGCGCATCCTCGAACGCCTCCACCTGCCATTCACCGTCGCCGAGGAAACCCGTAGGCAGCACAATCTCCCGCGCGTCCCAGTTCGTGATCGCGCCGAGCCACCACGTCGCGCCCTTCCGACGCGCGACCGCGGCGTACTTGCCGATCTCGCCCGCGATGCCGACCGTCTCGTCCCAGACGGTCGGGACCTTCGTAATGAACGCCGTGCATTCCGGCTCGGTACGGTACTGCGTCGGCGAGTCGCAGAGCATCTGCACCGGCGCCTCGAAGAGCGGGAAGAGCGCGAGCTGGTGGCAGCGCGTGCCGTAGCACGCGCTCGGATCGCGACCCTTCACGAATGCCGGCGCGCCAAACGCACGGTTCCGCATCGCGCCCGGCGTGTAGTCCATCGCGCCCGCGATCATGCGCGTATAGACAAGGTTCACGTCGTTCGACACGACTACCTTACGTCCGCCGATGGAGTGTCCGTTCTCAAGGCCATAGACGCCCTCGTAGTTGAGCACGTTCGGATAGGTGCGACAGAGACCCGTCGGCTTGTGGATGCCGTGGTACATGATGACGAGTTTCCGCTCCGCCGCGTCCGCCGCCGTCTCTTCGAGAAACCTCTCGAGCAGCTGGTCGTCGCGGTTCATGAAATCCACCTTGAAGCCCTTCGCGCCCATCGCGCCATAGCGGTCGAACACCCGCAGACGCTTCTCCCGGTCCATCAGCTGCGCCCACGCCGCCCAGAGGATCACGTCCACGCCCTTTTCCTTCGCGTACGCGATCACGCCCGGCACGTTCACGTCGGCGCGCGGCTTGTCGAGGTCGAGCTTCTCCGCCCATCCCTCGTCCATGATGATGTAGGCGACGCCGTTCGCCGCCGCGAAATTGACGTACTCCTTGTACGTCTCGAAGTTGCAGCCCGTCTTGAGGCCGGAGACGTCCGTGATCTTGAACCCGTGCCACCAGTCCCACGCGACCTGTCCCGGCTTCACCCATGAGGCATCGGCCACGCGGCTCGGTTCGGCGAGCGCGTAGACGGCGTCGGACGCGACGAGATCGGAGGGACTGTCCCCGATCACGAACACGCGCCAGGGGAACGCGCGCGTACCCTTCGTCTTCGCAAGGTAATTATGGCGCCTCTGCACGTTCGTCATGCGGCGGCTGACGTCAAACTTGCTCGGAACGCCGGCCTGCCATGACCGAAGGAGATCGGGTTCGCCGTCCCTGCGGTAGAAGTTGAGTCCGGGATAGTCGAGGAGGTTCGACTCCGTCATGGAAAAGACGCCCACCCCCGGCACCGTCGCCGTGAACGGCAAGATCACGATCTGCGGATGCCCGGGCGGGACGCTTGCGACAGGGCCGATTTCCGCCGGCCGTTCGAAACTCGTCTGGAAGTTCCCCACGACCGAACGACACAGCTCCGTCCCCTTCGGAAACGCAACACGCGTGTTCTCGGCGAAGATCGTGATCTCGCCCTTGTACTTCGTCTCGAACCGCCAGGCGACGCCGTCGTTGCGCGCATGGAGCACGACCGCCCATTTGCCGAAGTCGACCCGCGTCACGTTGGCGGAGAGATCGACGGACGCCTTCTTGTAGATCGGCGTCGCAACCGTGCCCTCGACGTACCCGATGGTCGCCCTGGGGCGCGCGCCGCGTCCGTCCATCGGCCCGTGTTCGCGCGTCACGAGCGAGATCTCCGTCGGCTCGACGAGCGTTTTCCCGTTGCGCAAAATGGAATACGCCATCTCTCCGCGACCGACCTCAAGCCTCAGCTCGTTGCGCCCGTCGGGCGACACGGCGCTGAACAGCGAAGGTCCGGCCTTCGGCCCCTGCGCAAGCGACTGGAAAACCATAATCGCGCAGCATGTCGCAATCGCACTGATTTTAATTGTATTCACCATTTTCCTCCACCTCCGGCACGATGGCACATCTTGCCTTTTTGTAGAAAACGCCGACAGAATACCATAAATTTTCACAAAGCGCAAGAGCATGAATGGCAACTATTTTGAGAAATGGCAACTATCCTTGAAAACCCCAAATAGTTGCCATCAACCTAAATTCCTCATTTCGATTTTCCACTCCATGTTATATCTCACGCAGAGTCGCGGAGAGGCAGAGTTCACAGAGGTTATCTCATTGTTGAGTATGCATTTTTTCACTAAACGTTCCGAGATTCTTCTCGTCATGTTTTCTTTTCCGCCGGATTTCTGAACTTTCTCTGCGCTCTCCGCCTCTCTGCGTCTCTGCGTGAGACATTCAACTGACGATTCTAGCACCAACTTCCGAATTTAGATAAAAATCCTCCAAGCCTCCTAAACTCCTAAACTCCCAGTAGCGAAAGCAAGACATTTGAAGTCTACAAGGTGATTTCGTACCACACGGTCTTGTACTCGGGGCCGATCTTCACGACGGCGCGGCCGTCGCTGTCCGCCGTCACGGGAACGGACGCCTTGCGCGCACCGCGCTCGTCCAGAGCCCAGCACTTCGTCGCAGCGGCCTTTGACGGCAGCGCAATCGTGGCGGGGATGCCCTCGTTCACGGTCTTGCCCTTCCCCCAATCCGCGCCACGGCAGTGGATGAACTTGCCCTCGTGCGTGAACTTTGCACCGCCGTTGTGGCAAAGCCCCGTCGCCGCGAGAAGGATGCGCGCGGGACGCCCGCTCTCGCCGAAGCCCGTCGCGTCGTGCGAGGTAAGCGAGACCGTCGCCCAGTCGAGTTTCGTCTCGCCAATCGCGAGCTTCACGCCGCCGAGGTCGAACGTCCGTCCCTTTATGAAACCGGAAAATACCTTTGTGTTCGGCGTGTTGACGGTCCAGAACGCCGCGCCTTCCACTTCGCCGTTCAGAACGATCTCGCCCGTGTCGCTCGTGAACGTCTTCTGGCCTTTGGCGGGGACAGAACCGCCCGAAGGCGCGGACTTGCCGGAGAGGTCAACTGCGGTCTTGCGCTCGAGGGCGGTCTCACGCGGCACCTTGCCGTCCGTCGCGGAGAAGATTCCCTGACCGAACATCCCCTTGTTCACGAAGCGGTCGAAGTATTCGTTGTAGGGGAGGTTCGCGACGTACGACTTCGCGCTCTCCTTCACGTCGCCGCGCAGGTACATCGCGGCGCAGGCGGGGAAGTGGGCGAGAACGTCTGTGCGCGCCGCCATGGAGAAGAAGTACTCGTTGTGGTCCGGCTCGGCGTTCTGGCGGTTGTTGTAGGAATACTCAAACACGCCGTCCCATCCGTGCAGCGCACCGTACGCCCGGAGCATGGGCTGCCCTTCCGCTCCGTAGAAGTTCGGATACGGATGGTTGTACTCGCTGACCGTGTAGGGCTTGCCGAGGACGCGCTGGCCCGCCAATCTGCTGATGCGGTCCACATTGTCGTTCACCATCGCCTTGTTGCCTATGCGCCAATTCTTGCCATTGTTTACTTTCGGGTGGCACCAGTAGGAGTGGATATCGACATAGTCCATCTCCGCCATGAGGTGCGGCGTGGAGAAGTTGAGTTGCGTGGCGGCGACGGGTGCCTTGAGGCCAAGTTCGTTTTTGAGGTAGCCGAGCATCCCGGTCCAGAAGTCGTGCTCCACGTCAGTGAGGAACTGGTAGAAGTCGCGCTTCATCTCAATAGGAGCGCGCGACCGCTTGCTGTGCACGAACGGATAGTCGCCGTTCTCGATGCGGAACTTGTCGAGGTACGGCAGCGGCTTCTCGGCGAGCTTCCACGCCGCGCGCGTCTTCTCCGTGGTGCCGTACTTCTTGACGAGCCAGTCGCTCCAGAGCTTCTTGAGGCACTTGCCGTACACGTCATCGCGGCCGTCAAGTCCGCCCTTCAAGTAGAGCCGCCAAAGGGACTCTTCGTTGTTCGTTTCGACAACTGCGACGACCGGGTCTTCGAGGTAGCTCATGCCGGTGTAGGGGTTCACGTGCGAAAGCAGATCTTTCGCGTACTCCTTCTGCAACGCGATGAGCGGCGGATAGAACTGGTTGAGGCCCTTGTTCCTGTCGCTTGACGGGGACGGGATGCCGTCCGCCGCGCCGAGATCACGTGCGACGTGGAGGTTGATGTTCACGTAGATACCGCGCTTCTTGAACTCCGCTATCAGGTAATCGAGGCGTTCGCGCTGCGCGGGGTCGAACGTGCGCCGCGTCGCCCCGCTGTGGTCCATAATGCCCTTTTGCTCCGTGAGCATGGCGTTACCCTTGAGGTACGTGCCGTCGAAATAGTGGAGGCGCACGCAGTTGATTCCGAAGCGCGCGAGGCGCGCGGCAAGGCGCTCCGCCTCCTCGTGCGTGGGGAAGTTCGCCGGGCCGGTGAGGTTCGTCGCGTGGAACTTGACGCGCCCCTTGTCGTTGACGAAGTGGCCGCCCTCCACGCGGATGCGCCCGTTCTTGCCGGCGGGCGCTTCGAGCAGGTGGCTCATGTTCACCACATTGTCCGGCGAATCGTACGACGGCACGAACGGGAACATCCCCTCGTCCGCAACCGCCATCACCGCCACTGCCATCACGGCCGCAGCCGACGCAATCAGTCTCTTCATTTCGGTCTCCCCCTTCCAATCAGAAATAGCCGCCCTTGTCGATGATCTCGCTGATGGTGTCGCCCTGGTGCACCCACGAGAAGATGTCCACCTCGTTTCGCTCGATTCCCTCGGCGCGCAGCAGCACGTCGTAGGCGATCTCGCGCGGGATGCAGAGGACGCCGTCGATGTCGCCGAAGATGATGTCGCCGGGGCGAACCGTCACCTTGCCGATGCGCACGGGCACCTGGTAGTGCGTAATCATGCAGCGCCCGAGGGAGCCGTTCGACACGCGGTACTTGTAGAACACGGGGAAGTTCTGCTCCAGGATCTGCTTCGTGTCGCGGATGCCGCCGGCGATCACCGCGCCGCGAATGCCCTTCGTGATGGCGGTGGCTGTCATCACGCCGCCCCAGAGGCTGGCCTCCACGTCCTCGGAGGTGTCCCACACCACCACGCCGTCCGGCTTGAAGTCGTCCAGCATCTGCGCGCGGAACGTCATCTCGCCCTCGATCATCACGTTCGGGGCGCTCTTCACGGTGAACGCCTCGCCGCAGACGGTCATCTCGTCGCGGAGCGGCATGATGTCGTGCGGAAGGTTCTGGTCGAGAAGCGTCAGTTCCCGCATCACGTCGTTGACGCATCCGGTGTAGAGCTTCTCGTAGCGCTCGCACAGCTCCTTCAGCGGAACGGGAAACTCGTTCGTGGGGATGTGCTGGCGCTTCGCGATCAGTCTGTCAAGTTTCATCAGGCCGGCTTCCTTGGCCTTGGTACGCATGTTTGCGAGGGATGGCATGGCTTTTAGTCGTTAGTTGTTAGTTGTTAGTCGTTAGTGGCTCGTTGTCTGTGGCGACGTCAGCCGGGGAGGGAGAGCGCGCCGTCGACCCGGATCGTCGCGCCGGTGATGTAGCGCCCGGCGTCGGAGGCGAGCAGCAGTGCCGCGCCGGCGGCGTCCTCGGGCATCGCGTAGTCGTGCATGGGGATCGCCGCGGCCACCTTCGGACCGTACACCGGGTCGGCCAGACACTCCTTGTTGCGGTCGGTGTAGAACACGCCGGGACTGATGTTGTTGACCGTGATCCCCTCCGCCGCGATCTGCCGACCGATTCCGCGCACAAGGTTCTCCTGCGCGGACTTCGAGGCGGCGTACACGCACATGTCGGGGTGCGGACGCAGCTCGTTCACGGAGCCGACGACGATGAGCCGCCCCCACTTCTGCGCCTTCATCTTCGGATAGCACCTCTGGAACAGGCGCAGCGTGGCGAAGAAGTTCACCTGCATCTCCTTCTGCGCCTCGTCCAGCGGGAACTCGCTCCAGGGGATCTTCGCCTGGATGGATGCGTTCGCCACGAGGATGTCGGGGAGCGTTCCCTCCCGCTCAAGGCCGTCGAACCACGCGTCGATCGCAGCGGGGTCCGCGAGGTCGCACACCTTCGTGTTGTGGCGGATCACCTTCGCGCCGTACTCCTCGAAAGCGTCGCCGATCGCCTTGCCGATTCCGCGCGTGGAGCCGGTCACGAGGGCGATCTTGCCCGTCAGGTCAAACCTTTCCTTCAGCATCTGACTCTCCTTTCCATCAGCTCCAGCGGCGATCGTTCGACCACTCGCGGTCCCATTCCTTCGTGGGCGTCCACGGCGGCGGGAAGTCGGCGCAGGCCTGCTTTTTGATAAGCTTCTCGTTCAGCTCGTCGATGCCGAGACCGGGCTTCGACGGCACCTGGATGAATCCGCCCTTGTACGAGAGCGCAGGCTTCACGAGGTCGCCCCACCAGGGCACGTCGACGCTGTGGAGCTCGAGCGCCATGAAGTTGCGCGTGGCGGCCGCCACGTGTACCGCCGCGAGGCAGGCGATGGGCGACTCGGCCATGTGGAGGTTCATCTGCACGCCGTAGTCCTCGGCCATGTCGCCGACCTTCTTCGTCTCGGCGATGCCGCCCGCCGTCAGGAGGTCGGGGTGAACCACGGCCAGCGCGCCGGACTCCAGGAGCGGCTTGAAGTCCTCCTTGAGGTAGATGTCCTCGCCCGTGCCGAGCGGCGTGGTGGTGGCGGCGTGGAGCTGCTTCCACTGCTCGGTGTTGCGCCACGGCAGGACGTCCTCCGCCCACGAGAGGTGGTACTTCTCGAGACGGCGCAGAAGCTGCACGCAGTCCTCGTAGGGGATGTGGCCGAGGTGGTCGATGGCGATGGGGATCTCCCAGCCGATCACATCCCGCACGTCCGCCATGTACTTCTCGAGGTAGTCGAGGCCCTTCTCGGTGATGTGGATGCCGGTGTGTCCGTGCGCCGTGGTGAAGAGCTCGAACGCCTCGCCGCGCATCGAGCGCGGGTCGATGGAGCCATGCGGCGTCTGCACGACGTGCTTCATCTTCTTCATATAGGCGAGGTAGCCGAGCGGCGCGATGAGCGCGTCCTTGACGTTCATCAGGAGCTCGATGCCGAGGTCCATCTTGAGGAACGTGAAACCCATCTCCATGCGCGCCTTGAGCGCCGCGCCCATGTCGCGCCCGCCGCCTTCGGAGTCGGTGTCGCAGTAGCAGCGGATCTCGTCGCGCCACTTGCCGCCGAGGAGCTGCCACACGGGCACGCCCCACGCCTTGCCGCAGAGGTCCCAGCACGCGAGCTCCACTGCGCACACGCCGCCGGCCTGGCGCGAGTCGCCGCCGAACTGCTTGATGCGGCGGAACACCTTCTCCACGTTGCACGGGTTCTCGCCGAGGATGCGGCTCTTCAGCATCGCCGCGTACGTGCGGCTGGAGGCGTCGCGGACCTCGCCGTAGCCCACGAGCCCCTGATTGGTGTAGAGCTTGAGGAGCGTGCACCGCTTGGGCGCGCCGTCGATGTCGGCGAAGCGCATGTCGGTGATCTTGAGCGTCGCCGGGTTGATTTTGCTGATGTTCATTGCGATTTTATTCTATCAAATTTCCTTAGCCATTGACAACCATTAGAATTCCGGATTTTCCGGTCGCGACAAGCGCGACCGCTCCCGTGAGGCCCAATATCCGGGAATTCCGAGAGTACTCCCCTCAGCCAAAGGTCTTGTGAAACGCGACGCGTCCGTAGAGGACGTCGTGCACCGTGATGGCGAGCCTGCCGTCCACGACCTTGCCCTCGATGACCGTCGGGAAGAGATCCTTGTTCTTGTTGACGCCGTTGCAGCCGCCGCCCACGAGATGCGCCCACGGACGCCCCGGCTCCGGCGCGTTGTAGCGGAAGCAGTGCTGGTGCGCGCACACGACGAGCTGCACGCCCGCCTTCGCGAGGAGCGGTCCCCAGAGGTTCGCGCACGTCCGCTGCCACGACGCCCAGTTGTTCTTGTAGAGGGGCGACTCGTCATCCGGCGCAATGTCGCCGGGATTCTGGCTGGGACGCGGGTCGAAGAGCGGGATGTGGCAGAACGCCACCTTGAACTTCGCCTCCTTCACGGCCGGCGTCTCGATTGCCTCCGCCAGCCAGCGTGTCTGCAGCTTGCGGTACTCCGCCATGCGGAAGATGCCGGCGAACTTCTTGTTGGAGTCGAGCTTGTCCTCGCCCGTGTCCAGGCCGATGAGCGCAATGTCGCCCAGGCGCTGCACGAAGTTGCGCCCCAGCTCCGCGTACTCGGGGGCGCGCTCGGTCGGCTCGCGGAACATCATCAGGTCGCAGAGGCGCCGGTTGAAACGCCCGCGGAAGTCGTGGTTGCCGTTGATGAACATGTACGGCGTGTCGGCGGCGTATTCGGGATGCCTCTCGTGCGTGTGGATGAAGATCCCCATCGCCGTCTCGATCGTCTCCGAGGTGTTGGAGGCGTCGCCGTTCCAGATCACGACGGACGGCTTCAGCTCCTCGATCTTCGTCAGCACCTGGTCGAGGACGGGCTTGCGGTCGTGCGTGTCGTTGATCACGCAGAAGGAGCCGCCCTGCACGCCCGCGCCGAGCGTCGTGAACGAATGCACCTTCTCGTCCACCTCCGGGCCGAGGTTCGCCATGTCGTATCCGCCCTTGAAGACGATGCGGTCGGCGCCGATGCGGTACCAGTAGCGCGTCGCGGGCTTCAGGCCCCGGATCCGCACGCGCGCGACCGTGTCGTTCACGTCCATCAGGCCGGTGCCGCCGGAGAACACGCGCACCGCGCCGCGCATGTCCGGAGACTGCGACACGTCCACCCAGCCGCTCGCGTCCGCCGTGACGGCGAACGCCACGCCCATCGACGTCTCGGCCGCGTTCTGGAGGACGGGTGCGGACGCGATCAGCCGGCCCGCCGGCGCCGCCGGTCCGGCCTCCGCCTTCGGCGCGTCCTTTGCCGACGCGGGCGCCGGTTCCTTCGCCAGGGATGCGGCGGACGCGACGGCGGCGAATCCGCCGATGAACCCGCGTCTGTTGATCGTGCACTTCATCGTCTTCGTTCCTTTCTCTGAGTCATGCGGAATGTTCTACTTGCCGAGAGCCTCTTCGCCGGCCTTGCCGCTTTCGGGCAGGGAGAAGTCCGCCGGGCGGCCCTTCGCCTGGCGCGCGAGGAAGTCGAGTCCCGCCGGATAGTTGCCGGCGTGTCCGCCCTCCATCAGCGTGAAGCGCACGTTCGCCGACGTGCGGCGCACGTGGATGCGCATCCGCGCGGGGTAGAACGGGTCGGCTGGACCGGTGTACGCCAGCGCCGGCGGCACCTTCCGCGTCTCCTCGATGGCGGAGATGTCCGCCTCGCTCACGCGGTCCTCTGGGTTGGCGAGCGCGTTGTACGCGCGGAAGGCGTGTCCCACGGGGACAGACCCCTTCCATCCGTCGTGGATGCCGGTGACGATGTACGCGGCCACGCCTGCCTCCTTCGCGCGGTCGAGCCACGTGAGCGGCGAGCGGCGCCTGTACTCCTCGGGTTTCTCGGCAGGCGTGCCGCCGCATGCCTTCTCGAGCATCTTCGCGTAGTTCTTGCCGCGGCCGGGATGCTTGAGCAGCGAGTCGGCGTGCCAGCGCGCGAGGTCGGTGATCGGACAGAACGCCGCCCCCGCCGCGAAGATCTCGGGATGGCGCCCGAGCATGAGCAAGGTCATGTGCCCGCCACCGGAACCGCCCGCGATGTACACGCGCGTCGGGTCGATCTTCGCGTGCGCCTTCGCGTAGTTGACGGCGTCGACGATGTCCTGCACGGCCGGGTCGCCGCCGCAGGCGGGCGGCGTCTTGTTCGCCCCGCGGAAGTTTGGTCCCACCATCGCCCAGTCGTGCGCGCGCGCGTAGTCGAGCACGGCCTGGTAGTGCGACGACGCCTTGTAGTCGTAGCTCCACGTGTGGAGACCCACGATCAGCGGCACGGCGTTCGTCTTCGCCGCCTCCGGCGCCCAGAAGTAGCACGGCTGCTGCGTGCCGTCGTGCGTCGACTTGACCCACACGAGCAGCTTTGTCCAGGCGGGATCCGCCTTGGCCGGTTTCGCGGACGCGGTCAGCAGGCCCGATCCCGCGAAGAGCGCACATGCAAGAACGACTTTTCCCATCATCTCCACCTTCCTGTTTTCGGTTTCAGTCCAGCAGGCCTTCCAGCCGGCGGCGGGAGTCCGCCTCGACCTGCGCAAAGAGCGAGGTGCCGTGGCTGTCCATCGCCACCACGCAGCGGAAGTCCTCGACCTCGAACTCCCAGCACGCCTCGGCGGCGCCGAACTCCTCGAGGAAGTAGACGTTCGTCACGCGCCTGATCGCGTGCGCGGTCACGGCCGCCGCACCGCCCACGGCCTGGAGGTAGACCGCGCCGCATTTCGCGCACGCGGCGAGCGTGCGCGCGTCCATGCCGCCCTTGCCGATGATGAGGCGCACGCCCGTCTGTTCGATGAAGGCGGGTTCGTACGGGTTCTCGCGAACGCTCGTCGTGGGGCCGCCGGCGACGACGCGCCACGAGCCGTCGGGGTTCTTCACCACCACGGGGCCGCAGTGGAAAAGCGCGCCGTCGCGGAAGTCGCAGGGCAGCTTCCCGCCGTCGGCGAAATACTTGTGGAAGCGGTCGCGCCCCGTGCGGATCCGGCCGTTCACGCTCACGGCGTCGCCCGCCTTGAGCGCGCGCACTGCGGATTCCACGAAGGGATAGGACAACGTGACCATCCTGTTCCCTACGCCAAAGGCTACTTGTCCTCGTCGCTCGGCTTGTACGAACGGCCGTCGTGCGGCACGTCGTAGCCCTGGCAGAGGTAGCGCGTCAGGTCCCTGATCTTCATCTTCGTCGGCATGATGATGGTCTCCACGTGCCCGTCGGTAAAGGCCACGTTGCCGCCGAACTTGTTCTTGCCGACCTTGTGGTTGAAGCCCATGTCCTCCTTCGTGTACTCAAGCACGGCGTCCGTCTCGTCGCCGGACTTCACGGCCTTCAGGGAGATGTTGTTCTGGGTGTCTTCCAAGTCCACGCCCTGCACCTCGGCGAACATCAGCACCTTGTCGTGGCCGCGCGAGGCCGATCCGTCTTCACGCTTTCCGGAAGTCCCCGTCGCCACGGTGATCTTGTTGTGGATGCTCGACCCGTGGAACCCGGTCGCCTTGCCCTCGGCCCTGTCGTACCCGAACTCCTGATTCATCATGAAGCTCCATCCCGGCGCGCGCCCGTTCTTCTTCTTGAATTCGCGTGCGTGGACCGGACACTTGTAGACTTCGTACGACCGCCCCGTCGCCGTCCAGATGGAACCGTTCGTGATCGCGATCTGGTAGCCCTCCTCGAGATCCGTGAAATGCGCCTTCTCGCCCATGTACACGGTATTCACCGTCGAGTTCAGCGTCCGGATGTCGCCCTTGTTCGAAATCCACGAACGATGGGGGTAGTAGTACCTCCGGCTGCCCCTTGACTTGCCGAGGTGGATCTCGAGCGTGCGGTAGTATCCGGCGGCGGTGAAATGCCCGTATACGTCGTCCGCCTGCGCGCAGGAGATCACGGCAAGCGCCAGGTTTTTCATGTTGTTCTTGCACTTCACGCAGTTCGCGCTCTCGGTCGAGCCTCCCAGGAACGGCAACAGCGCGGCGATGAGAATGGCGATGATGCCGACGACCACCAGCACCTCGACCATCGTAAAACCTGTCCTCCGGACAAACGACTTTCCTTTCTTCATCTCTCTACCTTCCTTCTTTGAACCGATTTCTTGACTGTCCTCAAATCTCGAACGTTCGCATTTTCCTCACATGCAACGGGGCGCACTAGCACAGTCCCTTGGCGCGCAGAGCCTCCATGAGACGCGCCTGGAACAGCGCGGCGTCCGCCGGCGACGGGCGGTATCCCTGCGGCAGGTCGCCGCCGAGGCCGAGACGTCCCATCTGGTCGAGATACCACTTGCCCTTCACGCCGTCGCTGAACGTCACGTCGCCCGACGCCATCGTGCCGGGAATCATCAAGGCATCGACCGTGACGGTGACATTGGCAACGCCGTTTTCCGGAGTTTCCGGATTCTCCGGATTTTCCGGACTTCCCGGATCTTCCGGAACCTCCAGATTTTCCGGACTTTCCGGATCTTCCGGAACCTCCGGATCTTCCGGATCTTCCGGATCTTCCGCAACCTCCGGATCCTCCGGCTGCGGCAGCTCCGCCACGATCATCCGCAGGTCGAAATACGTGATGTGCACGCCGTATTCCGCGACGAGCCTTTTCTGGATTTCGTCCAGGGAGGCGCCGGCGGCGAACCAGGCGGCAACGGACTTCAGCTGTTCATCGGTAAGTTTCATGGGGCAATTCAGCTCAAGCAACGGTTAATCGAACTGACGATAGAAGAGGATGCGCATCTTGTGCGGGTGGCGGAGCGGCTGGTACTGGTTGTTGTCGTGCTCGAGCACGTCCTCGCCAGTCGGCGGCAGCGGATCGCGCCACACGAGCGCCACGGCGCGACCGCCCTGCTGGGCCGGCGTGCCCTCGCCCGTGCCGCCGAGGGCCGTGGACTCCGCGCGCACGAAGATCAGGAAGAGCTGCTGCCGGTTCGCGAAGCAGTCGCGCCAGTAGCTGTGGAGGAACTTCCTGTCGACGTCGTAGAGATCACTGAAGCACTCAGTGTCGCGGCCGTCGTCGCCCGAGTACCGCCCGCGGAACGGGTCGGCCGAGAAGCCGAAGTCCTCCTTGTGGACGGCCTTGTCCCTGTTCACGCGGATTCTCGTGTTGAAAGGCTGTCGGCCTCCGCCACGCACGAAGTGGTTGAGGCTCGAATAGCCGTTGCCGCCGCCCTGCATGTACATCCTCCGGTAGTTTCCGCTGTTGGATTCGCCCGAGTTGTAGTAGTCCTCGAGGTCGTCGTATATCTGGCCCACGGTGCAATTCATCGTCCCGCCCCAGTCCAATGCGTCGAACATGTCCTCCCACACCTTCTGGTAGGCGTAGAGGTCGGCCTCGTTCATTGGATTGGGAATCTCGATCATGCTGGCCAGGTCCTCGAACCTGCGGCGCAGGAACGTGGCGATCTTGTTGAGGTCCTTCCCCTTGAGCTGCACGCCCAGGCCGTTGTCGCTGAACATCGAGCTCTTGTAGGAGTCAAACGTCGTCATCTGCGTCTTGCCCACGGCCGTGTAGTTCGTGCCGGCCACCCAGTAGTTGAGCGGGGCGTTCGCGAGCGCCGCGAACATCACCTCCTGGTTCTGCGTGAACGGGTTGACGTAGAAGCCCTGCGAGGGGTTGACGAGACCGCGGCGGTAGAGGTTCGCGCCGAACTCGAACGTGTTCCGGTTCGGGTTCGTGCGGTAGCTCTGGTAGGACTTCCAGGCGGCCAGCGCGCACGGCATCGTCGTCACCGTGGTCCGTTCGCGCGGCTGGCCGTTGTAGAGCGCGCCCGAATGGCTGCCGCTGTCGATCGAGCCCTTGGTGTCGCCCAGCACGCTCGACGGATACCCGTCCTCCCGCATGTCGGAGAGACGCGGCAGAAACGCCAGTTCACCGACGGACTGGAGATAACCGAGGTTCGACACGAACAGGAATGGATCGTTCGCGCGGTCGGCTCGACCGTAGCCACTACCAAAATCCTCCTCCACCAGTTTGTCAAGAATCCCCCCTGCGTTGAAGACGGCATCGTACCATTTCTGTCCCGTCGGATTCCCGTCCGGATCGAACCACCAGTTCTCTGGCGCCCAGTTGAAGCGCGGGTCCACCGCGTAGCACGACTTCTCGAGCCACTCGTTCCCCGCAGGCGCCGTCGCATGGCTCACGTCCTCGAAGGTGAACGTCATGGAATGCTGGAAGCGCATGATGGGCAGGGCGCGCTCGCCGGACAGGTCGGACGTCGTATTGCCCAGGAAGAAGTTGTTGATGTCCGGATAGCTGAAGGCCGCGTTGTCGATGTCGTTGAGCACCCTGTCGTCCTCATACGCGGCCGGCACCATGTCCACCGTCTTGCCGTCCTGCTGCATCACGCGCGCCCACGTCACGAGATAGGGCCGAATGGTATACTGGGTGGAGAAAGTCGTGAAAGCCGCCTCCGGAATCTTCCCGTCCGGATACTGGCCCGAGAAGTCCAGCACCTCGCCGTTCTCGTTGAACGGCCTGAGAAGCACCTCGTAGTAGGTCTGCTTCTTGGAGCCCCGCGTCGGGTTCGCGGCATTTCCGCTCAGGTTGTACACGTCCACCTTGCGGAGGAACGGCTTCTCCAGCGTCCCCACGCTCCTCAGCTGCAGCAGCGCGTCTTTCCAGGCGTCGACCTCGCTCTCCATATTCGCTTTCGGCGTCCACGACGTGTTGCCCTGCGACGGGAAGGTCACGACGAGGCAGTCCTTGACGGGCGTGCGCGCGAGCGTGCCGCCGCCGCTTCCGGCCTCCAGCGCGAACTGCCTCTCCCCGTCGACGCTGGCCGTCCACTCGTCCCGGCCCATGGGGCGGAGGTTCTTCGCGAAGCCGTTGCTGCGCAGCGAAACGGATGACGCGGCGGCGCCGCCGCCGGCCGCCGCCCCGCCGGCCACGAACACGAGGCGCGCGAAGCCCTGCGCCGTATAGGCCTCCGGCATCTTCCCGCCGCTGAAGGGGAAGAGTAGCGTGGCACTCAGGCCCATGCCGTTGGCCGTGATCTTGATCTTGGCCTCGCTTGTCTCGCGCCACTCGCCCCCGCTCGTGTCGGCAGGGCCCGTCGACGTCATGGGCGTGAATTCCACCTGCAGTTTGTTGTTTTCACCCAGCCCCAGGGCGGTGAGCATGGGCACGCGTTCCGCGCACGGCATGGCGAGCGAGAGGGGCACGTCGTTCTTGTCGAGGTAGTCGAACAGCGTGAACTGGTCGAGGATGCAGAAGGCGTGGCCGTTTTGGTAGGCGGCCTTCCAGAATTCGCGGGGAGACGAGTCGCCAAGGACATGCGAAAGGCTCACGCCTTCGTCCTCGAGCAGGCTCGGCGTAAACGGCGGGTTCTGCGAGATGTCCAGCGGCGTGGACGCCGAGCCGTCGCTTTTCGCAAGCTCGTTCTGCGGGAACCACGAGGACGTGACGAACGGCTGGCGCTCGGCGCCCTTCACGTAGATGTTGTCCGCACCGGTCGCGCCGTAGAAATACGAGCGCGTGTTGTCCCCGTTGACCAGCTTGAAGAAAGGCGACCAGAGCGGCCCCATCTGGTCCGGGCCGACCGAAAGGTTGTAGTCCATGATGGAGACGAGCGGCGCCGTGGTCCACTGCCCGTCGCCGGGCGCGGTATGGACGAACTGGTCGAAGTTGTTCATCCCGCCGACATTCGAGAAGTTGTCGTTCTGGGCCGACGTCGAATTCCGGAAGAGGTAGGCGAGCGAGAAGCGGGACGGCGGCGGCTTGCCGTCGCCCTGCTGCGCGTGCACCGCGGCGGCGGACGTGCGCGGCGAGTCGGCCGCGATCTTGGTGATGTCGAGGAAATCCGACACGTTCACCGCGCAGAAAGCGTAGCGCCCCGCGTCGAAGTTGAAGTAGTCCCACTGGGCGGCCCACGAGGAGCGGGAGAGCAGGCGCACGTCGTTCACGATCGCCGGCGGCAGGTAGCCGAGCGCCTCGAGGCTCAGCACGGAGACGGTCTTCGTGACGGGCGCGTAGCGGGAATTCGGGTCGCCGGACGTCGTCCCCTGGCCCTCGGGGTCCGGCGGCATGAACACGCGCGCCTCCCACCAGTCGTAGATGCAGTTGCGGCCGTCGCGGTATGCGCTGTTCGGCTGGTTCGTGTAGGCGCCCGGGAACAGGTGCGAGCGGATCGCGTCGTCCACGCGGCTCATCGCCTGGGCGACGGCGGCCTTGACCAGGTAGTTGTTCGCCACGGTACGGCGGAGCGCGCTTGACGGCATGCGCTCGGTGCGCATCCAGATGGCGAACGCCACGGCGCTCACCACCATGAACGACAGGAAGCCCAAGACGATCAAGAGGGCGCTGCCCTGCTGGGAATGTCGTTTCATCAGTTCACCTCGTCCACGGAAATTCGGTTGATGTTCGGAATGGCGGCGGCAGACGAGCCCATGTCGCTTCCGCCCACGTCCTCTTCCATGTCCACCTTCGACGACTGGATGCGGTACCGGTACGGACGCCCCCAGGGATCCCGGATGTTGCCGCCGCGCACGGCGCCCTCGAAGAGGACGGGGATGTTCCCCTCCTGCCCGTTCGGGTTCTTCTCGTTGCCGAGCACGAACGACAGGTTCGCCTCGGTCGCCTCCTTCCAGTTCGAGCCCGTCGCCTTGCTCTCCAGCGGGGATTCGGACCCGGGGCGGGCGTAGTTCTCGTAGGCGGCGATGGCGTCGGTCAGCTGCTGCGCCTCGGTGATCGCCTGCTGGTTCTTGGCCTTGCGCCGGGCTCCCGACACGGCCGCCGTGACCGCCCCCATGAGGAGGAGGAGGATCGCGACAACCGTGATCAGCTCGACGATCGTGAAGGCTCTTTTCCCATTCGTTCTCATCGACACACTCCTCAATCCAAGTCGGGCCAGGTGCTGATGTCGTCGCCGGAGTTCTCCTGGCCGTCCGGCCCGAGCGACCAGACGCCGACGATGTACATGTTCGCGTTTCCGGAGATCTTGACGCTCCGCGGCTGGGTGGCGGCCCACAGCCGCCGGCCGGTCTCGCGGTTCCACTTGCTGGGGCTCGAGCCGCCGAAGTCGTCGGCGATCGAACTCATCTGCAGGCTCGTGCCCGGCAAGTTCTCCTCGATCGCGCGCCGGCGGAGCGTGCCGTCCGCCTTCCAGGGACCGACCAGGTACCCCCACTTGGACAGGTCCTGCCGGTCCACGCGCGGCACCGCGTTGTCCGCCACGCGGCACAGGTCGGCCATGTCGTGGCGCACGTTGTCCATTTCCGACACGCCCGCCTTGCCCGTGCTCCAGGCGATGGAGGACGAGCTGAACACCATCGTGAGGATCGTGATGAGCATCGCCATCAGCATGGACGCCACCAGTACCTCGAGCAGGGTGAATCCGCCTTCTGAATTTCGACGTGTCATTATTCCATGTCCTTTTGATCGCCCTGGAAGTGGACTTCCGTGTAGTAGACCGGCGCGGTCATGAGCGCGCCAGGCCGGCGCGACATGCGGAAGCTGATCGAGACGCGGGAGTGGTCCGCCACGGCGTTGCCGTTGACGATCCGCTTGCCCCACTGCACCACGAGCCCGTGGGAGAACTTGTTGTCGTAGTTCTCCCATGTGGGGACCTTCGTCGCGCCGTCCGCCGCCTTTGCGAGGGCGCTGAACACCTCCCGCGCGTGGCCGTTCACGCTGCCGCGGTCCCTGACGAGGTACGTGTCGTTGTTGGCCCTCTTGAAGTAGGAGAACCAGGCGTTGCCTGCGCCGCCGTTGTTCGTCTTGTCCACGGCGTCCTGGACGGCGTCCTTCCACTTCGCCCACGTGATGTTCCGCGAGGAGAGCGCCGCCGAGAGCTTGCCGAGCACCTCGTCTGCGACGATGGCCGCGCGCACGTCGTCGCGCGACTGCTCGCTCTCGCGGAAGCCGAGGGGGTAGAGGGCCGTCATCGCCAGCACGCCCACGGCCATGATGAAGATCGCGAGGTTGACCTCCATCAGCGTGAAGGCCGCGCGCGCCCTGCGGATATGTCGGAAGATTCTTTTCATTGCCGTCGCCTCAGTTGTTCGCGTCGTCCTTCAGCATGTCCGCCTTGACCGTGCCCACCTGCTTGGGGGCCGGCCGCCCGTCCTTGCCCTGGCGCATCGCGTAGATCTGCACCTCCTTGGACATCTTCGGCGTGGCGTCCTCGGGGCTGAAGGACACCTCTCCGGCGGCCGACAGCTTGTTGTCCCGCGGCGCCGTCGAGCCGTAGATGTAGCCCTTGGGGAGGTCGAACCGCGCGATCTCGACGCCGTACGGGTCGCCCACCTTCCACTGGGCCGTGTTCAGGCCGCCCCCGGACCCGGACGTGCTCGGCTTGAACCCCCACACGTAGTTGTTGCCGTTCCCCACGTACGTGGCCGCCCCGTTCTCCGGCTCGTTCATGGACTCGGTGCGGCCGTGCTGGCTGCACCACTGGTCGATCGTGGTCCGGGCCTGGATCATGTAGTCTTTCAGCTGGTACGGGGACACGCACGGCTGCACGAGCACGCTGCACCCGTCGATATCCTTCTGCTCGTCGTCCGACCTCATGCGGTAGATGCGCATGCCCGGCGAGTTCGCGGAGCCCGTCATCGGGTAGGTCTGGTGCCAGTCGGCGAATTCGTCGATCAGCATGCCGGCCTCCGAGGGGTTGATCGTGATGCGCCCGGACTGCTTGATGGCGATCGCCGTGCCCTGGTAGCGCGAGGAGTCGGTGTTGTTCCGGTCCGAGGTGAGGGACTGGTTGAAGAACAGCACCTTCGTCGGCACGCGGTCGATCTCGCAGACCTGCTGGGCGATGCGGAGGGTCGCGACCGTGTTCTGGATCACGCCACGATCGGCCATGCCGCGGCTGGCCGCGCTGTAGCCCGCCACGGAGATCGTCGCGAAGATGGCGAGCAGGCCGACCACGACCAGCAGCTCCACGAGCGTGAACGCGGCACGCCGGGCCCGTTGCGGGACGTTCACCACCATTTCTCGCCTCCATTCCAGTTGGGATTGTACTTGCCGTTGTACTCGCCTTGCGTCATCACGGTGACCTCGTCGCTTTCCGTGTTGTACTCGATGACGAACCGATAGGCCCTTCCGCTGCCTGCGTCCTGGTAGACGACCGTCATTTCGCGCGCGGACATCCGCTTCCCGTACTTGCCCTTCTTCGTGGCCGCGGAACGGTAGTCCACGCTGGACCGGCTCCCGTCCTGGTTCGAGGCGTTCATCACGAGCAGCCCCACGGGGTCGAGCACGCGGTTCTTGGCGCCCTTGCCGGCCGAGACCTTGAGCAGCTCCTGCACCACCTTGTCGTAGTCACCGTTGGAGAGGTAGCCGAGCTTGCCGTTGTGGTTCGCCTCCGACGCCCAGTCCTCGATCCGGCCCGGCCATTCGTGCTTCCGCGAGGCCTTGTACGCGGCGATCCCGTTCTGCAGCGTCAGCTTCGACGCCTGGGTACGCCGCTCGCGCGCCTTGCGGATGGAGGCCATGGCCGCCGTCGTGATGATGCCGAGGAGGACCGCGAGGATCGCGATCACCATCATCAGCTCCACGAGCGTAAAGCCCTTCTTCTTCATCGCGCCTCCTGTCCACGCTGCCAGCTGTACACGTTGTCGGCGTTCGTGATCATGCGTCCGTTGAGGGAGGCCTTCATCGACGCCGTCGACGTGCAGTCTCCGAGCCCGCCGTCCGCGCCTGCGCACCAGGTGATCGCCTTGGCGCGCACCTTGGTGACCGGGGCGCCCTCGGCCCTGTCGACGAACCCGTCGCCGTCCTTGTCCACCGCGAAGTAGATCCGGTGCTCCTCCACGGTGCCGCCGGTCGAGACCTTGCGCCCCAGGAGGGCCTGGCCGCTCAGGTTCTTGTCCGCCCGCTTGATCGCGTCCTGGGCCCACGGGTCCACGATTCCGCATCTGTCCTTGCCGCGCAGCCTGTAGTTGCCGTTGCCGAGGTTCTTGCAGTCCACGTTGAGCACGTTTTGCTTGAAGAACTCGATTGCGACGTTCTCGTCCATCACGTAGTACCCGCCGTACTTCGAGGCGTTGAGGATCGCGGACGGCCACCTGTCGAGCTTCTGGTAGATGCTCTCCAGCACCGTCCTCGCGTTGGACACCGCCTCGACGGCCCGCGCCTTCTGGGCGGACCTGACGATGGCCGTGTAGCTGGCGAACAGGACGCCGGAAAGGATGCCGATGATGGCGACGACCACCAGCATCTCGATCAGCGTAAAGCCTGACTGACTCTTCTTCATGTCTGGTTCCTTTCCCTTACTTGTCTCCCACCTTGATGTCGTCGGCGATCCACTCGTCCACGATCTTCTCCTTGCCGGACGGCTTCTCCATCCACGGCGGGAACGTGCGCTTGTTCGGCCCGGACGACCAGAGCTGGTAGCTCTGGTAGGGCGGGGGCGAGTAGTAGTAGAGGTCCTCGCCCCAGCCGTCCAACACGCTCTTGAGGGAGTTGGCGTATTCCGGCTTGCCGCCGTAGCCCTCCTGGCTGAACACGAGCCACTTGCCCACGTTGTTGGAGTAGTCGGTGCGGGGCGCCTCCGTCTCCACGCCGAAGTACACGGTGTCGTCCAGGCAGAAGGGCCGCGTGACCACGATTTCCTTGAAGTTCGGCATCCACCGGGCGCAGACCGCCTGCGACGGCAGCTGCTCGAGCATCGCCTTCGCCGCCGGGTTTGGCGAACGGTCCTGCCGCCCGGGACCCATCATCAGCGCGCTCTGCGCCTCGTCCCAGCCGCCCAGGCGGGAGCCGTCGAGCAGGTAGGGCATGCGGTTGTTCAGCAGCCAGGAGCGATGGTACTTGTAGAGGTTCTGCACGCCGTTCATCATGAACTGGTAGCGCGGCAGGAGGAAGGAGAGGAGGCCGAACATGAAGACGTTGTTCTCCTGCCAGTCGGAGCTGTCGCGGTTGAAGCCGCCGTCGTTCTTGATCACGTGGTACAGCGGGATGTGGTACTCCTCGTGCAGGGCGAGAAGGAGGTCCTCCGCCGGGCCGTCCGGCGGCGGTTCGTACGGGTAGCCCGCCGCGACAGGCTGGGCGCGGCAGGCCGCCTCGATCTGGTTCTTCATCGTCTCGCTCTCGAACGAGGGCGTGTTCCGGTCGTCCGGCTTGCTCTGGATGCCGTGCCCCATCGAGCCGGAGTTGTCCACGCGCGTGTAGATGTCGCGGCTGCGGCCCTGGAGCGGCACGGGCGGATAGCTGCCGAACGCGGCGTAGTAGCCGCTCAGCGCGTTGGAGATCTTCTGCAGGCGGGAGATCGTCTTCGCGCGGGCGGCCGAGTCGCTGCCCGTGCCCGCGAGGCGGAACACGATCGCCATGAGGATGGCGATGACCACCGTCACGATCAGGAGCTCGATCAGCGTGAAACCTCTCTTCTTCATGCGCACCTCTCTTAACCTGCGGCGGAGACCTGCGAGATGATCTTGATCATCGGGAGGAACATGGCGATGACGATCGTGCCCACGACCACCGCGAGGAAGATGATCAGCGCCGGCTCGATCGCCGACGTGAGGCCCGCCACCGCGTTGTCCACCTCGTCGTCGTAGGTGTTCGCGATGCGCGTGAGCATGTCCGGCAGCGCGCCCGTCTCCTCGCCCACCTGCACCATGGAGACGACCATCGGCGGGAACACGCCCGACGACGCGAGCGGGTCCGTCATCGACTCGCCCTCCTTCACGGCGTCGTGCACGGTCTGCACGGCGCGGCGCACCACGCGGTTCGCGGTCGTGTCGCGCACGATCACGAGCGCCTGGAGGATCGGCACGCCAGACGAAAGCAGCGTGCCGAGCGTGCGGGAGAACTGTCCGATCGCCGTCCGGCTCACGAGCGAGCCGATCACCGGCATCTTGAGCCTGAGCTTGTCGAAGAAGTACGCGCCCTTCTCCGTCTTGTTGAGGAGCTTCTTGCCCACCACGAGCGCGACCACGGCGGCGGCCACCGCCAGGCCGTTGTTCTGCACGAAGTCCGCCAGGCTCATCACGAACTGCGTGATCGGCGGCAGCTCCGCGCCGCCCAGGAGGTCGTCGAACACCTGCTTGAACTTCGGGATCACCGTGAGGAGCAGGAACGCCGTGATGCCGATGGCGGCCGTGAGCACCACCGCCGGGTAGATCATCGCGCCCTTCACCTTGTTCTTGATCTTCTGCGCCTTCTCGGCGAACTCCGCCAGACGGTTCAGCACCACTTCCAGGACGCCGCCCGCCTCGCCGGCCTTCACCATGTTGATGTAGAGGTTGTCGAAGATCTTCGGGTAGGCCGTGAGCGACTCCGAGAACGTGGCGCCGCCGGCGATGCCCTCCGAGATGCCGTCGAGGCAGTCCTTCATCGCGGGCGCCATCTTCTGCTTCTTCATCACCTCGATGCAGCGCATGAGCGGCAGGCCCGCGTTCACCAGCGTGGCGAGCTGGCGCGTGAAGGTCGTGAGGTCCTTCGGCTTCACGCGCCCGCGCAGGAACGCCGGCAGCTTGATCTCGATCTGGCCGAGACTCTTCTTCTTCGGCTTCGCCGCCACCGGGCCCTTCGCGGAGCTTTTCGCAGGCGCCGCAGCCCCGCCGCCCTTCACCTCGCCCAGTGCGGTGGGCATCAGGCCCTGCGCGCGGATGGCCGCGATCGCGCCCGCGCGGTCGCCCGCCTCAATAGTTCCGCGCTGCTCCTGGCCCGCGCCGTTTTTTGCGATGAACTGGAATGTCGCCATTGTGAATGCCTCGGTTGTTTTCGTGGACGGTCCCTATTATACCCTACTCCGCGCGCTCGGGCAAGAGGGAAACTTTCAACTCTTGACTTTCGGTTCTCAGCTTCAACTGCCCGCAGGCGGCCGACACGTCCTTGCCCCGGCTGCGGCGGAGCATGGTCTGGATGCGGCCTTTCATCAGCACGTCGAGGAACGCGAGCTGCGTCGCCTCGTCCGGCGTCTCGAGGTCCGGCCGGTGGTCGACGGGCGAGAGGGGGATGAGGTTCACCTTGCACGACGGCAGGCGGCGCAGGCACCGCACGAGCTCCTCCGCGCACGCGCGCGAGTCGTTGAGTCCCTTCACGAGCGTGTACTCGAACGTGATCACCCGCCCCGTCGCGCGCGTGTAGTCCGCGCAGGCGGCGAGCAGCTCGTCGATCGGCCACCGCCGGTTGACGGGCATCAACTGCGAGCGAAGTTCGTCGTTCGGCGCGTGGAGCGACACGGAGAGCTCGAACTGGTAGCCCTCCGCCGCGAGCTTCGCGAAGCCCGGCACGATTCCGCACGTGGAGAGCGTGATGTGGCGCGCGCCGAGGTTCGGCCCCTTCCCCGCGTTGAGGAGCTTCAGCGCGCGCAGCGTCGCGTCGTAGTTCGCGAACGGCTCGCCCATCCCCATCACCACGAGGTTCGTGAGGCAGAGCCCCGACCCCTGCCGTCTGTTTTCCGGCGTGGCGAAGAGACGCTGCGCCGCCATCACCTGGGCCACGATCTCGTCCGCCTCGAGCGACCGCACGAGCCCCTTGCTGCCGCTCGCGCAGAACGCGCACCCCATCGCGCACCCCACCTGCGTGGAGACGCACTGCGTGAAGCGTCCCTTCGCGGGGATCACCACCGTCTCCACGGAGTTGCCGTCGGGAAAGCCCAGCAGCAGCTTGGTGGTCCCGTCCTCGGCGCGGTCCTGCGCCAGCACCTCCGGCACGCGCAGCGGGAACTCCGCCTTCAGCGTCTCGCGGAAGTCCTTGGGGAGCGTGGTGGCGTCGTCCCAGTCCGTGATCCAGTCGCGGTAGAGGCTCTGCAGGATCTGGTCCGCGCGGAACGCGCGCAGGCCCCGCTCCACGAGAAGCGGCTTCCACTCGTCCGGCAGCACCGACCACGCCGGTCTAGTTCCGTTCTTCACTCTTCACTATTCACTATTCACTATTCGTTACTCAATCGTGCCCCAGCGGTGGCTGAAGAAGGGCCAGAACACGCCGCCGGCGATGCCGACGAGGTTCTTCGCGGGCACGGGGCCCCAGTAGCGGCTGTCGTAGCTCGACGGTGAGTTGTCGCCGCAGGCGTAGTATTCGTCGGGCCCGAGCTTCACCTCGTCGCCGTCGGCGAAGATCGTGCGCCCCGGCACGTTGTACCGCGCGTCGCCGTTCGGACGGTACCCCGCGTATGGATACGCCTTCTCGTGCCACTTCTCGCGGTTCTGGATCTGGCGGATGCGGAGCGGCTCCATGGGCTGCTTCCCGTCCGCCAGCAGATGCCCGCCCTTGATCGTGAGCGTCTCGCCGGGCGTGCCCGTCATGCGCTTGATGTAGTGCGTGCCCTGCTGGAGTCCGTTGATGCCCGTGGTGGAGAAGATCATCACGTCGCCGCGGCGCGGATGGCGGAAGTTCCAGAGCCACCGGTTCACGAAGAGGAAGTCGCCCGTCACCACGAGCCCGCTCCACAGCAGCTGGCCGGCCTGCACGCGGTCGCCCGGACGCAGACCGTTCGGCAGCGCGTACCCCTGTCGGCGATACGGCCCGTCGCCCGTCTCGAACGGATGGAGCACGTCCGTGGGCACGAGCATCGAGGCGCTCGCCTTGCCCATCGCGTCCACCACGCGCATGTCGTAGTGGCCTGTGTTCGTGGGCTGGAACGCGAGGATGCCCGAGAACGGCGCCGTGAAGCACTCGTACATCTTGCCCGTCATGAGCCACTTGCCCCACTTGAGGGGCGTCGTGTCCCACACGCCCGCCTTGTCGGGCGCGAGCGTCTCGGAGTGGTTGCCGTAGAGCGTGGGCTGCATCGACCCCGTGGGGATGTTGAACGGCTCGTAGAAGTACGCGCGGAACGCCATCGCCACGGAGATCGACACGACGAGGATGTCCAGCCACTCGCGGCACCCCTGGAAGCTTCTCGGCGGGTCGAGCTCGCCGAGAAGCTCCGCGCATTTCTCCCCGTCGCGTGCGGCCAGGGCGGCGCGAAGACCGGCCATCGCCTGGTTCGAGTCGCCGAATTCGGGCAGGTCCTCGTGGGCGTAGATGAACTCGCGCGCGGTCTTGAGGATCACCTTCAGGCGCTTCTTCTCGCGCGCGGCCTTCGTGAACGGCAGGGCGAACATGCTCGCCTCACTTCACCACGGGGATCTGGGCGGCGGCCACGGACTGGCCGAGGCGGCGCGCCTTCTCGTCCGGCATGAAGATGTCGATCTGCTCCGCGAGCGCGGGGTCGAGGGCCTCGAGGCCCATCTTCGCCGTCTCGAGGATCACGCTGCCGCCGAAGCCGCTCGTCACGCGCCCGAGGATCATGAGGTTCTGGTAGTCGTAGAACTCGTGGTACCACGCCGCCGCGTTCGCGAGGTAGCGGCCGATCATGAGGTAGATGCGCAGCGCCCTCTCCTCGTTCTTCGCCATCGCGGCCTGCACCACCTTCAGGCGCTCGGGCAGCTTCATCGCCTTCGGGAACTTGAAGCCGAACTGCGGCGCGAGGAAGTTCACGGCCTGCTGCGAGAAGTACATCGCGCCCACGCCGGCGTCGCCGCTCCACTCGTCCTTCGCCGCGTTGGGGTTGAGGTCCACCGGCGCGAAGGCGAGCTCGCTGATGCGGCCCGTGAGCGCGCCGCGCGGGTTGATGTAGCCCACGGCCTCGGACGAGCCCATCGCCACGCCGAGCACGCCGTTGCGCTTCATCGTGATCGCGCCGGCGAGCGCCGTCACGTCGCCGTCGTTGAACACCTCGAACGGGCACTGCCACTCCTCCTCGACGCGGGCGAAGAGGTTCTGCGCGATTTCGTACTTGGACGGGTTCTTCTCCTTCACGCCGCGGATGAGCGAGGCGACGCCGAGCTTCTTGCCCACGAACGTGCCCGCCGAGGAGCCGCCGATCGCGTCCACCTTCCCGCCAAGCGCGGCCGCGGCCTCCTCAAGGCCGGCGGTCAGCTTCGAGTAGTGGTACTCGGGGTCGGACTGCGGACGCGGGTCCCACGGGAACTCCTTCGAGAACACGACCTTTCCGCGCTTGAGCGCGGAGATCTTGAAGTCGCTCGCGCCGAGGTCGAACCCGATGCGGTTGCCGTTCACGTTGTTCTTGACGATCACCTCGCGCTCGTTCGTGGCGGGCATCTTGCGGAGCGGCAGCACGGCCGTCTCCACCGGACGCCCGTAGAGGGACGTGAAGAAGTCGTAGTCGAACGCGCGCGCGCCCTTCTTCGTGTAGGCCTTCGCGACCGGCTTCACGACCTCGTCCGGCCCGGCGAGGTAGAGCTTCCACCCGCCCGCGCTCCACAGCACGAACTTGGCCACGCGGTCCACGAGGCGCTGCACGCCCGGCAGCATCGCGGGGTGGATCCGCTTCGGGATCTCCAGGTCGTATCGGTAGATGTTGCCGCCTTCGCGCTCCCACGCCACGGACACGACCTGCCCGGTTCCGTGCGCGTGCGCGCGGAGGAAGTTCAGCGCCTTGAGCGGAGCCTGGAAGCCCGCGTCGTTCTTGCCATGGGCGCATCCGCCCTTGCAGCATGTGCATGTAGCCATTTTGTCTTTTCCTTTCAGTGTTTTTTCAGCCCAACATCGCCACGACGTCCGCCTTGGGCACGAAGCCCACGGACGTCTTCGCCACCTCGCCCTTGCGGAAGAGGAGCAGCGCGGGAATGCTCGTGATGCCGTAGCTCGCGGCGATCTCCGGCGCGTTGTCCACGTTCACCTTGCCCACCTTCACGCGGCCCGCGTACTCCTCCGCGATCTCCGCGACGGTCGGCGCGAGCATCTTGCACGGCCCGCACCACGTGGCCCAGAAGTCGACCAGCACGGGCAGCTCCGACTGGAGCACCTCGGCGGCGAAGTTTTCGTTCGTCAGTTCGATTTCCATTTCTTTGTTCTTTCCTTAGAGGCTTTTGTAGTAGAGGAGACAGTGGCAGAATCCCTCGAATTTCGGATCCTTGATCTGGTCGCGGAACTCCTGGCACATGCATTTCGTCTCAGGCGTGCGCTGGAGGCGGCACGGACAATACCCGCCCGTGCGCTTGAGGCCTTCCTGGACGGTCTTCACGACCTCCGCGTCTGGATTGAGCGTCACTTTCATCGTCGTTCTCCTTTAGCCGAGATACACGCCGCCCTTCTCGAGGGCGTTGCGCAAAGTCGAATAGGGCAGCGCGCGCGGCGTGACGCCCGCCTGCGCGGCGAGCGCGGCCGCCGTACCGGCGGCCTGGCCGGTCACGAAGCACGGACAAATGAGCCGGAACGTGTCGATCGTGTCGCCCGTCCCGAGGCAGCGTCCCGCACAGAGGAGGTTGTCCACCTTCTTCGGCACGAGCTGGCGGTACGGCACGGGGAACGCCGCATGGCGGCCGTCCGCGCCGAGCCAGCCGACCACGTCGTCCGGCTTGTAGTCACCGCGCAACACGGCGCGGCTCACCACGAACTCCGCGTCGACGAGACGCGACGCGCGCGGGCCGATCTGCGAACACGTGTTTGCGATGAACACCTGTTCCCAGCCCGGTTCCTGGCGCATCTCCGCCACATGCTCCCACCAGCGCTTGCGGAAGTCGATCTCCGCCGCCGTGAGGTCGCGCACGTCGAGCCCGTTGCCCTTCGGCCCCGTGCCGAAATTTCCCCACCACGCGGATTTGTTGGCCTCGTTCGAGCGCGTGGGCCACCTGCCGGACTTGCCCTTCGGCGGCTTTTTCGCCGTGATGCGGTCCATGTTCGCGAGGCGCACCACGTGTCCGATGCCGTGGGTGATCTGCCTGTAGTCGCCACCGGCCTGGAAGAGGACGTCCGCGTCGCCCGTGCAGTCCACCACCTGCTTCGCGAGAATCGCCTGGCGGCCCTGCTTCGACTCGAACACGATGCCCAGCACCTTGTCGCCGTCCTGGATCGTGTCGACGCCCCAGCAGTGGAAGAACATGTCGATCTTCTCCTCGGCGACCATCTTGTCCATGAGGTACTTCGCGCCCTCGGGATCGACCGTCGGCTGCCAGTGGCGGTTCGGCGGCACGGGCCCGGTGCACACCCAGTCGCCGAGCGCGCGGGCTCGCTTGGCGAATTCCTCGACGAGGCCCTTCGTCACAAGGCGGAATTTCTTGCCCTCGCGCGCGCTCGTGCAGAGCATGATGAGCACCATGCCGTTCGTGAAGAGACCGCCGAGCGACCCGTAGCGTTCCACAAGCGCCACCTTCGCGCCCGTGCGCGCGGCGGCGACCGCGGCGGCGAAACCGGCGGCGCCGCCACCCACCACGGCCACGTCCGTCGTGTGGAAGATCGGAATCTCGCGCGCGGGCTGGAGAACCTTGCCGTCCTTCAGCGCGCAGCTCGGGCCGTCCGTCATCGTGTGCTCAATCGGAAAGATGTTCTTGCCGAACCAGACGTTGTCCGGATCGCCGCAACTTCCGGACGGCAGGGCGTTCTTCGTCTTGACGGCCTGATCGCCCAGTGCGGCGCCGCCCGCCAAGGCCGCGCCGCCGAGGCCCAGCCGCTTCAAAAACTCGCGCTTTGTGATCTGCATCTCATTTCTCCTGTTTGGCCCTCTTCATGCACCTGTCACTTTCCGTTCACTTTGCGAGCGACACGCGCTTTCCACTAAAACCGATGCCGTACTTGAGGACGGATACGCCTTCCGCCTCCATCTCGGCCGCATAACGCTTCTCGTCAATCTGCTCCCGCGCCTTCCGTGCGGCGGATTTCAGCAACGCTTCGACGCGTTTCTGCGATGCGCGGGCGGGGATCGTCGGCGACTTCAGCTCGAGGACGACACCCGGTAGCGTGACGCCCGGACGCGGCTTCATCAGGATGTCGGGGTGCCCGTCGCCTTCCTCACGGTTCGACCTGACTTCGTAGCTCTCAATCAATGCCGCCATAAGCCCCAGCAGCAGCCCATGGAAGAAATCCTCCTTCGCCGTGTCAAAGTAGCTTGCGGACGCAACGAGGAAATCCTCAAGCGACTTGCGGAAACGTTCGGCGTCTCCAGACGAAAGGGCGCGCGTGAGCCGCCCCACGAACTGCCCCGACGGCTGGCTTTTCATGCGGGCGAGAATGTCGTCGCGGAAGACGCGCGCGACTTCCCGATTCGGGAACGCAAGCGTCGCGGTTCCGTTTGCATCCGGCCCAGATGTGACCTTCAGGTAGCCCGTATGGACGAGCAATGACCAGAGGATTTCCTCGTTGTCCTGGATGAGTCCGTAGGGGCCGAGATCGGGAGAGAGAGTCGCGTTCCCTTCCTTCTTCTCAAAAAGATTCGCGATCGTGTCGCGCATTTCGGGGGAAAGCCGCGAAAGCACATCTCCCACAAGGTCGTTGCTGCTCGTGCTGAGCCAGTAAGCCTTCGGCGTGAAGCCGTCGTCGACGTAGTTCAGGAGCGACCACGGGTTGTAGATTTCGCATCCACCGAACCTGTAGCCGTCGTACCAGCCCTTCGCCTCGTCGATTTTCTCCGGATGACCAAAGGTGGCGAGCATACCGCGTACTTCCTCCTCGGTGAAACCGAAGCAGTCGGAGAAGGCGTCGTCGAACACGGAATAGACCTTCGGGTTGTTGAGGCCGGAGAGGACGCCTTCCTTCGCCACGCGCAAAATGCCGGTGATCACGCCAAGGCGGCAATGCTCGCCGTCCTTCATCGCGCCGGAGAGAAAGTTGCGGAAGAACTGCAGCGCCTCCTCGCCGAAACCGTGCGTCGCCGCGTAGTTGATCGGTGAGTCGTATTCGTCGATCAGGACGACCGGACGTTCCTTGTGGTGGGCATGAAGTGCGGCTGCCAAGATGCCCAGGGCTCGTTGAAGATTAGATGGCGTACGCTGCTCGATGCAAAGCTTACGATGAAACGACCTTGCGGTTTCGATGCAGCGCCCCGATTCAAACACCTCTTGGTGCCGGTCAAATTCATCTCGGATCGCATCCGCGATCATTTCACGGACTTCCTTCCACTTCCCGCCCTTCGCGTCCTTGAACGTGATGAAGATCACGGGGTACTTGCCCTGTTCGGCGCGGTGTTCGTGATTCTGCCACACCTTCGTACCCTTGAAAAGATGCGCATTGCTGGTCTCCGTCTTTTCAAAAAACGTCTTCAGCATCCGCATCGCGAACGTCTTGCCGAAACGACGCGGGCGCGTGAAAATGGCGACCGTGGACTTCTTGTCGAGAAGTCCCGAGATGAGCTGCGTCTTGTCGGCAGACCAATATTCCGCCCTGACCGCAGCCCAGTCGCTGTTGCCCACCGGAAGTGCCGGAGGTCTGGAGCTTTTTCTGGCGTCCGCGTTTTTCACGGCGACATTCTACCACATCGCCGCAGACGGCGCAAGCCCCCAGAACCCTAGATCGGGTGCACCATTTCGCGTTTGCCGTCATCTAAGTCGGATGACAAGCGGGATGTTATCCACCGAACAGGCCACTTGCAGATTCGGATTGGGCTGTCCTCGTTGTATTATCTTCGCGGCGTTCCATGTCGAATCAAAAAGAAACGGTGGCGGCGACTGACATAGTGGTGTGAACGTTGGCTGTCCGTTTACCGTCGCTGCAAGTGAACGCGGCATTCGGTTTCTATTGAGGCGCAGTTTCCAGTCAAGAACAGCGTGCCCCGATGTGCCGGTGCTTGTGAACTTGTCGCCGGTTGCGAGGTTCACGACCTTCCACTCACCGAAGTCGTAACCGATGGTCATAACCTCTTCCAGTCGCGACAGGATTCCGTCGCAATCTGCGTCGCGCCCCAATACGACCTCCACGCCGTTTGAACAAGTTGCATCAAGTCCAATCTGTACGGAAAACACCTTTGCGTCATGTCGTGACGCATCAAACACGCAGTTGGTGACGACCTCGCAGTCGTCGTATTCCGGCGGCGGCATGGATGGCACGGCGAGCGCGGCGGCAAGGAATGTGGTCACTAAAATCATGGCATGTTCTCCTTCATATTCAATTGCCGCCAAAATCAATGTTCAACTGAGTCAGCGGCTGTTCAGCGGAATGAAGTCGATTGGTCACAAAAGTGAAACGCCTATTGAGAAACGCCCAATTGCTGTTTTGCGTTATATTGGTGTTCGCCAAGGCCATGTTGACAAATACAAGACGGTTTGAACTCATAGCGTATCCTGAATAATACGTCCTCCAAAACAGGTCGTACTCACCGTACAACTGCCATTCTGTCGCATTATTTGTGAAGACGCTGGCAGCCCGGTCGCAGACACTCTGGGAGACAAGATTTGACTGACTTGCGGCAACAACCTTTGACGCATACTCAAAGCATTTCTCGCGGTCTTTCCATGTAAAGTCCACGCGGTTCGTGAATATTGTCTCGATCGTCGCCGTGGTTTCGTCGTTGACGGGCGAGAATTCTATGAGTTTTTCGATTTCATTCCACCGTCTCCATTCCTGAAGCGTCCTGTTCAGCACCAATCGCCGCATGTACGGAAGCGCGTTTGTGTAGTTCATGTCGGCACACTGGGTCGTCGCCTTAAAAGGCAGGTCCCTGTCGTAGTTGTTCTGGTCGGTGAAGTCCGTGTCCGACATGACCGCGAGGTAGGCGTCCAGGGCCGCCTTGCGCCGTTCAACCGGCCAGTCTCCCTCGAGCCGGATCATGCCGAAAAACACCTCGGGCAGACTGTAATTGGGCTCGATCACGACAGTGTCCCACGTCAGGTTGTCCTGAAACGGTTTCTGGGCTTCACGCAGCATGGTCCTCACCGCGTACATCGTGTCATCAGGGAGGGAATTCGAGCTGAAAGCCGCCACAGCGAACAGCATTGCTGCCCCGGCAATGAACATGGCCCTGTTTCTTTTCATTTCGCGTACACTCCTTCAACGTCAATTACCACCAGTGCCGACGTAGATCCACGGCAACGGCTGCCCGGAGGAAAGGAGTTGGTTGGTGACACTTGTAAAGTATTCTACGAACTGAGGCCGCATGTTTGTAGGCGCAAGCATAAAAAGTGCCGTGTCCAAACGATTTGAACTATTGGCATACCCGTCAATGTGCTCGGAAAGCAGTCGGTCAACAGTCATTCCGCCAATCCAATCAACCATTCTGTTTCGATAGAACATTCGCACGGCACGACCATAGACATCCCCTGGCTCAACTTCGTTACGAAGACGTCTTGCATACCCCCAGTAGCAAACAAGTCTCTCTCCTGCCGTGTATTGCACAGTATTCGTCAGTATGTACTCCACAAATTGCGTTGTCGTATCGTCGATTGGCGAAAGCTTCAATGTCGTAGTCATGGCCACATCCCGATGTATTCCCAGTGGATTGAGGGCTAGTGACTTCAGACTGGGTACGGCATTCGTATAGGCAAGTGCTTCACACATTTCCACGGCATTGAGAACAAGAAGCTTGTCCATGGGAGGCAAAGATCGACAATCGCATGAGCCGAGCGTGGAAAGATACCAGTCGAAAGCAGCCTTCTTCGCAGCGACCGTCCAGCCGTTGGTTTCGTCGCCCCCGAGAAATCCATGCCATGTGCCAAGATCCTCGTCGGGATTGTACAACTCTCCCTCGTCAGGAATCGTAGGGCAGCTGCTCAGTCTCATCGCCCTATGTATAAGCCTTCTTGCGACCCGGTTTGTTTCGGCCGGAGAAAATGCCAGTTCTTCGCCCAATGCCACAAATGCGGCAATCGACACCATGCAAAATGCGACACTCGTCTTCATTTTCTGTAAACCTCCTCAGAATTGTGTTTTATGTACAGTGCGCCAACTGGCGCCTCTACCGTATCATCCTCTAAGAGCGTATCCCTTCTAAGACTTCTGAACCAGAGTCCTGGAATGTCACGCCCAATCCCTGAATCTACACCATACATGAGCAGTTGTTCAGCCATGGTTGCCAACTCGTCTGCAAGCGAATAAAATCCACGCCCCGATTCACGCCACCAGTCCTGGCCAGATGTGCTGAATGTACCTCGCTGTACAGGCTTGTCACCATCTACAATCAGCTCCCCCGCCGCAGTCATAACATAGCAGTCGTCAAGGCCGAGCACATGCCCAAGTTCATGGGCTGGAGCAACGGCGGACGCCCTGCGTCCGACAACTATCCATTTATGATGGCTCAAGGCAGAGGCTTTCTTGCGGCTAACTATGTCGCCCAGAAAAAAGATGGCGATTTCAGGCGCGTTCGTGGAAGACAATGCAAATAGCCTTCTGGCTTGATGTGAAATGGTCTTTATCCGCCTGCCAATAGAATCAACATGATCCTCGCTCTCAATAAACGTCCAGTCGTCCCCCGAACCTACACCATGTTCAACACCAACGAGTTGAAAGTCCACCCCCACTTGCGAAAAAACTTTGTTAGCCAAAGCAATGCGCTCCTCAACATCAGACATTTGCCATGGGGTCAACAACACCGTTCCGTCTAATGGCGCTTCTCCTGAATCTGGCGGCTCCACCACAAAGGCCCGCACATTGATTGTCATCGGGCTCACGATTGGAAGGACAAATCGAGGCTGAATCTCGTCGTCGTTGAAGCGGGCCTCCACGATGACAGTTCCGCTGTCCGCCGTAGGCGTCAAGACCGTCTGCAGGCCATTTGTGGGGAACACCATACCGGGGCCGGATACAACCGACCATCTGACCTCTTCCGGCGAAAAAGACGCCATTCCTGTATTCACTCCGACCTTCAATGCCGCGTTGGTGCCCCACACCAGGCACGAAGGATTAAAGAAACGGCCATCGGAAGTCTGCTCGGTCATGACGAAACGACGCAGAGGTTCAATCACTCTGCAAGCCGCACTGGCCGTCTTTATCTCTCCTCCATCAAGAACGATCTCCGCGCGTAACATTCCGTTGCCGAGGGTCGTACATGCAAGATACAGGTTGGTCGTCGTCTCATAAAGCCCGTCATCGGGGACATGAAATGATATCGAATTTGTGGCGGGTTCCAAGAGTGCGTCATCATAAAACAACCTCAACTCAGCACCCGATACGGAGGTTATGGAAACATGCCCCCCGATGCCATGTGGCCCAGATAGCAAGAGCGATACGCTGTACACCCTTTCTGCCCGTTTGCCATTACTTAAGTCATTTAAGAACATCACATGAGGGCATGAAATCGAGAGCTCGGTATTTGGCTCGTTGGTCGTCCCAACCGTGAAGTGTACGTGGTTCGTCAGGGTGTAGCCGACAAACTGCGTGATCAGGTCGACGCCGTTGGTCGCCCAGGTATCGGGCTCGTCCGGGTCGTACGTGACGGTCGTCGAAAGCGAATGTTCTTGCGAGAACGTAATGCCTGCGCCGCCGTGCCACGTGCAGCCAAGGTAGGCGTTGGAGTGGCAGTCTGAAACGGTCGCCTCCAGGCCGGCGGTGTCGTCGGGGAAGAAATGCGGCAGCCAGGTGGGCTCAACGGACACCACCGCGATGCGGCGCAGCCATCCCGTGCGTGGGTCGTCCAAGTGTACCGTCACATCGCCGACAGTGCGTTCGTGCGGATAGTTGGATATGCCCTGAATCTCGCTGCTCTCAGTCGTGGCTAAGCCTTCACCCGAACGAGTCGGCGGATCCGTCGCCGTCACCGTGACCGAACCCAGCCGCCCCGACGTGAGCGAGAAAGACACCTTCGCCCCGCAGTCGATGGCGAAGGACAGTTCCGCTCCTCCGTCCGCCACCACGGGAACGCCATCGAAGTCGAGTAGCGCGGGCCACGCGCTCCCGTCATCGAGTGTAATGCCGAGCGAGACGAGACGCCTGTCGGGCTCTGCCCCCCGCGCCGCAACCCACGCGGCATAACCGCCCATGGCGGCAATCTCGGCGGCGTTGGACGGGAAAGCCGCCTCCGCCCACGCCTCGCTCTGGTTCCATGCTGACGGCACAAGCGGCACTTCGGGCGCGGGATCAATATCATTCGGCAAACCATCGTTGTCGAGGTCGAACGGAAGGACACGCCGGTAGACGCTTTCCACGTTGTTCGAGCGCGTGATATAGTTGCCGTCATCGTGCAACTCAATCTGCGCGGAGTACTGCCCCGTACGGTCACGCCCGCCAAAGAGATTCTCCCACGAAATGAGTTTGACACGGTAGGGCGGGGCTTCCAGACCCGCCGTCCCAGCCGCATCCGCCCACCAGCACCTCCCCACTCCCGGCACAATCGACGCATACTCCCGCGCCGCGCAAATCGACATCATCGACGAATACTGGGACAACGGGCTTCCTGCCCGTAGCCTCGGCAGCGACTCCACCATGCCACCGGAAAGTACGTCGAGGCGGTGTACCACGCCCGTTCTGAACGGAAAAGCAAAGTCGCCGAGGTCGAGCGGGAAGTGTGCCTCGTACCCGCCGCCCAGCGTCCACGGCGCGTACTCCACGCCATTCGTCGGCATCGCGTATGAAACGGCGTCGTTCGTCGTGACGCTTTCAAGTCGCCATCCCTGCGCGATTTCCTCTGGCGTGACTGTCACTGGAACAACGGGCGTCCCGCCTGTTGAATGCGGCAGAATCGGTGACATGATTCCCGCCGGCGGGCTGTTCGTGTTCTTGCCTGAGAATAGCGTACAAACGGCCATGACAACCACAAGCACCACGCACTGTACGGGAGGGATGCGTGCGAAAACAGGTCTGACCTGTTTTCGCCTGACGACAAGCAACAGGAGCGCACAGACCGCAAGTGTGACTAGCGCCCACAAGCAGACGTGCATCAGCCCGTTTCTAAACGCCTCTATGAGTTCCTGTACATTCATCGCAGTTCCCCGTTAGTGTATCAAAAAACATGCGGGCGCGGATAGGCAAATTCCACAACTGCCGCTGCAGACATCATAATCTTCTTCGCGTTCGTTTCGCCATCAATTCTTTAGAAATCCGTATTCATACACCTTCGGCTCGATGCGCCTTGCGAGTCTCTTCATCGCGGCACGCAAGTCGCCGATAAGAGCTGTGTACTTCGCATCCGCCGATTCGTTGTTCATTCTCACCTTGCCCTTCGCGTCGGTAGTCGAACCCTGGAAATATAGGCGAATGTCGTAGAAAGATGCATTGGGATTCGCGTTTGGCTGGGCGTGGTAGTAGCGCCACAGTTCCCGCCCGGCGTCCAGCACAGCCTGCGCTTCCGCAGAAAACACAAGTGGCTTCTTTTTCGATGCTGTCACCTCGTTGAAGAAATCACCTTGCACGGCCTTCTTGTCATCAATCTTCCCCGCGAGAAAATCACTCATGAAGTGGCTCTTGAAACAGTCCCTCGCCCCCGCCTCTTCCTCCGTAAACGGAATCCAGTGGTTGATGCCGTCCGCTGACCTGGTGTAATTCGCGTTCGAAAAAAGCGTATATGCAATGCAATCCGCCTGAAACACGAGATCATTCCGCCAGCCCTCGTTCGGATAAAGGAACTGGTCGCGATCATTCAGCCAATCAACTTCAATGGTGTGGCAGACGGCCACGTACACCGCTGCCTCCGTGAGATTCGCATTGGTTATCCACGACCCACGTGCGGACTTGATGAGCGCCTTATCCCGCTTGATGTAGATGGTATTAATGTCTTGTACATCATGTGCGCGAGTCGAAAGGAAGCCCAACTGTAGATGCGACGGCCGCTTGCGCGTTTCGATGAGCCAGTCGTTGATTGAACGCTCGTTGTCGTAGGAAAGAATCGTCTTCGTACCGATGAATTCACCCTTACGGTCATACACGTCCGCCACGGTGGAGATAAAGATGGCATCATGCGGCGGGCGCGGGGCGCCCGCCCTACCCTCGTGGCCGCTGAGGCTATTCTTCGGTAGGTCGGTCGCCCCGCGACCGCCGTCATTCCCCAGCCGCCACACGAAGAATCCGATGGGGAAGTCACCCTTCACGTTGTCGAAGGTGTCTGCGGGAACGATGAAACACTTTTCTAGTTTGCCATGAAACGCTTGCCGGAACGCCTTGAAGTTAGGTGACTGGAGATGCTTCAGCTTCGAGAACTCGGCAAGCACGCATCCGGGAATCTCGTCGTGGATGCGCATGAAGAACTGCGCGAAGAGCTCGCGCCCCGCAATGCCGATCTTCTCCAAGTAGCGGTTGTACGTGGCATGAACGACCGAGACATCCGTTTTGTTCTGTCCCGTGCCGGAACGCTGGCGAATGTCGCCCGCCTCCGCATACGGCGGATTGATGTAGATGACGAGCCGATTGCGCCTTTCGGGATCGTTGATGATTTCTTTCAACCCCTGCGGCAGCTTGTCAAAGGAATCGTTGAGGAAGTCGAACTGGAACACATGCGAATCAAGGAGGGTGGCGCCGAGTTTGATGCGCTCGTGGATCACGTCGACATCCTGCTGGTCGAGGGTAGACACCCACACGTTGTATTTGTTCGTGAGACCGACTTCAAGGTTGCCAGTGCCCCCGCAGCAATCCCACACGTAGTGGTCGTCCTGCCAGTTTTCACCAAGGACGGCAGCAAGATAGTCTTGTGAAAGCGAAACCCACTGCTGCGGAGTGAAAAACGAGCCCTTGCGTTCGCGTACGTCCTGCGGCACGAGGAGATCTCGGCGGTTGACGATGTAGTTCCAGTACTCCTTGCGCGGCGGACGCCTGTAGCGGTTCCAGAAGAGATGGTGCGCCTTCTGTCCGTCGGAGAACGCGATTTCGGAGAATAGCTGGAACCCGAGCGCGTTCGTTCCGCCCGACTGACGGTAATGGTCGTTCATCAGGAGAACGTTGAGCCTGTCCGTGACGGCGGCGTTGTCGGAGGAAAAGATGTCGGCAAGAAAGAAGTCCGCGTCGATGATGCCGTTCTTCTTGGCGATGGCCCAGTCCGGAACGAGAATGGTGGGCATCACCGTCTCGCGCCAGCGCTGGTAGATGTGCGTGAAGTTGTTCTTGGTGATCTGAACGACAGCTCGCGTGGACGCTCGTCCTCCCGTGTAGAGATTCGTCTTGATGAAACGGCGAAGTTCGGCCTCGTCCTTCCTGAAGTCGAATTCGAGCGTGGCGGATTCAAGGATGCGGATGACGCGCTGGTAGAGATCGCCAAACTCGCGCGTCTCGTGGTCGGACGGGGCTACGTTCCAGTTGAAGTCGTTCTGGTAGAATATCTCCACCACCTCCGAATAGGGAATGAACGCGATCCGCGCGGCGTTGAAGGCTGCAAGGTACTTGGGCGGAAGGTGTCGGTCGAACGTACGTTCCTTGCCGATCGTGAGAATGAGCTGGACAAGCGCGAAATCGAGCGGTGCATCCGCACCGCGCTTCGCCTCCGCCCATAACACGCTTTCGGCATCGCAAAGCGGAAGATCGGTCGCGGGCACGGCGGCGCAGAAATCCACTTTCCCGAGAATGTGCGAGCAGTCGAACGCGCTAAACCAGTCAACGGCAACCCTGTTCTTCAATTCCTCCTCCAAGATGGACGGAGGATAGAAGATGGTTGCCTTAGAACTTGACAATCTATCTGTCGTCGCGTGCATCAGCTCTCCTTCGTTTGCGGCATCGTGTGCCGCCACGAAGAAGACGATTGGAGGGAGAAGGATCAAGACAATAAGAAATGCGTGCCTCATCGATCTCCCTCTACTGGAGGCCTTGGCGTGCCCGAGAAAGATGGAGAAGACAAGGACACGCAAGACGGTATAAAACCGTCTGCGTGACCTCGCCAAACTCGCTCTTCCTCTTGAAACCGCCAAGTTTCCAGTAGAACGTCGTTTGCGTGTCAGCGCAAAATACCTGATTCGCCTGAGCGGGATTTCTCCCCCGCCTCGGCTAAGCTCCCACAGCGCACCTGCGCCGCGAGAACTGAAAGCAGTATATCACAAATCCCCACGGTTGTGGGGTAAAGATTCACCCGAGAAAAGATTCACTGCCTCGTAAATGGTAGTGCTTGCAGAGGAGATAGCTCATGCGGCGCGCATCAGGCGCCGCTCTGCGGCAAATCAGTTCCGCACGACTTTCACGTTGCGGAACATCCAGGCATTCGGGCTCAGGTTCACGGGCTTGCCGCTCTTCGTCGTCACGTTTTTGAGGACCACTTCCTCCGTGACGTGGTAGGGATGCTTCTCAACGTAGTCGGCACTCGTGTTCTTCGGGTTGAACATCGAAAAAACGAACGGCCCGTCGTACTTCTCGGGATGTCGGGAGTCGTCGATCGTGAGACCGTCGAACACGATCCGGCGCGGCGCATGGCATTCGTAGCCGAAGTCGTGCCGATCCGTGCTGACGCCGTGGACGAGCGCGCTGGCGGCCTTTTTCCCACCGCTCGGCACGAACGTGCAGTTGCGCACGATGAAGTCGCCCCGCCAGGTACTGCCATAGTCGCTGCGCAGGTTGAAGAACGAACGGCTGCGCACCGTGGTGTTCTCCACGAGGAACGTGCCGAAGCCAATCGCGTTGATGCCCATGTAGCCGAGCTCGCAGTTGCGGACCGTCGCGTTCGCCACGCCCATGTGCGCGTCGAAGCGCGAGAACGTGCAGCCGTCGTAGAGCAGGTTCTTGCAGTAGTTCGAGCCGAAGATGCCCCAGTAGCGTCCGTCGTTGATGTCGGTCGTCTGGCGGCAGTTGACGAAGGAGACGTTGACCGAGTTGTTGGCGGAGATGTCGTACGACCCCATGCTCACGGGCTTGCCGGCGGCGCCGATCGTGCGGTAGGTCTTGTGCGCGGTAAACACGCAGTTCGTCACGAGGACGTTGGCGCTGTACGAGGCGCCCACGAAGCTCCCGTACGGCGCACCGTGGTCGCCCTCGCCCGTCACGTCGTGGCGCAGGCCCTCGATGCGCACGTTTGAACGGCGCACGGCGATGCCGCGCGCGTGGTAGTTGTACGTGGACTCCGCCTGGTTGGCGATCGTCGTGAAGTATCCACCCTTGATCGTGAGCGTCTTCGCGTCCACGGGATGCGCCGTGAGGCGCGTGACCTCCGCGTAGTCCCAGACGATCGGCGTGGCGGGATCGACGGTTCCGTCCGCCGCAACGAGGAACACCTCCTTCTGCGGCGAGCCCTTGTTCTGGTTCAGCCCGTAGCGGATGTACTGGCGCACCTTGCCGTTCACAGCCTCCACGAGACAGGTACCGGGCAGGGACACGCCAAGTTTTGCCTGTCCGCGCGCGAGCGTCTTCACGCCCTTCACCTCGAACGAACGCGCCGACGGGTCCACGCGGAACACCGGCGCCTTGACGTTTTCAAGGTTGCGGTCGTCGATCACGAACTTCGCCGTGCCGAAGTCGACGTCCGTCTTGATGACGGCCACCTTCGCGCCGCCGCCGATGTAGTACGTCTTGCCATCGCCCGCGCGCACGGGTACTCTCCTTTTGTTCGCCGCCGCGTGCGCGGCGACGATGGCCTTCTGGTCGTCCGTCTTGCCGTCGCCGACGGCGCCGAACTCCTCGTAGGTGACCACATTGGGAGAGGTGCACGTCTGCGCATCCGCCGCCATGCAGAGAATGACAGCAAGCGTACAACAACAAGTTTTTGCAATCTCCATCGTTTCCTTCCCATCAATCATCAGTTCCAAGTTTACACTTTACATTTTACACTTTACACTCTTTCTCGATGATCGGCATGTCGATGTTGCGCTTCTTCGGGTTGAAGTTGATGCCGACGAGCGTCACGGGGCGATCGCCGCCGATCCACTTGTCCGCATAGCCGCGCTCGCGTATCTGCCTGATCGCCGCCTCCGAGGATTCGTCGTACTTGAACTCGAACACGTACACGGCGGACGGCCGCTCCACGACCGCGTCGGCGTAGCCGCGCGCCGACGGGAACTCCGGCACGGGATTCGCCCCGAGCATCGCGAAGAACAGCTGGAAGTACCGTTTCGCCTCCGCCTCGTCCTTGATTCGCCAGTCCGGCGGAATCTGTGCGTAGAGCGAGAAGAGCATCGTCTCAACGACCTCCGCGATGTCGCCGGAGGCGATCAGGCGCTTCGCCTTATCGACAAGCGCGTTGAACGGATCCTCGTCAAGCCCCATTGCCTGAGAGAGATAGCCTTCAAAAAGCGCCTCGCGCACTTCAAGGTTCGGCGGCGCAAGAACGTAGCTGTCCGTCTCGTCCTTCGTGGGATCGCCTCGCTTGACGTCCTTGATCGTGAGATACCCGCCTTGATACAGCAGCGACACCATTGGCAGCGTCTCCGCATCGCACACGTCGAGCGTCAGCGGACGCGCGGGAACGTTTTCGAGATCCGCAGGCAGTTTCCCCGCATTCGCCATGCGGTTGATGATGAGCGTCGTTCTGCCTGTCGTCTCCCAGTAGCCCTTCAATTCGCCGCTCTCAAGCGCACTGCCGAGCGAGACTGGATTGCAGACCCTCGCCTCAGACCGCGGCGAAAACCTGTAGCCGTCGTACCACGAGAGGAGCGCAGCCTTAGCCGCCTTGAAATCCATGCCGTTTTTCTCTCCGAACACCTCGACGTTCTCGCGCAACGCGCCGTCCAGCTCATCCGGCGTGTAACCAAGGAGCGTCGCGAAGCGCTCGTCCATCGACCTGTCCTTGAGATGGTTCATCCCCGAAAACACCGAAAGCTTCGTCAGCTTCGTGACGCCTGTCATCATCAGGAATCGTATCGATCCGGAGTTGACCTTGAGCTTCTCGTAGAAGTCGTGGAGGTCGGAGCGTATCCTGTTCAGCGTGGGGGTGTCGTTAAGGAATTTCGCGACCGGCTCGTCGTACTCGTCGATGAGGACGACTATCTGCTTGGCCGGAGACTTCGCTGCCGCCGCCTTCAGGAAATCCTCAAAGTTCTTTTCTGTAGTTTTGCCCTTGTCGAACAGGACTCCGTGTTCGGACGCAAGATCCTCCACGAGCGAACGCAGGTTGCTGGTGAACTTCTCGTACGTCGAACCTGCGGCGGAGGACATCGTAAAGGACACGACCGGAAACGGCTTGTCCCACTCCCACGGCAAATTGTCAATTGCGAGGCCCTTGAACAGCTCGCGGCGGCACTCGAACATCGCCTTCAATGTCGAGAGCATGAGCGACTTGCCGAAGCGGCGTGGACGCGAAATGAAGAGCTGCTGGTCCGCATCGTTCGCAAGTTGGTACAGCAGATCCGTCTTATCGACGTACTTCCCCTTCCCCCCGAGTATCAGACTCGGAAAGTCGCACACGCCCGTCGTGGGCACCTTGATTTTCACTCCGCAGTTTTCCATCGGCACGTATTATACCAAAAATTTTCGTCTCGTGCCGACAATTGCGCTCCGCAGTACACACCCGCCCTCGACCGATTCAACGGCTCACTTCACCCACACGGAGATCCGGCGGGCCTTGTACGCGCCGGCGTTCGCGGAGAACGTCCAGTCGGGGTGCCGGGTCGGTGCCGGGCCGATGCCCACGTCGCAGGCCACGCGCGCGTTGTTGAAGTGGTTGAAGGAGAAGATCGTCTTCTTCGCCGCGAGGTCATGCACCTGCAGGCAGCCGTAGCCGAACTTCGACGGATTGGTGGGCGTGTCGTTGAAGTCATGCACCCTGTCGTCGCCGCCCGCCGGGGTTGACGAGCGCTTGGGCAAGTAGGAGCTGGTGTAGAACTCAATGAAGCCGTCCCGCGAATTGGTCAGCGGCTTGACGGACGAGACGTTCGTGCGCACGGTGAGGTTGGCGACGGGCTGGCGGTAGAGGCGTGCGCCCGGCTTGTCCGTGAGGACGAGGTCGTCGCTCGAAGAGGCGAACGCGTCCATCGCCGCGAGCGCGAACGACGTGTTGCCGTTCTTGTCCTGGAGTTCGAGGAGATAGGCGACGCGCGTCACGCCATCCTTCGTGGCGAGCGTCTTGGGCGGATTGCGCGTGAAGTCGCACTTCTCCGGGATGTCATAGCGCTGCACGCACGTCATGCCCTTCAGCTCGGGCAGCTTTTCCGCCGCGCCCATCGGCACGGGCGCGCCGCAGCGGAACGGGCCAACGGGCAGTCCCGCGCCGTTTACGAGATTCGGCGTCGAGCCGTTGTAGGGGGCGAAGCGCATGGCGAGCGGCACTTCCACGCCGGCTGCCGTCAGCACGATGTCCGAACCATCGATCTTCGCCTGTGCGGGCACCCACGCGCCGCAGACACCGCGCACCTCGAACTCGTTGGGCGGCAGACCGTCGCGCGTCTTGAGGCCCTCGGCGTCGGCGAGGGACACGCGCAGCGCGTTCCCCTCCACCTTGTAGCCCTTCAGCGTGGGCGTGCGCCACGGGTGCGTAAACTTCCCGTACACGCGGTCGAGCGCCTGATCGGCCATGCGCATCCCGACAGTGCGTTTGTCGGTGGGATGGATGTCGTTCACGTCGCCGACGTCGTTGATCACGGTGTAGCCGCTGTTCGGCACCTTCTCCGGGACACGTGCCTGCGCCTCCTGCATGAGGGCAAGAGAGGTGTCCTTCGCGTTATTGTACTTGTAAGGCGCGAGCTGCACGAGAAAGTACGGAAAGTCGCCCTGGCCCCATTCGCGACGCCAGCCGCGCACGAGCGACACGGTCTTGTCGGTGTAGACGGCGCCGTCGCGCATGTTGTGGCAGCCCTGATACCAGATCGCGCCCTTGATGGCGAACGGTACGAGGCCCGACACCATGCCGTTCCAGAGCACGGTGGGGACGTCCTGCGGACGGTTCCACTTGCCGAGATTCTGAAGCATCCAGAGGTCGTCGGGATGTCCGGCGGGCGTCCACGGCTCGATGCCGGTACCGCCCCACGAGGAGTTGATGAGGCCCACGGGCACCTTGAGCGTCTTGTGGAGGGTTTCGCCGAAGAAGAACGCCACGGCGCTCTGCGGCGGGATTGTTTCGGGCGTCGTCGTGACCCACGTAGCCTCTACGTCGTCAAGCGGGACATTGGATATCTTGTGTGCCACGTTGAAGTGTCGGATGAGCGGCCAGTTCGCCGCAGCCACTTCCTTCTCCCAGTTCTTCACCTTCCGACGCGAACTCATGGTGAACTCCATGTTGCTCTGTCCTGCGCAGAACCACACCTCGCCCACGACCACGTTCTTGAACACGAGCGTGTTGTCGCCCATCACGCGGAACTCGGTGCCTTCGGCACAAGCCTTCAGCGGCGCGAGCTTGAGGCTCCACTTGCCCTGCGCGTCAGTCGTAGCCGCAACCGTCTGCCCTGCGAACGACACGGACACCTTCTCGCCCGGCGCGGCCTTGCCCCACACGGGCACGGGCTGCCCCTGCTGGAGCACCATGTTGTCCCCGAACACGCGCGGCATCGACACCGCCGCCACGCACTCCGCTGCGACGAACGCAGTCACAATCCACATTAATCGTTTCATCAGTTACTTCCTTTCCATTTCATTTGAAGGTCATGTATCACGCACCGCCAAGGGCGGCGGCTACGCACGGTGGCACAAGGTCGTCGACGGGTTCGCCCGCGAGCAGGCGGCGGCGGATCTCGGTGGAGGACTCGCGCGTGCGCGGATACGGCACGAACGTGCATTTCTGACGCAGCAACTCCACATCCTTCCATTTCGGAAGATCCGCCACGTTGTCTTCTCCGATGATGTAGTAGAATGCCGCGCCGGGAAACCGTGCCTCGGCGGCACGGACCGTGTCAATCGCGTATGTGGGTCCCGAAGGTTGACGAATCTCGAAGTCCCACGCCTCGAAGCGCGGGTCCAGGCCGGCGACGAGCCGCACGAGCTCCCAGCGCCGGGCGTCGGAAAGCCCCCCCGCGACGGCGCCGTCCGCCACCTTGAACGGATTGGCCTTCGCGGGCACGAACAGCAGCCGGTCAAGGGACAACTCCTCCACGGCCCGCCGGGCGATGCCCAGGTGGCCCGAATGGACGGGATTGAAGCTCCCGCCGAAGATGCCGATTCTCTGCATGCCGCAGAGTATACCATAAAAGGGCGTTTCGTGCGTGGAGGGGATTCTTAAGGGAAACAAGCGCGGCGTCATCTGGATGACCGGCAAGGACTCCAAGAAGAACCGCAACTACGAGTTCAACATCAACGGTCACTGACAGGCGATTTACCCTAAATTCGTCATTTCATTTTCCATGCACTCCGTTATATATCACGCAGAGGTGCATAGAGGCAGAGTTTTAAGAGATTACGTCGCTTAATTGGTGTCGTCGTTGTTTTCACCAATTGGGTGAAAGAAATTTCCTGGTCGTTTCTTGTCATATCTTTCTTTTCCTTCTGATTTTTGACTTTTCTCTGCGCTCTCCGCCTCTCTGCGTCTCTGCGTGAGACATTCAACT